>Ga0209718_1000067_pt1 | contig 148076 bp, 107 predicted proteins | sample AD_JPNAS1_MetaG_FD_184420 | JGI IMG/M metagenome (GOLD analysis project Ga0209718, IMG submission 184420) | Active sludge microbial communities of municipal wastewater-treating anaerobic digesters from Japan - AD_JPNAS1_MetaG (SPAdes) (version 2) | ecosystem: Engineered > Bioreactor >...
CGGCACCTTCGAGCACATCGCCGGCATCCTCGACACAGTCCTGGTCGCCGCTCCGCCCGAAGCGCAATCATCCAATCCGCCGCGTACCGATTGACCGTTTCCCTCGTTTTACGTGCCCACCGCGCCCCCGATAACTGCGACCGCGCTCACACGGTCACCCCCGCCTGTCAAGAACTGAAGGGCATGAGGACCCCGAAGCGAGTCTCTTTTCCGCGACATGTGGCCGTCCCAGGCGCGGCCATGGGCGCGCGGGGGCAAGCCAGGCTTCCCGTTCTTGTCTATTCTTGTCGCGTGTCGGACAACGCTGCGGGCGGTTCAATCCACGGCAGCTTCCCGACCTCGGCGCGCAGCTCGTCCATCTTGAGGTGTACGTAGCGATCCGTGACCGAACGCGGCGAGTGGCCGAGGAGCTTCTGTACGGCCGCGAACGTGCAATGCCGCTCGCACCAGCTCGCGAAGGTGTGCCGGAGGTCATGGAACCGTACGCGGCGGCCGTCGACTTCCGCCAGCTCTGCGCGCTTCAGAGCCCGCGCCAGCGGTTGCGCGATCGACGCGGCCTCCAGGCCGAAAACCAGGGTCTCGCCGCCTGGGGCGCGGTGTTGCTTCGCCAGGCGCGCCTTCGCGAGCCGCTTCAGGAGCGCGACGGCCTCGGCGTGAAGCGGGACGTGGAACTGTTCGCCAGACTTCATTTCCGAGCCGTCGATTCGCAGCTCCGTCATGTCGTTCACGAGGTGTTTCCATCGAAGAGCGACGACGTTTCGCAGGCGGCATCCCGTTCGCAGCGCGAAGAGCGTGGCCGGGTACAGGTACTCGGGAGGTTTCGCTTCCTGCGACCATGGCTTCTGGCCGGCGCGACCACCGTCGGCGGAGGCGGTCCGCCGCGTCATGAACTTCTCTCGGCAGGCGACGAGTAGCGCGCGGGCTTGATCTTCGTTGAGGGCGACCCCACGGAAACGCGACTGCGACACGGCCTTCGACCAGGACTTGTGAGGCGTCATTCCCGCCGCCGGGTTCGAGTGGGTCAGGCAGTGCCTGACGCACCACGTGAAGACCCGCTTGAGGAGCGCCAGGTACTTGACCTTCGTGCGGCCGGTCCATTCCTGGCCGAGGGTGCGGAAGAGTTCCTCGACGTGTTCGAGCGTAACCTCGCCGACCGTGTTCAGCCCCTTCGCGCTGAAGTGCCGACGGACGATACCGAGCTGCGTCTTGTAGTCCGTGTGCGTGGGCGTACGGACCTCATGCTCAATCGTGGCGAGCCAGCGGTCAAATGCGTCCTGCATGGACTCGACCTTGATCGCCCGCTCCTCGGGGCGCTTGGCGAGTTCCTCGGCCTCCACCCGTTCGGACACGGCGATGCTGGTCACCAGGTCGCGGGCGGCGCGGACATTCCTTGGGCTCTCGCCATTCGGATCCTTCAGCACGAACGTCGTGATCTGGCCCGTGGCGATGGAGCGACGACGAACGCGCCAGGATCCGTCTTGCAGGAAGGGCGAGCGGTACGTGTGGGCGGCGCCTTCGATGGTCCAGTACGTCCGGGAGCTGCGCTTTCTGTCCATGGTCACCTCGCTTTCCGGGGCGTGGTCTTAGAGCCCCGCAGAAAGTCGTGCATGATCCGATGAATGTGACGCATATGTGACGGAAGTGTACCACATCGTGCAACACGGTGCAACTCACGAGCTATTTGTAACATGTGTTATGGTAAGTGGATATAGTATTCCTCGGGAGTTACAGCTTCTCCAGTCTCAGGACTTCGAATCCGACGGTTGCGTGTTCGATTCACGCCGGGCGCGCCAACCTTAAGCACGGCGCCCGCGCCAATTTAGGCCAGGCGCCTTCCGCCGCCGAAAAAACGAACGAGCGGCCGGGGACTACTTGGAGAGACCACAAGGGGTCCAAAACCCGCCCGGAAGGATGCCTGGGCGGCAGCGCCTCTCCGGCGCGCCCAGCCGCGGCGAAACCCATGACCGCCTGTCACGGGGCCCGGACCGGCGGCCCTCATGCGGGGGCCGGCGACCGCCCGCTAAGCACGCTGTCAAGGCAAGGCATGTTCCGATACGCAACGCACTCCTCCCGTCTTAGATTGCACCGTCGCCAACCGCCCCGATTGAGACACGTAGGCGGATTCGGGTTGGGACCGTGGCGACGCTTGCCGCCGGATGGTAGTCTTTGGCGGACAGCGCGGCCGGGGAACATTTTTAGGGTGCGGCGGCGCGGTTCCCATACCCCGAAAAAAATGCCCAGTTTCCCTATCTTCGATTGTCATGAAAAACACGCAATTATATCTGATTCAGAGGGCTTTGGCGGTTGGTTACGGTCGGAAAGGTAGAGGGGAAGCATGGAACTGCTGAAGGAGGTTCTATGAAGCGGCTTCTTTCGTTTGTGTGCGTCCTATGGGCGCTTGCCTATGCCCTGCCTTCTCACGGTGAACCGGGCAAAAATTATGTTGCGGTGAAGCCCGGCGCTTACTATCCACGAGCCAGTGATCTTAGAGACGGTGATTTCGATCCGGGGTTTAACGGGGAGATCGTTATCGGACGACGGATTAACTCCAATTTGGCCGTAGAAATGGGGCTTGGTTATTTTCATGCAGAGGCGACTTATTCAAGTGCAGGCTCTTATTACGAGCAAGCCTCCCTTTTTGTGGTACCGGCAACGCTGTCTATAAAAGGAATTCTCCCTTTTGATAAACTTGAATTGTTTGGAGTAGGAGGTGTCGGTGCGTATTACGTGCATGCTGACAACTCCTTTATAGACTCTGTTTCGTCCGAAATAGGGTCGCTGTCTGCCAGCGATTTGATCTTCGGAGGCCATATTGGAGCGGGCCTCCACTACAATATCACGCCTGACGTGTTTGTCGGAGCGGAAGGCAAGTATCTTTGGACGAGCAATGTCAAGCTGCTGGACTCACCTCTAAAGTTCAAGATGGACGGTATAATCGGAACGGCTGTTGTTGGATTTAGATTCTGACGATTAGTGCCGGCGCAGCTTGGCGTGTTGAGTCCTTACGTTTTTCCATAAGGGCCCATGAACAAAACTGCAATCCAGGAGCCTTATTGAAGGCCACGGTAAGAGCAGGATCCCAAAGGGTCCTGCTCTTTTTTCGTGGTAAAACCCAGGCGCTTAAGTTGCCGGCTCGGTAGGAGTTTGCTTAGGCGGTGTCATTGTCCGGGATCAGAACCGGATCCCGGAGGACGGTCAAACGACGCCGCGTGAAGCCGTGAAACGCCGCGGCGAGGCCGGCGCGCATTTTGCGTGGGGGCGTCCCGGACTCGCCGCGGATTCGGCCCGCCTTAACGGCCGTGAGGCTTGGCGAGTCCGTACCCCCGCGCGGAGGCGGGCGTGCGCGGCGCGGCGGCCGGCGCTGCGAGAAACGCGATGAACCGGCGTGGGGAACCGAGGCGTGTGCGCGGGGCGTTGCCACCGCTGCACGCCCTCCGCGAGGCGCGGTCTCCCCGTCCCTCAGCCTCGCGGAGTGTTTCCACCGCCTTTCGCACCCGCGCCGTGGACGGTGAAGGTTGCTTTGCCGACCGCGGGTTGGATCGACTTCTTGTCGAGGGTCTGCGTTCCCCGAACGACGGCGGCGTTGGTCGGCCGCGCGGAGGCGGGGACGTTGACGTGGAACTTGTTCATGACATCGTTCGCCAGCCGGGTCGGCGCGAGCCGGAACCGCAAGAGGCCGGCGGCGGTCTCGATCTGGAGCTCGCAGTCCCCCGGTCTGAGGATCGCGCGGTCGTCGTCGTAGCAGAACCCGTAGGCTCCGTGGAGGGCCGGGTAGATATAGGTGGGCAGCTTCCCGTCGGGATCGTAATAGCCGATCAGGGTGACGACGGGTTCGCCGAAGCGGGTGGGCTTGCGCGCGTGGGGGCGTCCCCTTAGGGCGCCCTCGATCCATTGCCGGCCGTTGGAGACGAAGGTTTTCTTGAAGCCCCGGCTGATGGTGAGCTGCCGGCCGTTCATAAACAGGTCGCTCTTGTAGGTGGCTTCGTGGGCGATGGCTATGGCGCGGCCCTTGTTGGCGGCAGAGGCGGGCGGAACATGGATTTCGCGGCTCCAGCGGCCGTCCCACATACTCACGTTGACCTGGTCGTTGCGAGCCAGCAGATCGGCCAGCTTCTCCGCGCTCAAGTCGTCCATGGGGGCGTCGGTCTGGGTGGAGAGGTCGAACGCGTGGTGGTAGGGTTCCATCCGGGCGGTTGTGCGGTTCCACTTGAGAAAACCGGTCGGCGAATCGGCGGCGAAGACGGCCTTGCCCTCGAGAAACTCCTGGATGATCGCCGCGGAGTTCGGCGTGTACATGGTGAAGCGGTTGAAGGCCGAGAACGGGGAGCCGCCGGCCATGGCGTCGAGGCCGAACGCGCGGCCCTCGAAGGGAGGCTGACATTCGTTGTCGAGGCAGGCCTCCCGGCCGGTTTTAACTGGGTAGAAGTTGGGGATCAGCCGGTTCTTGTCTGCATCCCAGCCCCAGGCGGAGTTGATGTTCTCAGCGCTTCGGTGGACGGAGCCGCGGAAGCCGTCGACATAGTGGCCGAGGCCGAAGTTGTGTCCGACCTCGTGGCTGAACTCGTTGCCCAGGCTGCTGTCGAGGGTGACGATGCCGCCGCCGCCGGAGCCGCCGTGAACCTGGACTCCGTTGGAATACTTGCCCACAGTGTTGTGCGCGGCCAACTGGGCGGCGATGTAGGGGTGGCTCCCCTCGCCGCGGCCCGGCGTGCTGTTGAGGCCGTAGTTGGCGTTGTCGATCCCCAGGGAGATCAGCTCCTTGCCGATGCTTTGGCGCATCGTCCCCTCGTGCCAGCCCCCCTTGCTCGGATCGGCGTCGGTGAGCAAGGTGCCGTCGGGAAGCATCACCTGGATCAGCGCCAGCGTTTCGTAGTTGTTGACGATCAGGCGGCTGACCGGGACGGTCTGGAAGTACTCCCGTTGTGCCTCGGGGTCGCGCGCGAAGTCGAACCGATCGCGAGGCGGGGTGAGCATCCCCACATCGATGGTGTGGATCAACAACTCGGTGGGAGCGCCGACGACAAGGTCCTCGATGGTGCCGCTGAGTGCGCCCTGTCGAAAGGTGAAGCGGACGCCCGGCTCGATCCATTCGGCGGGCAGCGGAGCGCTCCAGGTGTGTTCGGCGTAGATCAGGGCGCTGGTTTCCGGCTCGCCCTCGCAAATCCACTGGCCGCCTGCATGCTGAAACCGCAGGGTCTGGCCGCGCGAGATGACCGCCTGGCGGTCGCTGTAGTGGATCGTCGAGTTGTACCCGGCGTCGGATTGGACCTGGACCACCTTGCCGTCGAGCGCCCCGTCGGCGGGGAGGTGGATGTCGCGCGTCCAGCGGCCGTCGGCGGTGTCGATCCTCACCAGGTCGTTCCCGGCCAGCAGTCCGGCCAGGTAGGCTGCGTCCTCGGCGGCGAGTTTTGCCAGGTCGCCGCCGTCGTGGACGGTGGCGGCGGTGTCCGACCGCGGCTTGAAGTCCACCCCGGCGCAGGGGATGCCGTCGACGTGATAGGCGGAGGCGGGGAGCTTGTCGGGGGGGTCGAGTTGAACCGTCCCCAACGTCCGACCGCGGGCGTCCCCAACGGTGACCGTCAGCGGCGTTCGATCGTCCGCTTCAAGCGGTTTGACGAGAAGCAGGGTCTTGCGGCCGCCGATCAGGTGAGGCTGGCGGTCGCCCGGGCGGGGGCGCGCGGGAATGATCTGGCTCTGGGCGAACTGCACCCGCGCGCGAAGCGACCCCTGAAGATCGTTGACCGCGGGTGTGGTGTTGAAGACCACGGGTGCGGCGGCGAGCGCCGATCGAAACGAGGCCAACGCCACGGCCCAGCCGAGAGAGAAGACAAGCCGTCTGCTCATCGAGGAGGTCCCGCCGAAAGAGACGTGCGTCCGCCCAATCCAGCCATGAAATCGGCTTCGGGCGTCTTCACGTAACATGAGTGGTTTCAGCGCGTCGGCGACTTTCGAGAGCCGACACGCAAGAAGGATGATATCCGCGAACACGCCGCAACTCAAGGAAGGGGCCGTGCTTCAATGCGCTGTACATGGAGGCCAGGGACAACCAGGCGCTCAATCCGGGCCCCTCGGAGGTCCCAGACAGGCTCAAGGAACCACCGGACACCCCCGAGGCTGGCCGTGGAGGCCGCGCGCGGTTGTGACGCAGGAGCCGGCGGCGGAAGCGGGCCGACGTCTTATGGACCTCGGTCTGTCGCGGGCGCGGAGTTGGCCTGTTTCTGGCGTCTCGCTCCTGCTTTCACCGCCCTGGGCTCCCGGCTATAATGGCACCGTCGAGGTGGCCATGTACTGGTTGAAGACGCGGATACACCACGTCGCGGGGAGAGCAGGCCGAGGGGGGGCTCTGCCGGGGGAGGACTTCGCGAGTGCGCGCACCACCGCTAAGGAGCCGTCGTGGCCGTGGCGACTGCGGGGTCGGCGGCCCGCCGTTGCCTGGGCCGGCCGTCCCGCCCTTGCCCAGGCGCTTAGGCGCGCCCTCGGCCGGGCCGTTGTACCTCCCGAGGGTGCGCCGCGGGACCGCATCGAAGGCGTCCCCGACAAGCGTGGTCTCGGCAAGGCGAGTCGAGTTGCGCCGCGACGCGCGCCCGCCGCGAGCGCTCTTTTTTTTGTCCTGAGGAGGCCGACAACTCTCCATGAGTTGTCCCGAAAAACGGCAAACACTAAGTGAGGATTACAATTCCCCTTGAACACAGCAGGCGCCGGTTTTAGACTAGTTCTCTAACCGGGGCCGAGAAAGCGGCGTGATTTAGATGGACTTGGAAAGGTACGCACGCAATCTTCTACAGCGCATTTTCTACGCGAGGGATGGGCATCGTCAGATTAATCGCTACCGGAAAGAAGCGCTCTCGGATTTACATTCACAGGTAAACAAAAATGAGATTCTCGAAGCGCTCAAGGAGCTCCTAACCCACGCCTATAACGAAACGACCTACTACAGAAAACGCTGGGATGAAGCCGGCTTCAATCCCGCCGGTTTTAAAGACTTGCGGGATCTATCCGCGATCCCTTTCGTAACCAAGGACGTCATTCAACACAATAAAGAATCAATGGTTGCAGGAAGCTATAGAAAACGCTTGAAAAGCAGCCGTACAGGGGGTTCCAGCGGCAACCCCGTCACTTTTTACATGGACAAGACGTGCGCGGATATGCGGATGGGGAGGCAAGCCGGTATTCTGGAATTTTGCGGCTATCAGCCTGGGGATCGCTGCGGCCTGCTTTGGGGAGCTCATTTTGACCTAAACTTGTCGCTTGCGTCAGGAATAAAGAATAAATTGCGCGAGTTCGCCGCGGGCAAAAGGACGCTTTGCTGCACTGTGATGGAAGAAGACAAAATGGCTTTCTTCCATGGCCGGCTCTTAACGTTCAGACCGAAAATACTCTACGGGTATCCTAATGCGCTTTCCGAATTTGCGGCCTTCATTGAGAGGCGCAATTTGCCGCCGATTCACGTTGAGAGGGTTTTTTGCACCGCCGAAGCCTTAACCATGCGCCGACGAAAGCAGTTGAACGAGGCCTTTCGCGGGGAAGTGTATAATCTTTACTGCACAAGAGAACACGGCTGCATGGGCTTTGAGTGCAAGGAGCATGATGGCTTTCATCTGGATAGCCGCAGCGTTTTTGTGGAAACCATCAACTTGAGGGAGACCGGCGCGGGACTTGTGGGAGATATTGTCGTCACCGATCTTCTGAACTACGGAATGCCTCTTATACGGAATAGGATTGGAGATGTCGGTCTCTTGTCCGAGGAGCCCTGCGGTTGCGGTTGTTCCCTTCCCCTTCTCAAACACTTCAGCGGCAGAGAAAGCGATTTTCTCTATAAAAAGGACGGGACCCCCGTGGCGGGACTAATGCTCCTGGATTTATTGGGGGACGTAGGCGAAGTTGAGTGGATCCAGATGGTCCAGGAGTCTATTGCGACTATTGACATCTTCCTTGTAGTCAATGAGGGCTACAATGAATCAATCGGGGGCCAGTTCACGCGGCAGCTGAACGAGCTCTTTGACGGCCAGACCGCTTTTAGGCTACACGTGGTTGATCAGATACCGAGAAACGCCAACTCTGGAAAGTTTAGCGAAGTAATCTGTCGTCTTTCGGATGCAGGCAAACAAAGCCGCAGAGGGAGGGAGGTGTGAAGGCGTCGCGCTGCCTGGCGCAGATTGTGGACTCCTCATGCTGGGCCGGGCTCGAGAAGGAATTCAACCTCAATCCCTTTTTATCTGCGTCATGGTTGACGGCCTTTGCTGCTGAAGGAAGGACGCCTGTCTACATAGTCATTTATCGTGGCGGGAGGATCGGCGGCCTTATCGCCGGACTAGAGGTGAAATCAAGGCGGAAGTTGCTGAAGGATATATCCAAAGTATATTATTTTTTTTCGGGGCCCTTTGCGGTCGATCATGATGAGGCCCAAGTCGGGGAGTGTATTAAGAGCGTTTTAGAGCTGGGCGCAAGGGAGTGGGTTCAAAGAGCTTATTTCAGGTCTTATGCTTTCCATACAGATTTTTCCGTGGGTAGCGCAATCTGTTTTCGGAAGCGGCAACGTTCCGAATTTGTTATGGACCTCAGGTGCAGCGTGGACGAGGCTTGGCGGGGAATAAAGAAACAACGAAGGAAGGCGATTAGAAAAGCGGAACGAGCGGGCCTACGCTTTAGTGAAAACAGCGACCCAGACGCGATAAACGATCTCGTGAAGGGGTTTGAGTTCATAAAGGAGAGGAAAAGGTCGAAAGGCCACGCGGTTGCATACAACCCGATCTATATGGATTTTATTGACAGGCGGGTGATGGCAAACCTTCTACGAAGCAATGCGGCGCGGATTTATCAGATTGGATGCGGCGGCGAAACCTTGTGTTCTTCCTTGGTGCTGCAGAACGAAGGATACGCATATCAATTGTTTTTCGGTTCCCGAGAAAAGGGTTACGAGTTGGGTGCGCCGGCGGCTTTGAAATGGGAATTGATGAAAAAATGCATCGGTTGCGAGGTCGGGTGTCTGAATTTCGGCGGTGTACCAAGCGACGCGTCCGCGGCGGGAATCCGGCAGTTCAAGGAATCCTTGGGAGCCGAGGAGAAATTGTGTTTTGGCGGCGAGTCTGGCAGGATTCAAGGGAGGTTGCGGTACTGTTTATACCGGAGTTACATCAAGGGGATGCAGTGGCGTTGTAGGATGCGACGAGGGAAAGAAGGTGGATGACGGTTGCTGTCGGAGGGTTTCTTGAGTTTTAGCGTGAGCGCGGTTGGTGATATCTCGTTTCAGGGGGTCAGCCTCCGTGAGGCTAAGAGTGTGGTGTTTGATTCGGTGCGGACCGTTTTTGAGGGCTCCGACATTGTTATTGCGAACCTCGAATGTCCGCTGATAGCGGAGCGTGAGGGAACCCCGGTTGTTGGTAAATGCACCCTGAGGGGCAGTACTGCGTGGGCTGAAACAATGAAGGCGGCGGGTATCCAGCTTGTCTCCCTGGCTAACAATCATATGATGGATTTCGGGGAAGCGGGGCTGCTCAGCACGGTCAGCGAGCTGGACAGAGTGGGGCTTTGGCATGTGGGTGCGGGGCGCAACATCGAGGAAGCGTGCCGCGCAAAGGTCGTCACGGTTGCGGGGAAGCGGCTTGCCGTACTGGCGAGATCTTCCGTCGTTGTAGCGTCGCCAAGTTACGCTGGGGTGAACATTCCAGGGGTGGCGCGTCTCGATGTTGAAGAAACGGTGGAAGCGATAAAGGAATGTAAAAGGGCGGCTGATTATGTTGTGTTGTTGCTGCACTGGGGCATCGAGGAGTACCGCTATCCGGCGCCGGAGCAGCGTCGTTGGGCAGAACGGTTTGTCGATGCCGGTCTTGACCTCCTTCTTGGGCATCATCCCCATGTGATCCAAGGGCTTGAAAAGATCAACAACAGTCTGGTTCATTACAGTGCGGGGAATTTTGTATTTGATGAGTTCAACTGGTCCTTTATCAACAGGGACGGTGAGGTGCAGGAAGCCGTTTCTGAAATGAGCGGAAGAAACAGGCAGGGGATGGTCTTGAGGGTGGAGTTCGAGGCTTCGGGGCTGAAGTATAAGGCCATTCAAACCAAGATCGAACCGTCTGGCGCGGTTTTGGTGGATGAAAGCGAGGCGCGGGCGCGGGATTTCGAGGCGTTGTGCAAGCGACTCAATTGGCCGGCCTATAGGTTCTGGTGGCCGGTGTACGCGGCGTTTCGTGAAATTGACCTTAGGATCTTGCCCCTGGTGCGCGGCAAATTCACATGGAAGAAAATAAAGAAAATCCGCCCGAGCCATTTGACTCAACTGGCCGGGGCCTTGAAGCGGTCATTGAGAATCGCGTCGGAAAAATCAACGAATCCCTATGAATGACGGCAGTATGGCACGCAATAACTGTTTTGAAAAGGGCCGGGCATGCTTGTAGCCCGCCCCTGTTGTTGGCGGTTCGCCGCCGCCGCGCGTCTCCGCCGTTCCGACAAGGAGGCCGGTATGCGGAGCTTGATCGTCCTTCTCGCGCTGGGCGGCGCGGCCGCGGGTGCCTCCGCTTGGACCGTGGGCCCCGTGCCCGATGCCGTGCGCGCGGAGTTCAAGCTCGACGACTTCTACCGGAAACATGTCGAGGCCGCGGGCTTCGCCATCGTCGGCTCCGCGAAGGTGTCGGACTTCGCCCTGCGCGAGGCGGCCTACGTGCTCACGCACATGATGGCCGGGCGCGAGGACCTTCTGCGCGCGATGCGCCGCCGCGGCGGGCGCGTGGCGGTGATGGCCTGGAACGAATACACGACCGACGTGCCCGAGCACCGCGGCCTCGCCCCGCGGATCTTCTGGGACCGGCGCGCGCGCGGCCTGGGCGGGTCGCCGGTGAGCTGCGGCGAGGAGAACCTGCTCTGCTATCCCGGCGATCCGTACGCCGAGGAATGCCTCCTCATTCACGAGTTCGCCCACGCGGTCCACGGGGTGGGCCTGCGGGCCGTCGCGCCCGACTTCGATCGGCGCCTGACCGCCGCCTACGAGAGCGCCATGGCCCGCGGCCTTTGGAAGGGCACGTACGCGGCGACGAATGCCGCCGAATATTGGGCCGAAGGCGTTCAGGACTGGTTCGACGACAACCGCGAGAACGACGCCCTCCACAACCACGTGAACACTCGCGCGGAACTGATGGAATACGACTCGGGTTTGGCCGCCCTCTGCGCCGAGGTGTTCGGGGCCAACGACTGGCGCTACGTGAAGCCGCACCTGCGGCCGCCCGAGGGCCGCGCGCACTTGGAAGGCTTCGACCGCTCGAAGGCGCCGCGCTTCCGGTGGCGCGAGGAAGCCGTCGGCGAGCGCCCGCGGGTCCTCATTCAGACGGCGCTCGGCGACGTGGAGATCGAGCTTGAAACCCGCCGGGTGCCGGAGATTGTCAAGACCTTTCTTGACGGCGTCCATGAGGGACTGTACAGCGACAAGGAATTTTTCCCCACGGTCGCGGCGGAACTCCGCGCCGGCGACGAGGTCGAAATTGAGGTCGTCGGGCCGCGGGCGGAGGGCGATGCCGGGCGCGACCGGTTCTTCTTCCGCATCGGCGGCCGTGCGGAGCCGGATTCCGGCGAGGCGCGCCTTCCCGACGGGCCGCGCCGCGCCGCCTTCGGCCGCGTCGTCGAGGGCAGGGAGGTCGTGCGGGCGATTCACGCGGCGCGCGCCCAGGGCCGAGCGCTCGCGCCGCCCGTCCCGATCCAGCGCGCGATCCGGCTGCGCTGAGGCGAGGTTGATACAGGGAGGTGCTGTATGAAACTCCGACGCTTGGTCTTGGCGCTCGCCGCGCCGCTGCTCGCCCATGCCGCGGCGCTGCCCCAAGGGCCCGAGCCCGCCCCGATCGCGCTGCCGCATTTTCCGAACCGTCTTTACGCCTTCGTGTGGCGCAACTGGAACCTCGTCCCGGCGGAGCGCCTGGCGGCCGTGCTCGGCACGGACCGCGCGAAGGTGGCGGCGCTCGCCGCGGATCTCGGCTGCGGCCGGGAGCGCGGAAAGTTCTTCGGCGAGCGCATCGCGCTCACCATCCTTCGGCGCAACTGGCATCTGCTGGACTATCCGCAGCTTCTGACGCTCCTGGGGTGGACGGAAAAAGAGCTGGCCGACTGCCTGATCGAGCACGATTTCTTCTGGATCAAGCTGGGGAGCTTGAAGCCGCGCTGCGGGCCGCTCGCCTACGCCGAGCCCTCGCCGGAGGAGCGCGCGGGGGCCCGCCGCATCGGGGAGCGCGTGCGCTTCGAGAGGCGCGAGCATGAGGAGAGCGGGGAGGAGCGTTTCGCTTTCCTAGGGGAATTCGCCGCCTCCCCGGCGGTTCCGGCGCCGGCGGTCCCCGCGGCGCCGCGCCCCGGCGAAGCACTGTCGATCCGTTTCCTGTACGCTTACGCGGCGGTGTTCGGCGATGCGCTCCTCGCGCCCGAGCTCGACCCCTATCCCGACGGATACCTGGCGCAGCTCGCGGCGCATGGCGTCAACGGCGTGTGGCTGCACGTGGTCCTGAGCAAGCTCGCGCCCGGCGATCTCTTCCCCGAGGAGAAGGATGCCGCGCGGAAGCGGCGGGACAACCTGCGCGCGTTGGCCGCGCGGGCGCGGCGGCATGGAATCGGCGTCTATCTGTATTTCAACGAACCGCGCTCCCAGGACGACGAGTTCTTCGCGCGGCATGGAGCCCTGCGCGGCGTCAAGGAAGGCGGGCTCGCGGCGCTCTGCACCGGCACTGAGGAGGTCAAGCGCTACCTGCGGGAGGGCGCGCGCGAGGTGTTCGCGGCGGCGCCCGACCTGGCCGGCTTCTTCACGATCACGGCCTCGGAAAACCTCACGCACTGCTATTCGCACTACGGCGGCGATGCCTGCGGGCGCTGCAAGGAACGCGGCCCCGCGGCGGTCATCGCCGAGGTGAACACGCTTCTGGCCGAGGGCGCGTGGGAGGCGAATCCCGCCGCCGAGGCGATCGTGTGGGATTGGGGCTGGGCCGACCACTGGGCCGAGCCCATCATCGCGCGCCTGCCGGCCCGCTGCCGGCTCCAGAGCGTCAGCGAGTGGTCCGTGCCCTTCACCCGCGGCGGCGTGGCGGGCGTGGTGGGGGAGTACTCCATGTCCGTGATCGGCCCCGGCCCGCGCGCGACGCGCCACTGGGAACTCGCCGCGGCCCACGGTCTGAGGACCATGGCGAAGGTCCAGGTCAACAACACCTGGGAGCTCTCGTCGGTGCCTTTCATCCCCGTGCCCCGGAACGTGGCCGAGCATCTCGCGCGGCTCAGGGCGCGCAACCTCTCGGGGCTCATGCTGAGCTGGAGCCTCGGCGGCTGCCCCTCGATCAACCTGCGCGTTGTGGCGAAGTACACGGGCGAAGACGCGCCCTCCTCGGTCGACGCGGTTCTCAGGGAGGTGGCCGAGGAGGCCTACGGGCGCGAGGCCGCGCCCGGGATTTGCGAGGCCTGGCGCCGTTTCAGCGCGGCCTTCGACGAGTTCCCGTTCCATGTCGGCGTCCTGTACGCCGGACCGCAGCAGCTTGGGCCCGCGAATCTGCTCCACCGGGAGAAAACGGGCTACCGCGCCACGATGACGGGTTTCCCCTACGACGACCTGGAGGGCTGGCGCGCGATCTATCCGGCCGAAGTCTTCGAGCGGCAGTTTCGCGCGCTCGGCGCCAAGTGGCGGGACGGCGTCGCGGCGTTCGCCGAAGCGCTGCCGCGGGTCCCCGCGGCCCTGCGCCCCGCGGCGGAGCGCGATCTCGGGGTCGCCGACGCCATCGGCCTTCACTTCGAAAGCGTCGCCAACCAGACGGCCTTCGTGCGCGCGCGGGAAGCGCTCGCGGCGGCGAAGGACGAGGCGCAGCGCCGTGCCGCCGCCGAGAGCATGTGCGCCCTCTGCGACGGCGAGATCGATCTGGCCCGGCGGCTCTACGCTCGCGCGGTGCGCGACGCGCGCATCGGCTTCGAGGCCGCCAACCAGTATTTCTACCTGCCCGAGGACCTGCTGGAGAAGATCCTCAACGCCGAGCAGATCAAGGCGGCGCTGAGAGCGGCCCTCTAGCCGGCGCGGCGCGCGCGAAGGAACGCCATGGCGCAGAAACGCACCGCAGCCGGCCGCCTGAGGGCGGTCCGGACCTTCTTTTACATGCGCTGGTGCACGCTTTGCGTCGGCGCGGCTTGCGCGGCCGCCGTCGCCTTCGTGCCCCAGATCTCGCACGTGTTCGCCCTGCCGGCGCCCGACTTTACGGGCCGATCCGAGGCGCGTGAGGTTCTGTCGGCGCTTTTTCTCTGGTGCGTCGTCCTCGTGCTGCCGGCCGTCTACGCCTGGGCTCTGGCGCGCGGCATCTTCCGGGACGCCGCGCCCGCCGGGGCCGCGCCTCCGGGCGGCGCGGCGCGGCGCCCGCGGTTTCGCGAAAGGCTGCGGGCCTTGCCCGAGGCGCCCGCGCGCTTCGGCGGCCGGCTCTCGCCGGCGGCGGCGGGCATCGCGGGCGGCGCCTGCGCCCTTGTCGGCCTGGCGCTGTGCCTGCGGCTTCTGTCTCTGGGCGCGCTCCTCGACACGGCCTCGGGCCTTTCGCCCAGCCGCAACATCGGCTGCGGCCTCGCCGTCCTCGGGGCGTGGCTGCTTGCGCGCGGCGTCATCAACGGCCATGCCTGGCGCGTCGCCGGGCGCGCGCTTTCCTTCTTGTTTGCGTTCGGTGCGATCGGCGAGGTCTTGTGGCTGCTCGCGCAAATCGATGCGCCCGTCATGGGCTCGTTCCACGCCTGCACGATCTGGGCCATCTATCAGATGGTCTTCATCGCCTTGGTTTTCGCCCTGTGGATCGACGGGTGGCAGATTCGTTCGCGCTTCCCGGTGCGAGCCGCGGCGGTGTTCGCCGTCCTATGTCTCGCGCTGGCCTTCGGGCCGAAGCGCATCGGCCGGCAGGAATCCGCCGCGGCGCCCTCCGATTGGGTCGCGCGCCTGTCGGAGCGGCTCGACGCGATCCCTCGGGCCGGTCCCTTCGTCTTCGTCGCCGCCAGCGGCGGCGGCTCGCGCGCGGCGCTATTCACGGCGCTCGTCTACGAGGCGCTGGCCTCGGATCCCATCGAGGTTCCGGGGGCGCCGGAGAAGTACAACGCCGCCGACCACATCGCGCTGGTGAGCAGCGTGTCGGGCGGTTCCCTCGCCACGGCGTACTACGCCCACCGAGTGGCGACCCTGGGCGCGGCGCCGGGCGGGAAGATTCCCTGGGCGCAGGACCTTCCCCGCCTGCGGAGCTCCCTGCGGGGCCACCTCGCCGCCTTGATCGCAGAGGAGGCCGAGCGCCTGGCTTTCGCCTTCGGGGACGCCCCCGAGAAGGACGCGGCCCGCGCGGCGCTGGAGGAATGTCGGGTTTCACCGGCCGCGCCGTCCGGCGCTCCGTGGCTGCTGGCGAGCCGCTTCGCGGACGACATGTGCACCGATTTCATGGCGCCGCTTCTGCGCGCGCTGCTCGTGCCGGGGAGCGCCCGCGGCGTCGCCGTCGAACGCTTCTGGAAACGCAGGTTCGAGTGGCCGGACGCGGCGGGCCGCACCCCGCGGGCGCCGCTCGTCCTTTACAACTCCTGCGAGGTCGAAACGGGCCTCCAAGTCGTCATGGGCGAGCCGCCGCTTCCGGCGGGATTCTTCGCGCGGGGGGACACGCCCCGCGCGGCCGCGGCGGCGGCGCTGGCCGATTACAACCCGTGCCTCGCGTTGGCGCCGAGCGAGGCCGTGCGCGCCTCCGCGAATTTCCCCTGGGGCTTCGAGATCGCGGCGATCGACAGGGCGAAGACGGGCGCTGAGGAGCGCCGGGACTCCGGCGCGTCCGCTCTCCTCATCGACGGGGGCGTCCTGGACAATACGGGTATGGCGACGCTGCGTCACGTGCTCGAGGCGCTCGACGCGCGGGCGGGCGGCGCCGGCGATCGGGAGGACGCGGCCGCCGCGCGATCCGTGCTGGGGCGGCTCCGCGAGCGCGGCGTCATCCTGATCGAGATCGACTCAGGCGCGAAGCGCACGCCGCCGGGCCGGGCGGCGCGGGTGCTAAGCAGCGTGCTCGGGCCCGTCCAGGCGTTGGGGAACGCCGCGTACGTCAACGCCGACTTCGCCACCTGGCAGCACATCGAGGCGATGAAGGCCGTGCTCGCGCAGCGCATCCGCGGCGTCCCGGTGTCGCGGCTTTATCCGCTCTGCCTGCAGTGCAATCACGAGGAGAACGTCATGACGGCCTGGGCGCTCGGGTCGCGGGACAAGGCCAAGGTGATGGTGCGTTTCTTGACCGAGATCGCCGTCGCGCGCGCCACCCTCGCGGACATCCTCCGTTGCGCGCGAGAGCTCCGCGCCGAGAACCTCGCGCGGAGCGACGCGGACGGGATCGCCGAAAAGGTCGCCCGAGCGGCGGCGTTCGAGGAAGAGGTCGGGCGGGCCGGGGCGATCCGCCGCCTGCGCGACCGCGGCGCGCAAATCCCGAAGGAGCTCCTCGAGCGGCCCTTCACGCAGATCGAGCCCCGCGCGAAGGGGTTCGACCCGCGCCGGCTGCGCGTGGCGGAATGACGGCCCGCGGCGGGGCGACGCCCGCCGCGCCTTGCGAACGCCCCGTTCTCAGTGGTCGCAGAGATTGTCGCCGGACCGCAGGTTGCCCGCGAGGTAGTCGGTCACGAGCTTCTCGGGCGTTTCGGCCGGCGCGCCGACGATCACCTCGATGCCGCGCGCGGCAAAGAGCTGCTGGGCCCGCCCGCCCATGCCGCCGGCGATGACCACCGTCGCACCGCGCTCGGCGAGCCAGGCGGGCAAAAGCCCCGGCTGGTGGGGCGGCGCCTCGACGTCCTCCCGCGCCACGATCTTCTTCTCGGCGGGGTCGGCGTCGACGAGGGCGAAATGTCCGCAGTGGCCGAAATGCAGGCACAACCGGCCGTCGGCCAGGGGAATGGCGATCTTCATCTACTTGTCCTCCTTGTCGTTTCGGGCGCGCGCCGCGGCGGTGCGATCCTCCGCGTCGTGTTGCGCGGCGATGGGATCCAGAATGCTCCGCATGATCTTCGCGGTGGCGCTCGCGGCGTAGCGCGCCACGAAGGTCCGGCCGTCATCGCAGGCCTCGGCGATCTGGGGATCCATGGGAATCGAGCCTAGGAAGGGCACGCCCATGTCCTCGGCGGTGCGCCTGCCGCCGCCCGCCCGCAGAATGGGGGTCGTCTCGCCGCAGCGCGGGCAGGTGAATCCGCTCATGTTCTCCACGATGCCGAGAATCGGCACATCGAGCCGGCGGCAGAAGGTCACGGACTTGCGAACATCCACCGCGGCCACCTTCTGGGGCGTCGTGACGATCAGCGCCCCGTCCACCGGGCCGATGAGCTGGCACACGGAGAGGGGCTCGTCGCCGGTCCCGGGCGGCGAGTCGACGACGAGGTAGTCGAGGTCGCCCCAGGCCACGTCTTTCAGGAACTGTTTGATGACCGCCATCTTCATGGGGCCGCGCCAGATGACCGCATCGTCCGCGCTCGGCAGGAGGAAACCCAGCGACATGACCTTCAAAAGGCCCAGGTCGACGGGAACGATCCCCTCCTCGGAGTTGAGGATCTTCTCCCGCTCCAAGCCGAGCATGGTGGGGATGCTGGGTCCGTGAATGTCGACGTCGAGGAGGCCCACCTTCTTTCCCGCCAGAACCAGCGCCGCCGCCAGGTTCACGGCCACGGTGCTCTTGCCGACGCCGCCCTTGCCCGACAGCACAATCACTTTGCGCCGGATCCGGCAAAGGCGCGCCGCGAGCTGCCGGCGGTCCTCGAACTCCTCGTCGCTCTCGCCTTCGCCGCGCCCCGACGCGGGACAGTCGGTCCGCGCGCACCCATCGCATGACGCGCGTGCCGCGCCGGGCTCGGCGGCGCCCCGCGCCGAACGCCGCCGGTAATCCTCGCACGCGGCTTTCACCGTATTGGCCGCCAGAAGGGCGCAATGCTCGAACTCCGGCGGAATTCCGCCGAGCGCCTCGAGAATCTCCCCCTGAGCGAGCGCGGCGGCGTCCTCGATCCGCCTGCCCTCGACCAGGGATGTCGCCATGCTTCCGCAGGCGCGCGACGGGCCGCAGCCGTCCGTCGTAAAGGTCATCCGCGCGACGATTCCGTTCGCGGCCGACAGCCAGAATTCCATCGTGTCGCCGCAAGGCCCGGTGATGCGCGCGCGGCCGTTGAAGTCATCGAGCGGCCCGTAGTTGCGCGGGTCCGCGGCCAGCCGCCGCGCCGTGTCGGAAAAACCTTCCCGATCCGTGCATTCCATCGCGTCGCGCGCCTCCTATGCGCCGAGATTGCTCCAAAGGCGCCGGACGTCCTCGGCGCTCGCGGCGTCGGTTTCCACGATCGCCATCTCCCGCACCTGGGCGGAGGTCACGGCGGGGTCGTAGCGCACGCGGCCCGCGATCCGCGCGCCCGCCTTCCGCGCGCGGCCCTCGATGCGTTCGGCCGCCGCCGGCTCCAGATCCCACTTATTCACGCACACCGCCGCCGGGATGCCGAAATGCGCCGCCAGGGCGAGGACGCGCGCCATGTCGTGCTCGCCCGACACGGTAGGTTCCGTGACGACGAGAACGAGGGAGGCGCCGGTGAGCGAGGCGATCACCGGGCAGCCGATCCCCGGCGGGCCGTCGGCGATAATGAGCGGCCGGTTTTCCTTCTCGGCGATGCGGCGGGCTTCCTGCCGGACCGTCGAGACGAGCTTGCCGGAGTTCTCGGCCGCGACGCCCAGGCGCGCATGGACCATGGGGCCGCAGCGGGTGTCGGACACCATCCACTCGCCGCACAGCCGCGCACGCATCTCGATGGCATTCGTGGGACAGACAAGAGCGCAAACGCCGCAGCCCTCGCACGCGAGGGGATCGATGGTGTACACGGGCGCCGCCGCCCCGGCGATCGACGCGGCCATCTCCCGAATGAGCGCGCTGGTTCTCGATGAGCACGAGCGCCGGCAGTAGTCGCAGCGCTCGCATTCGGCCTGCGCATCCCGCGCGGCCGCCAACTCGTCCGTTCCGGTCTCCGAATGCACGGCGCCGAACCGGCAGTAAGCCAGGCAGGCGCCGCAGCCGATACAGGCCTCCCGGTGGAGCACGGCCTCGTGTCCGCTCCAGAACTCGTGTCGTTCCCGCACCCGCGGCGCCAGGACGAGGTGCAGGTCGGCGGCATCGACGTCGCAATCGGCGATCACGGGCCGGTGGGCCAGAACCGCGAAGGACGCAGCCAGGCTGGTTTTGCCCGTGCCGCCCTTGCCGCTGATAACGACCAGCTCGCGCGTCATGCGGCAACCTCCCTCCGCAGGCCTTCGATCTTCGCGCGCAAGTCGAGGAAACCGGCGCGATACTCGGGCAACGCCTCGACGATCAGGGCTCCCCGCGCGTAGGCCTCGGCGATCCGGCGGTCGTCGGGAATCTCGGCCAGCAAGGGGATCTTCTCCCGCGCGCAGAAAAGACGCACCCGGTCGTCGCCGCTGCCGGCGCGGTTGACGACGACGCCGAAGGGAAGACGAAACGCGCGGACCAAATCCACGGCGAGGGCCAGGTCGTGGAGGCCGAAGGGCGTCGGCTCGGTGACGAGGACCACGGCCTCCGCGCCCTGGATCGCCGCGACCACCGGACAGGAGGTGCCGGGCGGCGCATCGATGATCGCCGGCGCTCCGTTGCGCCGGCGGTCCTTGACCGCACGGATCAGGGGCGGAGCCATGGCGACGCCCACATCGAGGCGGCCGTGGACGAGGTCGATCTTCCCCGAGCGGAAGGTCTCGATGACGCCGATGCGCTTGGGAACCTCGCGAATCGCTTTCCGCGGGCAGATGTACGCGCAGCCGCCGCACCCGTGGCACAGCTCGGGGAAGACGAGCGGCGCGGCGCCCGCCCCGACGATGGCGTTGTACCGGCAGACGCGGGCGCATTCGCCGCAGCCGTCGCACAGGCGCGCGTCCACCTCCGGGATCGGCATGGTGACCACCGTCCGTTCCCGCGGTTCGGCCGGGAGGAAGAGGTGGGCGTTCGGTTCCTCCACGTCGCAGTCCAGAAGCTGGATGTCGGCATCGAACGCCCTGGCCAGGTTGACGGCCAGGGTCGTCTTGCCGGTCCCGCCTTTGCCCGAGGCGATGGCGATGATCATGACACGGCCCGCCGGCCGTTACGGGAAGGGGTCATGCCCAATGTCCCTCGACATCCGCGGCTTGCGCCTCGAGGAGCTTTCCCTCGCGATAGAGCGCGAGCGCCGCGCCGACGGTCGGCGCGGCGCATGTGTAGACCTTTATACCCGCTGAGGACAGCACCCGGAAGGCCTTCGGGCCGCAGTGGCCGGTCACGACGGCGGCCGCGCCCAGGCGCGCCACGGTCGATGCGGCCTGGACGCCCGCGCCCTGCGCGGCCTGCAGGTTCTGCAGGTTGTCGACCACCTCGCAGGCGTCGGTCTCGAGGTCGTACACGAGGAACTTCGGCGCGCGGCCGAACCGGCCATCCAAGGGGGCGTCAAGGTTGTCGCCCGATGTCGAGAAGACGATTTTCATCTTGTCCTTCTTTCCTTCCTTCGGCGCGCTCACGCGCGCGATTCGGCCGAGGCTCCGGATTCCAGCTCCGAGAGGCGCTTCTTGATCGCTTCGAGTTCCGAAGCGAGAGCGTCGGCCTGGTGTCTGAGGGCCTGTTTCTCGAGCTCGGGGTCGGGCTTTGCGTACGGCGTCGCGTAGGGCACCGCGTACGGCGGCACCACGGCGCCGGGGCGCGCCCAGCCGGGCAGGCCGGTGGCGTAGAACCTGTGGCGCCAGCCCCGTCCTCCGCCGCCGAAGCCGCGGCCCCAGAAGCCTCTACCGCGGCCGAAGCCGCCTCCGGGCAGCGGATTCGCATAGCCCGGCATCCCGAAGCCGGCGCAGTAGCCGGCGGCCCGTCCGGTCATAGGACCGGCTCCCAAGGGTCCAGTTCCATCTCCTCTAGGCATGGCAGCATCCTCCTTTCGTGGAGATCACCCCTCAAAGGGGGATCGATTGTTACTCGCGCGCCATGGCGGCCCCGCACTTGGGGCACGCAAGTTCGAAACAGGGCGAGCCGCGCATGTGCGGCTGTCTGTGCCCGCAGGCCCGGCAGATGCAGAATCCGCCGGGTCCGGCGGCGGCGGGGCCGCCGCCGCGACCGCCCCTAGGGCTCCCGCGCCCGCGTCCCTGTCCTTGGCCGCGGCCTTGGCCGCGTCCCATTCCGCCGCGTCTTCCGCCGGTCATAAAAACACCCTCCTGTCTGCCGCCCCCGCGCCGCAGGCGGCCGCGTCCGAAACAGCCCGGCATGGCGAACGCCTCTCCGTGGAGCGCGCCCGCAAGCCAGGCCTGAAGCACCTCGCGCAGATCGCCGGCCACGAAGGGGACGACCGCGATGCCGTACCCCGCCACCAGATCGTGAAGCGGTCTGGAGATCGCGCCGCAAACCAGCGTGTCCACCCCGAGTTCGGCGAGCCGAAGCGCCCGGCGGGACGGGAGCTGTTCGGGCAGGATCGCATCGGTTTCGCGGACGACTTTCCCGTCCTCGATTTCGACGAGGCGGAGATGCCCGGCCACGTCGAACACCGGCGCGATGCGATCGTTCCAAACAGCAAAAGCCGCTTTCATGCGTCGAAGCTCCCTGCGATCCGCATTGTCTGTCGAAAAGATATTAGCATCTTCCGTGCCAAGAACGAAAGACGCCTTAGATTTTACGTAACTATTGATATCATTGTAGATTAAGATCTAAGACGCGCCGCCGGACCACGATGATATAGTCGCATGATAGCGACTTTAGTGTTATTGCACAGTTGCGAAAATGCAACCATCGCGGCGCTCCGCCGTCTCGCGCGCCCGGGCCGACCGCGCTACGATGGCGCCATTCCAGAACCAGGAGATCCCCCGCGTGACGACCGGATTGCGCCCAGCCCTTTGGTTCCTCGCCCTTGCCGTCTCGACGCCCGCCGCCCCCGTCTTGCACCTGACGCCGGGGGAGATCGATGCCGTCCGCGGCCGGATCGAGCGCCTGCCGTGGGCGCGAAAGGCGTACGAGCAGCAGAAACGCGCGGCCGATGCGTGGCTCGCCGCGCCGGTGCCCATTCCCGAGGGCGAGACCGGCTGGTACCACGACTACTTCTGCCCCGACCACGCGGTCATGCTGCGCTACGACCCCGCGCGGCTCGAGGAGCACGTCTGCCCCGTCGACGGCAAGGCCTGGCGCGGCCCGCGTTTCGATGCCTACTGGCGCAGCGCGACGCACGCGCGCATCTTCGGGAGCCTGTACGCCCTGGCCCTCGTTCACCGGATCTCGGGCGAACGCCGTTACGCCGAGGCGGCCGCGGGTATTCTGCGGGACTACGCCGCTTTCTTCCCGACGACGATCCCGCACGGCCGCTGGGCGGGCAAGGGGCGCATCATGGCGCAGTCGCTGGACGAAGCCGTGGCGATCCTCCAGCCGCTCAAGGCTTACGCGCTCGTGGCGCCCAGCGGCGTCCTGACACCGGAAGACCGCCGCGCCATCGAGAACGAATGGTTCAAGCCCACGGCGGAGTTGCTCGAGGCGCAGACCGGCGCGATTCACAACATCCACTGCTGGCACAACGCCGCGATCGGGATGATCGGCCTGCTTCTTGGCGACCGCGGACGCATCGAGTTCGCCATCGAGAATCCGCGCTCGGGCTTTTTGGCCCAGGTCGAGAAAGGGGTCAGTGCGGAAGGTTTCTGGTTCGAGGGGTCGGCCGGCTATCACTTCTACACCCTTTCGGCGCTGATCGAGCTGGTCGTCGCGGCGGAACGGAACGGCATCCGGCTCGTGGCGCGCGCTCCGAAGCTCAAGCGCATGTTCGACGCGCCGCTCGCCCTCGCCGATCCGTTTCTAGTCGTTCACGCGACGAACGACGGCGGCGCGGTGTCGCTGGCGAACCAAGCCGTCCACTACGAACATGCGGCCGTGTGGTATCCCGAGGAACGCGTCTACCGCGAGGTTCTGGCGCGGGCCTACGGTAAGGAGCGCGCGACGTTGACGGCCCTGCTTTACGGCGTCGAGGATCTGCCGCCGCCGGGGGAAGGCGTCCGCGCCGCGAGCGCGCTCCTGCCCGCGACGGGTTTCGGCGTCCTCCGCGGCGAGCTTGCGGGCGGCCCGGCCTTCGTTCTCATGGACTTCGGGCCCCACGGGGGCGGCCACGGCCACCCCGACAAGCTGAACGTGATCGTCGCGGGGCTGGGCCGCACGCTGGCGCCCGACCTGGGGACGTCGGGCTACGGCATCCCGCTCAACAGCGCCTGGTACAGGCAGAGCGTGAGCCACAATGTCGTCGTGGTGGACGGAAAGAGCCAGACGCCCGCCGAGGGGAATCTCGTCGCGTTCAACGGCGAGGGGGCCTTGAAATGGGTGGCGGCGCGGTGCGACACGGCGTACCCGGGCGTGGCGTGGACGCGCACGGCGGCGCTGCTTGACTTCGGCATCCTGATCGTGGATCGGCTGGCGAGCGACAGGGACCGCCGCTACGAGTGGGTTTACCACAATCACGGCGGATTCGAGCTGGCGGCCCCGCCGGCCGGGAGCCTGGCGCCCGAGCCATTGCCCCTTGGGAACGGCTACGAGCACCTGGCGGAAGCGAAGGCCGCCGCGGTCGAGGACTGTGTGCGCGGGGCCTGGCACGTGGAAGGGGCGGGCACGGTGGCGCTCACGGCGGCCGCGGACCCCGGCACGACGGTCATCGTCGCCGAGGGGCCCGGCAATCCGGCCACCGAGCGGCTGCCCGCGGTGCTTCTCCGCCGCGCCGGCGCCAAGGCGGATTTCGTCGCCTGCCTGGAGCTTGTCAGGCCCGGCGGAACCCAGTCCGTGCGCGCGGTTCGCGCGGCCGCGGAGGGCGAGAACATTGCGGTCGTGGTCGAAGCGGCGGGCGGCGCGCGGCGCTTCGCGGTGGAAGCGATGGGGCTGCGCGAACTGCGTTGAGAGGCGCGCGAGGGAGGTGGTCGGATGCGCGAGCCTGGGCCTTCCCGGCGCGCCCGGGAGATCACCGCCTTCCAGGTCATGGAAATCATGGAGGCGGCCAAGCGGCTCGAGGCCGCGGGCGCGTCCGTCATTCACCTCGAGGTGGGCGAGCCGGATTTCCCCACGCCGGCCTGTGTGCTCAAGGCGGCGCGCAAGGCCATGCGCGCCGGCCGCACCCGCTACACCCACAGTCTGGGCCTGCCCGAGCTCAGGGAGGAGATCGCGCGGCGCTACGCCGCGGAGGCCCGCGTGCCGCCGTCGCCCGATCAGATCCTCGTCACCGCCGGAACCTCGCCGGGAATGTTGCTGCTCTTCGCGGCGCTGCTTGAGCCCGGCGACGAGGTCATTCTCAGCGACCCCGGCTATAGCTGCTATCCGAACATGATCAAGTTCGCGGGGGGGCGCCCGGTCTACGTGGCCGCGCGGGCGGCCGATGGTTTTCAGGTGGATCCGGAGGAAATCGCGCGGGCGGTCACGCCGCGGACCCGCGGGATCGTGGTGAACTCGCCCTCCAATCCCACGGGCGCGGTGCTGGACGACGAGCGCATGGCCGCCATCGCGGATCTCGGCGTGCCGCTCATCGCCGACGAGATCTACCACGGCCTGGTCTACGGGCCGCCATGCCGGACGGCGCTGGCCTACGCCGACGCCGCTTTCGTGATCGACGGCTTCTCCAAGCGCTACGCCATGACGGGCTGGCGCCTGGGGTACGTGATCGTACCGCCCGCCTTCGTCCGTCCCATCCAGAAGCTCGCCCAGAACTTCTACATCTCCGCCAACGACTTCATCCAATGGGCCGCGCTGGCCGCGCTGAGGGAGGCCGGGCCGGATGTGGAGCGCATGGCGGCCGTCTACGACGAGCGCCGCCGGTTTCTGGGGCCGGCGCTGCGGCGCTTGGGCTTCGACCTGCCGAACGAGGGCCGGGGCGCCTTCTATCTCTTCGCCGGCATCCGGTCCTTCGCGGGCTCCTCCCAGGAGTTCGTCGACCGCCTCCTCGCCGAGGCGCACGTCGCCGTCGCGCCGGGAAGCGACTTCGGTCCCGGAGGAGAGGGTTTCGCGCGGTTCTCCTACGCCGCGTCGTTGGACGTGCTCGCGGAGGCGGTGCGGCGCATCGAGGCGTGGATCCGAAGGAAGGCTTGAGCCTGGGGCGCCCTCGCCGCGGCCGCGGCGGCGGAGCATCTAGTCCCACGCCGCCGGGTCCAGACGGTAGTAATCCCGGAGCGCCTCGTAGAGCTGCGGGTGCTTGGCCCGCATGCGGCCGGGCGTCTCGAAGAAGTGTTCCGTCGCAACGGCGAAGAACTCCGCCGGATCGGTGGCGCCGTACTCGTCCAAGGCCGTGCGCTTGCCGCGGCGCACGTCTTTCTTGAAGCGCGAGTACTCCTCGCGGAGGACGCGGGCCCAGTCGGCGAAGTCGCGCTCCATGGCGTGGGCGCCCTCGCCGCCTTGATCGAGCTGATGGGCGAACTCGTGGAGAACGACGTTGTAGCCGTCGCCGTAGCCGCTCTCCAACACCTCGTCCCAGGCGAGCACGACGCCGCCGCGCTCCCAGGATTCGCCCGCGAAGGAATCCTCCTCTTCGAGGAGGCTGCCGAGCGCGGGCCCGAACTCGTCGGACGCGACGCGCGTGGTGCGCACGTAGGACGTGGGGTGGACGAAAATCTCCCTCAAGGTGGGGTAATACCGCGGCGGGCGGTTGAGAAGCAGCGCGCAGGCCTGGGCGGCGATGGTCAGCCTGACCTCGTCGTCGATGGCTTGGCCCCGGCAGCCCACGAACTTCTTCTCGGCGAGGAAGACGTGGACGTGGCCGTGCAGCTCGCGCTTGAGCTCGGGCGGGATCCGCCGATAGAGCGGCGTCGTGCCCGCGAGAATCCGCTCCCATTTCTTCGGGAAAGCCGCGGCGCGCAACGCGGCCCGGCGCCGCTCGCGCCGGGATTTGGCGGACGCCAGGAGCACGGCCAGGGCGATGCCGGCGGCGGCGCCGGCGCCCAGCGCGATGGCGGACATTGTCTCCATTTCACGACTCCTGAGGCGCGCGGCTGCCGATCAATTCTACCGGGCGCGGCGGCCGGATCGCAACGCGTGCGTTTATTTACGGGCGGCGCCCATCCGATAAGAAAACCGTCGATCGTCCACCGGAGGAGCCGGCGATGCGGGTGAAATTCGGGCTTGCGGCGGTGTTCCTGCCCGCGCTCCTGCGCGGCAGCCCCGAAATTGCCCCCGGCTTCACCTTCGTGCCCGAGACGCCTTTTCGAGGCGACGAAATCAAGATCCGGGAGCCCCGCGGCAGCGAGGAGTTCCTGGACATCTTTTCGTACCGGCTGCCGTACGCCTGGGAGGAGCGCGGCGAGCGCAGCGCGATGAAGTTCCAGGGGACCGCGGGCAGCGTCTCCACCGACAGGTTCTGGATCGACCAGCGCATCCATTTCGCCTACGACCTGGCCCGGCGGCTGCGTTTCTGGGCGCGCGCGTTCGAGGCCGAGGATTTCGACAGCCGTTACCGGCGCTTCGAGCTGGGCGTCGATGTCCAGGCGCTCTCGTGGCTGTGGCTGGGCGTCTACGGCGAGGTTCTGGCGGAGAAGGGCGGGAACGATCTGGGCCTGCGGGCGGTCTTCCCCAGGGTGCTGGGCCAGCGTGTGACCGCCGGTCTGGAGCTGCCTGATCTCCTCATGAACCGCAGGGGCGAGGATCTCAACCAGCGCTACTCGCGTTACGGGCGGTCGTACTACGTGGACGTGGAGGGAGGGATAGGATCGCGAATCGCCTGGCACTGGGGCGTTCGAGGCAACGCGCCGCTGGCGCTCGAGGACGAGAACCGCCGGCTCGATTTTCGCTACGGGCAGGTCTCGGCGTACGGCCGGCTGCGCGCCGACGTGACCGATCGCCTGACCTGCGTCTTCTACGCCGCGGGCGAGGGCGCCGACAAGGGCTACCGGCCCTGGAGCGCCTCGGATTTCGAGCGCGAAGATTTCTTCCGCCGCGCGCTCCAAGGCCGGGCCGAGCTGCGCTGGACCGTCGCGCCCTCCATCACGCCCTACGGCGGCGCGCGGGCCTTCAGGCTTCAAGAAAAGGAGCGCTTCCTGGACGGCAGCCGGCCCGCCGATCTGTACCGCCATCGGGAGTATCTGGGCTACGTGGGCATCGAACTGGCGCTGACGCGGTATGCCGTGCTCAGGCCCGAGTTGATCGCTGGCCATATTGACCGCGTCACCAGGTTCGCGGGGCCGGAAGGGGAGCATCGTTCGTCGCACCGCTGGGCGGGCAAATTGTCCTTTCCGCTGGATATCAGGTTCGCCGACAACGCGGGCATCATCGCCGGCGCGTCCTTAGATCTGGACGAACAGAAATTCGGTGGCGGCACGCTCTCGTTGCAGATGACCTACTGACGCCGATAGGCGGCGAAAGCGGCGCGGGTGCCCGGCGCGCCGCTCCGAAGACCGCGGCCGCGCGCGCGGCGTGTTGACAGCGCGGGGCGGCGCTGCGTACGCTGGATTCATTCCCGCAAGGAGGTTCCCATGGGTGCGCAAGGCTTGGCGTCGAAGTTCGTCCTGGTTGCCCTATGCATTGCCGGCACGACCCCGGCGGCCGCCGAAGAGGGCGCCTGGCTGCCCTTCGTGCTGCCCTGGGACGATGCCGTCGAAAGCCCGATCAGCGCTGCCTTTCTCCTGGAGGCGCCGGCCGGTAAGTCAGGACCCGTCACGGTGCGCGACGGCCGCTTCTTCGCGGGCGACCGTCGGATTCGGTTCTGGGGCGTCAACGTATGCTTCGGCGCCTGCTTTCCCGAAGAGGACGCCGCGCGGGCGATCGCCGCGCGCATGGCGAAGTTCGGGATCAACTGCGTGCGCTTCCACCACATGGACATGCGTCCGTTTCCGGGGGGCATCTTCGCCGACCGCAAACTTGAGGACCTGGCGCCCGAGGCGCTCGCGCGCCTGGATCGCTTCTTCGCCGAGCTCAAGAGCCGCGGCATCTACGTGAACCTGAACCTGCACGTCAGCCGCTGGTGGTCGCGGGCGCACGGCTGGCCCGGCGCGGAGGAGCTGGAGAATTTCGACAAGATGCTGGCGATCTTTCACCCCGAGCTCATCGCCGCGCAGAAGAAGTACGCGCGCGACCTGCTCGGCCACCGCAACCCGCACACCGGGTTGACCTACGCCGAGGACCCGGCGGTGGCCATGGTGGAGATCACCAACGAGAACTCGCTCTTCATGTGGAGCGCGCCGCGCGTGCTCCCGCGCCTCCCGGAACCTTACGCCAAGCTCCTCGCCGCCCAGTGGAACGCGTGGCTCGCGGCGCGCTACGGCGGCAACGCCGAGCTCAGGAAGGCTTGGGAGGCGGGCGCCTCGCCGCTGGGCGGGAATCTGCTGAAGGATCCGCTCTTTGCGACCCTGGGCGGCGGCAAGGGATCCGCCGCCGTGTGGCGGTGCGAGCAGCACGCCGGCGCGGCCATGGAAGCCGCGCCGGCTGGGGGCGGCGGCGTGGTGCGCATCGCCATCGCGCGCGTCTCGGGCACGGACTGGCACCTGCAGTTCAAGCAGGAGAGGATCGCGCTGGAGGAGGGGAAGTTCTACACGGTGTCGTTCCGCGGCCGGGCCGCCGCGCCGAAGATGATCCGGGTGGGGGTGTCTCAAGCGCACGCCCCGTGGAGCGGCCTAGGCCTTTCGGAGGAATGCGCGCTCGCGCCCGAATGGCGCTCGTTCGCCTTCGGCTTCACCTGCGCCGCGACCGACGCCGACTGCCGGCTCGGATTCACCGTGGGCCGTGACGTGACGGCGGTGGAACTTGCCGACATCGCTCTCAGGCCGGGCGGTCGGACGGGGGTGGCCGAGGGCGAATCGCTGGCCCGGGGCTCCGTGGCGTTGTTCCCGGCGGGAGGCGCGCTGTCGGAGGCCCGCGCGCGGGACCGCCTCGCGTTCCTCCACGACATGGAACTGCGCTACTTCACCGATATGCGCGCCTACCTGCGGCGCGAACTCGGCGTTAAGGCGCCCATCACGGGCACCATTGCCTTCGGATCCCTCGGCACGCGCATCCAGGCACGGATGGACTTCGTCGACCAGCACGCCTACTGGCAGCATCCGCACTTCCCCCGCAGGCCGTGGGACCCCCGGGATTGGACCGTCGCCAACATCGCCATGAGCGCCGCCGCGGACGGCGGTTGCTTCCCGCACCTGGCCGTCACGCGCGTCGCCGGCCTGCCGTACACGGTGACGGAGTACAACCACCCGGCGCCCATGGATTCCCAGGCGGAGACCGTGCCGATGATCGCGAGTCTCGCGGCCCTCCAGGATTGGGACGGCGTCTTCCTTTTCACCTACAGCCATGCCGACGATTTCAAGCGGGAGAAGTACCACGGCTTTTTCGACATCGATGCCAACCCCGCGAAGATGGGCTTTATGTCCGCCGGGGCGCTGCTCTTTCTCGGAGGCCGGATTCAGCCCGCGGCCGGAGTGCTGCACCGGCCCCTCGGGTTCGACGAGGCGCTGGAGGCCGCGCAGCGGTCGGTCACGCATCTGCTGCCCTATCTGAACCAGCGGGGATTTCAGTGGCGCGAGCTGCTGACGCGACGTTTCGCGCTGGTGTGCGACGGCGCGGGACGCCTCGAAGAGGGCGGCGGATCTTCCCCGCGGGTCGACTGGCGGGACGGCCGTTACACGGTGGACGGCCCCGCGGCGAAGGTCGCCTGCGGCCGCCTCGCGGGGCGGCGCCTCGATCTGAGCGGCCTGTCCATGGAGGTGCGCGCGCCGGCCGAGGCGAGCATCGTGCTGGTGGCGCGCGACGGGGCGCCCATCGACGCGTCCCGGGAAATGCTGCTGGTGGCCTGCGGCCGCTGCGAAAATACCGCCATGGGCTGGAACGCGGCGCGGGACAGCGTCGGCGCGGCGTGGGGGACGGAGCCCGTGCGCATCGAGGCCGTCGAAGCCCGGATCACCCTGCGCGCGCCGGAGGGAGGGCTTCGCGTCAGGCGCCTCGATGTCCGCGGGCGTCCGGCGGGCGACGTTCCCGCCGAAGCCGCGGGCGGCGCCGCGAGTTTCACCATCGGCGGCGCCGGGGCGGGCTTGTGGTACCTGCTTGAGCGCTGAACCTCACCCGGCCAGGGTCGCGCGCAACTCCTTGAGCAGGGCGTCCACCGTGAAGGGCTTCGGCAGAAAACGGGTTCCGGCGGGCTTCAGGCCCTTGTGAAAGACCTCGTCCTCCCCGCAGGCCGACATGAACAGGACCTTGAAGCCGGGGCGGTCGCCCTGGAAGCGCTCGGTGAGCTTCTTGCCGTTCATGCCGCGGAGGAGAACGTCGGCGATGCACAGATCGATGGCATCTTCGTGCCGGTTCCAGAGAGCGAGGGCCTCCTCGGGCGTCGCGGCCGTGAGGGGGCGGTAGCCGTGTTCCCGGAGCGCCGCCGCGATCAGCTCCCGGACCGCGCCGTCGTCATCGATGACGAGCACGGTTTCCCGCCCTCTCGCGGAGGGCGCGGCGAGACCCGCCTGCGGAACCGGCGGCGCCGTGGCGAGAGGCAGATAGATCGTGAAGGTCGTGCCCTTGCCGAGGGTGCTGGCCGCTTCGATGTGCCCTTGGTGCTGTCTCACGGCGGCGTAGACCGTGGGCAGCCCCAGGCCCGTGCCGCAGCCCTCGGGTTTGGTGGTGAAGAAAGGCTCGAAAAGGCGCCGGCGCGTGGCCGCATCCATGCCGCGGCCCGTGTCCGCGAAGGTGAGGACTGCGTGAGGACCGGGCGCCAGGTCGGCGAAGCGCCGCGCGGATTTCCGGTCCAGCGCCGCGTGCTCGGTCCGGATCGCGATGGTGCCGCCCTCGGGCATGGCATCGCGGGCGTTGAAGGCGAGGTTGAGCACGATCTGTTCGATCTGGTCGGTGTCGGCGAGGATGGGCGCGGGCGCGGTACACGGCCTGAACTCGATGTTGATCTTCGCGCCCAGCAGCGCCGCCAGGGCGTCGGTCATGCCGCCGAGCAGCGCGTTCAGATCGACGACCTTGCGGTCCGGCTCCCGCCGGCAACTGGACGCCAGCAGGCTCGCCATGGTCTCCGCGGCGCGCTGAATCCGCGCGACCTGAGCGCGGAGATGCTCGGGCGCCTGCTTGAGAAGCAGCCGCGCGTAGCCGAGGACGACGGTGAGGAGATTCTTGAAGTCGTGCGTGAGGCGGCCGCTGGTTGCGGCGTTGCAGGCTTCGGCGGCGTGCTCCATGCGCCGCGCCTGCTCCTCCCGGAGGGCGATCCACGCGCTGATGTCGCGGGCGACGCCCATGACGTGCGTCACCCTGCCGCGGGCGTCCTTAATTGGCGTGAGGGTGGTGTTGAACCAGCGCACGTCCTGACCGATCCGGGTGAGGGCTTCGTCCGCCGCCAGCGCTTCGCCCGTCTCGAAGACGCGCACGACGGCGGCGAGCTGCCGTGCGGCGATCTCCGGCGGGAAGAGGTCATGCATGTGGCGCCCGGCGAACGCCTCGGGCGTGGTCGCGAAGAAGGCGGCCGCCGCGGGGTTGACGGCGACAAAGCATCCCTCGGGGTCGAAGAGGAACACCGAGTCGGGATAGGACTGGAAAAAATGCTCGAAACCCGGCAGGGGCTTCTTCGGGGCGGAGGACCGCCCCAAGCCCTCTCCGCGCTCGTCCGGCGAGTTCATTGTCGGATGCCATCCATCGTTGCTGTGGAAAAAGCCGCGTTTGGCGACTTCCCATGCAGTATACATCGACCGGCGCGCGGGCAATAGCATGAAGTCTCACCGGCGCCGCCTGTGGTACACTTTCATGATCCCACGGGGTGCGCTAGGCGCGGCGAGATCCACGAGGAGAAAGGCAATGCGGCGGAGAGGTTTGGTGTCACTTGTGGGTGCGCTGGTCGTCGCGGCGCCGTCGTGCGTCGCCGCCGGGCCCGAGCTCGATCCGGCGCATCTGCGCCTGGTGCCCCTCGACAAGGGGCTCGATCCGGCCTGGGTGCGCCGGCTTGCGGCGCGGGGCGAGCGCGAGGTGCGGCGCGGCGGGGAACTGGACTGGATCGGCATGCCCATCGGCGGGTTGTGCGCGGGGACGCTCTACATGGGCGGCGACGGCCGGTTGTGGCTCTGGGACGTCTTCAACAAATCCGGCCGGGGAGGGCTCAAGGAGGGGGGGACGAGCGGGCAGGCCTATGTCAAGCCGCTCAGGCCCGAGTCGCCGTTCGAGCAGCGTTTTGTCCTGCTCCTGCGGCCGGCCGGCGGCGAGGCCGGCGTTGTGCTGCCCCTCGACCGAACGGGCGGAGCGCGCATCGAATTCGCGGGCGAGTATCCCATTGCCGATGTGGTCTACCGCTGGGACGAAGCCCCGGTGGAAGTGGCGCTGCGGGCGTTTTCGCCCTTCGTGCCGCTCGATTTCGCATGTTCGAGTTTCCCGGCGACGGTGCTCCGATACACCGTCAGGAATAAGGGATCCGCCGCGGTTAGTTGCGTCCTGGGCGGAGTGCTCGAGAATGCCATCGGGCGCCATACCGGGAAGCGCGGCGCCCTGGTCCGGCATAACCGAATCGAGGTAGGGCCGGGCTTCAAGGCGCTTACGTGCGCCGCGGAGGAGCCGCCCGCCGCGCCTGGCGCGCCGGCGCGGCCCGATCTCTTGTTCGAGGACTTCGAGCAGCCGACTTACGAGGGCTGGACCGTCGAGGGCGCGGCCTTCGGCGCCGGTCCCATCGAGAAGGGACGTATACCTTCCTACCAGCGGATCACGAAGCTCCGGGGCGGGCGCATGGTGAACTCCCACGCCACGGCGCCGGGAAACAGCATCGAGGAAAAAGACGCGCAGACGGGGAAGCTCGTGAGCCGGGCTTTTCGCATCGAACGGCGGCACATCGCCTTTCTTATCGGCGGCGGGGCGCACGCGGGTCGCACCGGTCTGGACCTTGTCGTGGATGGCCGCGTCGTCGCCTCGGCGACGGGCCATAACGACAACGAGCTCAGGCTCGATTCCTTTGATGTCGCGGCGCACGAAGATAAGGAGGCCCGCCTTGTCATCGTCGATGCGGAGAGCGGGCCGTGGGGGAACATCGGCGTCGATCACATCGTTTTTTGCGATGGCGCCCCCGGCGAACCCTACCGCCTTCGGGAGCAACACGACTGGGGCACCATGAGCCTGGCGGTCGTCGGCGGAGGAGAGCGGGTCTCCGGCTGCGCGCAGGTCGCCACGGCGGAAAGCTTCTGCGCCGCGCCGGATTGCGCCGCGCGCGAGGCGCGGGCGCCCTTCGGCGAGCGCCTCCTGGGCGCGGTGGGGCGCGCCTTCACCCTCGAGCCCGGACGCGAGGAGTCCGTCGTCTTCATCGCGGCGTGGCATTTCCCGAACCTGTATCTTCCGGGCCTGCCCGGCAATCTGGGCCGGTACTACGCGACGCGCGCCGCCTCGTCGTTCGAGGTCGCCGCGGCGGTGGCGGGCGATCTGGAGAACCTGACGGCGTTGACGGAGCTCTGGCACCGGACCTGGTATCGCGATTCGACCCTGCCCTGGTGGTTCTTGAACCGGACTTTCGTCAACACGTCGATTCTGGCCACCGACACGGCGTACCGCTTCGCGAACGGACGCTTCTACGGGTGGGAAGGCATCGACTGCTGCCCGGGCACCTGCGGCCACGTGTGGATGTACGCCCAAGCCGTCGGGAGGCTCTTTCCGGAGTTGGAGCGGGACCTGAGGGAGCGCGTGGACCTGGATCTGGCGATGCAGCCCTCGGGCGCCGTGCATTTCCGCGCCGAGCACAATCGGTCCGTGGCGGTGGACGGCCAGGCCGGCGTGGTCCTGCGCGCCTACCGCGAACACCAGATGACGGCCGACGCCGCCTTCCTCGCCAGAAACTGGCCCGCCATCGCCCGCGCCCTGAGTTATTTGATCCGCCAGGATGGGGACGGCGATGGGTTGCTGGAGGGCGCGCAACACAACACGCTCGATGCCGATTGGTACGGCCGCATTCCGGCCATGAGCTCGCTTTATCTGGCGGCGCTCAAGGCCGGGAACGCCATGGCCGAGGAGGTCGGCGACGCCGAATTCGCGGCGCTGACGGCGCGCATTCTCGCCGCGGGCCGCAAGAACATCCTGGCGCTCTTCAACGGCCGGTACTTCATCCAGGTCGAGGATCCCGCCTATCCCGACGCGATCGGCGTGGGCGCGGGCTGCCACATCGACAACGTCTTCGGCCAGAGCTGGGCCTTTCAGGTGGGCTTGGGACGGATCATCGATGCGGGCCCGGTCAGGACGGCGCTCGACTCGCTCTGGAAGTTCAACTTCGCGCCGGACGTGGGCCCCCTGCGCGCCTCGCTTCCGGACAAGATCAAGGGCCGGCCCTATGCCCTGGCCGGCGAGGCCGGGCTCCTCATGTGCACCTGGCCCCTCGGCGGCGGGCGCGCCGACAGGCAGCGCCACTGGCAGTACGGCTACTTCAACGAATGCATGACCGGGTTCGAATACCAGGTGGCGGGGCACATGCTCTGGGAAGGGATGGTCGAGCGCGGCCTGGCCGTGACGCGCGCCGTTCACGACCGCTACGCCCCGGCGAAGCGCAATCCCTACAACGAAATCGAGTGCAGCGACCACTACGCCCGGGCCATGGCCAGCTACGGCGTCTTCCTGGCGGCCTGCGGGTACGAGCACCACGGTCCCAAAGGCAGCCTGGCCTTCGCGCCGCGGCTCTCGCCCGAGGACTTCAGCGCGGCGTTCACCGCCGCCGGGGGCTGGGGGCTCTTCGCGCAGAAGCGCGCGGGCGCGGCGCAGCGCGATACGCTCGAGCTGCGCTGGGGATCGCTCACGCTGCGGAGTTTCGCTTTCGAGGCGCCGGGGGCCGTTGACGCCGAGAAGGTCCGCGCGGAGCTGGACGGCCGGCCGATCGAATGCGAGGCGGCGCGCGACGGCGCCCGCATCCTCGTCACCTTCCCGCGGCCCGTCGTGCTGCGGGCGCCGGCGAAGCTCGTGATCGACGCCGGTTGAGGCCGCGGGCGGGCGGCAGCGTTGCCGGCGGGCGATTGTCTTCGGGCTTCGGCCGGGGCATCATGGAGGCGGCGTTTGGTCCGCGACAAGGAGGCTCCCATGGTTTGCTTCGGACTGGCGTTGCTCGCCGCGGTTGCCGCGCCGGCTCGAGCCGGCGAGGCGCTTTCCCTCCATCCTCGCAATCCGCGCTACCTCCAGTTCCGGGGGGCGCCGACGGTTCTGATCACGTCGGGCGAGCACTACGGCGCCGTGCTCAACCTCGACTTCGACTACGTGCCGTACCTCGATGAGCTCGCGGACAAGGGGCTGAACCTGACGCGCACCTTCTCGGGCGTGTACTGCGAATCGGCCCGGTCGTTCAACATCGAGCGGAACCCGCTGGCGCCCGCCGCGCACCGCTATCTCTGCCCGTGGGCGCGGAGCGCGACGCCGGGTTACGCCAACGGCGGCGCCAAGTTCGACCTGACGAAGTGGGATGAAGCCTATTTTGCGCGGCTGCGGGATTTCATGGCGCGGGCGGGCGCCCGGGGCATCGTGGTCGAATACGTTTTCTTCTGCCCCTTCTACGAGGACGAAATGTGGAATCTCAGCCCCATGAACGCCGCCAACAACGTGAACGGCATCGGCGCCATGGCGCGCACCGATGTCTACACGCTCAAAGACGCGGCCATGCAGGCGGTTCACGAGGCCTTCGTCCGCAAAGTCGTCGCCGCCCTGAACGAGTACGACAACCTGTACTACGAAATCTGCAACGAACCCTATTTCGGCGGCGTGACCCTGGAGTGGCAGCGGCGCATCGCCGACACCATCGTCGCGGCGGAGGAGGGGCTGGCGGTCCGGCATCTGATCGCTCAAAACATCGCCAACGGCAAGGCCAAGGTGGTCGACCCGCACCCGGCGGTCTCCATCTTCAACTTCCACTATGCGCGCCCGCCGGAGGCCGTCGCCATGAACCTGGGTCTCAACCGGGTGATCGCCGACGACGAAACCGGATTCGCGGGGGGCGCCGATGCAACCTATCGCAGGGAGGGCTGGGATTTCATCATCGCCGGCGGCGGCATCTACAGCAACCTGGACTACTCTTTCGCGCCTGGCTGCGAGCGCGGCACGGCGCAGCCCGAGGCGCCCGGCGGAGGGGGCGCGGTGCTCAGGCGGCAGCTCGGGATTCTGAAGGACTTCATCCACGGCTTCGATTTCCCCGCCATGGGGCCGCACAACGAGATCGTGAAGGGCGGGGTACCCGCGAAAGCGACGGTTCGCGTTCTGGCCCAGCCCGGCCACGCCTATGCGGTCTATGTCAACGGGGGTTCCAAGGCCGAACTCGCCCTCGAGCTGCCCGCGGGGGCCTACAAGGCGCGGTGGGTGGACACGAAGACCGGCGCCGTCGCCGCGCAGGAAGCGTTCAGCCACGAGGGCGGCGTCCGGACCCTGGTCTCGCCGGCGTACACCGAGGACATTGCGCTGGGCATCATGCGCTGAGCGCGGCGCGCGGTTCCGCGCGCCGCTCAAGTTTTCGGCCGCGCCGCGGCAACGAGGAAATCGATCACCGCTTGCACGGGCAGAGTTTCCCCGCCCTCCGCCGGGGCCGGCGTCAGGCCGGCCGGTCCGCGCCGAATCTTGCCGAAGGGCGTGAGGCCCGCGCGGCGCTCGGCCGCGAGGACCGGCAGCGCCGCGGCGCCCATGCGCGCGAGGCGTGTGAAGGCGCGCGCCGCCGTTTGGTACTCGGGGCTTGCGAGCTGCGCGACTAAGGCGGCCGCTTCCTCCCGATCCGCGGGCGGTGCCGGCGGCACGGCCCGCGGCGCTGCCGCCGGCGGCGCGGGCACCCGCTCGGCCGAGGGCGCGGAAGGCGGCGGCCGGCGTGTTGAAGCCGGCGGCTCCGGCCGGGGCGCCGACTGCCGCGGCGCGGCGGGCTGAACCGGCGCGGGAGGCCGGCGTGGGGGTGGCGGCGGGACGTTTTTCCGAACCGCGGCGGGCTTGAGCGCGGCGTCGGCGGAACGTTCCGCGGGAGGAGCGGCGGGCAGCGGCGGGGGCGCGCTCAGTTTTCGAAGCTGCCGGTAGATGCTCGCGACGAGGGCGCCGATAAGGGCGAGGCAGACAAGCGTCCCGACGACGAAATGCCAGAGCACGAGGCCCGATCGCGCCCGGCCGACGGGTGCGATCGGTGCGGGTTCTTCGGGCGCCGCCTCCCGTGGCGGCGGCTCGCGCTCCCGGGCGATCATGGCAAGGTCTGTCTCCCGGGGCCGATCAGGGACGAACGGCGCGGCGGGCGCCGCGGCCTGAGCCGGCGGCGGCGTCCTCCGCGCCGGACGCTCTTCCTCGGCCTCCGTGTCCGGCGCGTCCTCGACGTCAAGGTTGAGCAGCCGTTCGCCCTCGGCAAGCTCGAGCGGCGGCGGCTCGGCGGCGGCCGGCGGCGTTTCCGCCGGAGGAGTCTCCGCCGTCGGCGGCGCTTGCGCGACGGCGGCGGGCCCCTTGGTTCCGAGCGCGAGCTCGATGGGGGCCGGGGGGGCGGGCCGCGCCACGAGCTGCGGTTCGGGGGCCTGCGGCGCGGCGGGCGCGAGAGGCATGGCGCTCTGGCGCGCGGAGATGCGCACGCTCTGGCCGGCGATGGCGCCGCCTCCCACATCCTCGGCCGCGAGGGTCATCACTCCGCCTTCCGGGCCGACGGGGAACTCCGCGGTCCAGCGTTCGGCGTCGAGGAATCGATGCGTGCCCGCCCGGCCGTCCAGCGTGAAGCGGCCGGCGAGGGTCGGCGCCTTGCCCGCGGCTTGGACGACGTCGGGCCGGCCTTGCCGCGACAGGCGCCGCACTTGCTCGACGACGAAGCGCGGCCCCTCGGGGATCTGGCTCAGAACGAAGGCGGAGCGCGCCCGCGCGAACTGGAGAATCGGGGTCGCGTCGCCGCCGCAGGCCCGCGACGTGTCGCCGAGAACGATCGGCAGGTCCTGGAGGAACGGCCCGCGCGCCATGTAGCCCAGGTAGCACAGGAACTGCCGGCGGTAGAAGGGCTCGGCCAGGAGCCGCTTGAAGGAGGCGAACTTGTCGGGGAAAAGAGGCGACTGCACGTTCCTGAAGGTGAGGTCCGAGTCCCAGACAAGGAGGTGCCAGAGGCCGTCCTTCCCCGGAGCGCGGTAGACGTAGGCGTTCTTGCCGCGGCCGCGGCCCATGGTGTCCCAGTCGTCGCAGATCGTGCGCACGGCGAAGGTGCGCAGCCATTGATCGGAGTTCGCCGCCTTCTCGAACTGCGGCAGGAAGCCGCTCTTCGTGACGTCGGGATCCATGAGGGCGATCAGACGGAGCAGCGGCCCGAAGTCCTCGATGGTGCCGGTCGCCCGCGGGGCGAAGTTCCAGCGGTACAGCTCGGGATCGGGGCCCTGCCACTTGAAGTCCGCCTCGACGCGCTGCTCCTCGGCGCCGCGGCCGGGCAGCAGTTCGAAATAATCGTCGATCTTGTAGAGGTTGCCGCGCTCCTGGTCCGAGAACCAGCGGTCGAGGAACTCCCCGTCGACACGCTCGACGTCCTCGAACACGCCTTGCTCGCGGCCCGGAATGTTGAAGAACACGTAGCGCTGCCTGAGGCTCGGCACGCGCAGGTTCGCCAGGAGCCAGTGCACCGCGCGCTCGTGCTGGCGCGTGCCGTCCTGTTTCTGGCCGTCGAGGGTGTAGGTGTTCCGCCCGCCCAGGCGGCGTTCCCCGAAGCGGATGCGCCAGTTGAAGCTCATGTCCCGGGTGTAGGGGCTGCCGCGCGCCCTGAACCCGACGTTGTAGAAGATCGCGGCGTTGCCGTACACGAAGGTCCCGTCGGCCAGGCGATTGGACAGGCGCGGGCGGGCCTTCAGGGCGTCCCACTGCGCCTTGGGGGCGAGCAGGTGGTACGTGGGCAGCCGCTCGTGGCACGTCAACCCCACGAGGTAGCACGCCGTGCGGGCGGGCGCATCAGCGGGATAGCGCCCCGCCGCGCCGGCGGCGCCCCGCGCCTCGATGTAGAACTCGACGAGTCCCGCGGGTAGGGCGGGGATCGCGCCGGACCAAAGGGCGGCGCCCCGGCCCGCGGGCGGGCCGCAGGGAGCGAGCGGGGCCTTCTGCCACGCCGTCTCGCCGTCGCGGCGGTAGCAGATGTCGGCGCCCGCCGGAGCTTGGCGGCCGTCGATCGGCACGCGCACGACGACGGGTGTCTTGTCATCCGGCGCGATCGGCGTCTGCTCGGGCAGGCCGACGATGGGCGCGCCGCCCGAGGCCGCGATGCTGTTGGGCGCGCCGGGCGTGCCGAGCTTCTTGGGCGGCGCGAGCGTGTGCGTCTTGGCGACGCCTTGGCCGATGGTGCGGGTGAGAAGCTGCACCGCGCCGCGCTGCCACTTGGCGCGGAACCGCAGAAAGTAGCGCTTGTCCGGCACCAGGTTCTTGCGCACCGACACCGAGACGTAGTTGTGGCGCGGATCGCCGCGGCCGTCGGCGATGATCAGGTAGGCGCCCTTGCCCGCTCCCGCCGCGTCCGTCACGCCCGAGCGGTCGTGCGTACCGAGGGCGCTCCAGCCGAAGTCGCCGCGTTCGAAGCCCTCCTTGACGAGGGCCTCCTCCTGCGAGGCCAGGATCACGTTGTCGATGAGGCACTCGCCCTCGCCCAGGAGCAGGAACTGGAATTCCGAGAGGCTCGCGTCGCGGAAGGCGCGATGGACGCCGGCGTACTCGAAGGTCTGCCATTGGGCATCGGCGCGGCTGTCGCTGGCGCCCCACGCGGCGGGCAGGGCGTTGCCGCCCTCGACGTCGATGAGCTCGAGGCTCGAGCCGAGACCGTCGGCCCAGGCGGGCCACGGGTCGCGGTCGCCGTAGGTCACCTCGTTGATGCAGGCGCCTTCGGCGGTCTCCAGGCGGATCGTCTCGCCGCCGTCGCTGAGGGTGCCCTGGCACGGGCCGAAGAGAACGGCGCTCCTGATGCCGTAGCGCGCGCCGAGACGCGCCGGGTCCTTGGCGACGACGACGTAGGATTTGGGGCCGATGCGGGCTTTCGCCGGGAACGTGAAGCCGAAGCCGCGCACCGTGCACCCGGCCAAATCCACGGTTTGGGCGCTCCGGTTGTAGATCTCGAGATATTCGTCGCGGTCGTCCTCGGTGATGGGGTGGTACATGATCTCGCTGATGACGAGATCGGGCACGGGCAGAGGCTTGTTGGCGGCGCCGGGCGTGGGAGCGCCGCAGGGAGCGATGGCCCCGGCGCCGTCGGGAACGCGGCCGGACGCCGTGCCGGGGATCAAGCCGCCCGCGCGCACGGCGTCGACGACGCATGCGCCGCCGGGGAGCGCGAGGGCGCATTCCAAGTTCGGCGCCGCGAAGGCGAAGTCGGGTCCGAAGGCCTCGGCGGGAAGCGTCAGGAAGCCGTAGGCATTCAGGACGACGCCGTCGGGAATACGGTACTTCCCCAGGACCGCGAAGTCGTCGGTGACGAGCCAGCCGCCCAGGGGAAGCGCTTCCCCGGAGGGATTGAAAAGCTCGATGAAGCCGCCGGGACCGCAGGCGATTTCGTTGATCTTCACCGCGGGAAGCGGCGCGCGCGCCACGCGGCTCGGTCCCGGCCCGAAGCCGTTGGGCGCTCCCGGCGAGCCGCCCACGGCGGGGCTCTGCGCCCAACTGGCGGGGTCCCGGGGATCGAAGAGCGGATCGCGCAGCGCCAACGAGTGCCCGGCGCCGTCGGCGCTCACGGGCCAGGGATCGCGGTCGTCGTACCTGACGGCGCACGCCGTTCTGCCCGCCGGGTTGACCAGCCTGAGCGCGCCGCCCTTGTTGCCCAGGCGGCCCTCGAACCTGAGAGGCGGGCGCGGGAGCCCGTACGCTTTCTGAAGCTGCGCCGGGGCCCGCGCCACCAACAGGTACTCGCCGGGGAGCAGCACGGTTCCCGCGGGGAAGGTGAAGTCGATCTCGCCCTCGATCCTCCAACCGCCCAGATCGGCGCGCGGCGCCTCGGGATTGTGGAGCTCGACGAACTCGAGGGCCTCCTGGGGATCGGCGGGGTGATACATGATCTCGGAGATGACGACGCACGGCTCCGCGCGGAGCGCCGCCGCGAGGAGCGCGAGGACAGGGAGCAGGGAGTGTCTCCGGCGCAGTGTCTTCATTCGGCCATCCGCACAGGGGATCACCGCTAGTCTACACCGGAGAGCGGCGCGGTCAACGGAACGGCCGCGCGGCCCGCGCCGAAGGGCTGCCCGCCGGGGCGCCGCGCTACCCGAGGCGCGTCTTGATGGTCTTCAGGAGAACGTCGGGGTTGACGGGCTTCTGAAAGACTCCGGACAGTCCCAGCGCGACGTAGTCCGCGCTGAGATTGAGTTGGTCTCCGATGGAGCTCAGCAGGTAGATCGGGATCTGGCTTCCCGCGGCCCTGATCTCCTTGACGAAGCTCGTGCCGGCGTCGACTTCCTCCATCATGAGGTCCACGATAATGAAGTCGGGCGCCCGCTCCCTGAACTTGGCGAGACCTTCCTCCGCCGTGGACGCTTCCACGCAGACGTAGTTGTTGCGCTCCAGCACGATCCTTAGGGTCGCGAGGACGTCTTCGTCGTCGTCGATACAGAGAATTACCGGCTTGCCTTTTTGCATTGCCCTTCCCCATTGCAGAGAGCCGCCGCGGCCGCGCCGGAGGGGGCGGCCTCGCCCGCCGCGGCGCGGAAGGAACGTTCACGTAAGACCGGCGCCATGAACCGCAGGGCGGCCCGAAGGTTGGCGGCCGCGCCGGCGGTCAGGGATTCCTCGAAGGACTCGAAATCGTATCCGCGCAAGGCGAGCAGATAGCTCTCGGGCCGCGCCCCGAACAGCGCGTCCGCCAGGGCGAGCAGGGCGTCGGGCGCGATGGAATGGCTCGTGACCCTGCCGTCCTCGCGCGGCTCGAGGCGTCGGAGCGCGAAGGGGGGGCCCGCGCGGTCCGCATCGGCGAACAGGACGATGTCGTGAGCGCCGATCTCGACGGCATCCTCCACCGTGAGCTGGTAGGCCGCATCGACGGTCACGCCGGGAATGCGCATCCGTTCCACGGCTTCGGCGAAGGCCGGGCCCAGGCCGTCGTCGCGCCGGCCGGGATTGCCGTAGCCGATGAGGAGCACGGCGCCGGAGCCCGTCACGCCTGCACCCTGCGATCCACAAGCTCGCCCGTGTGGGCGCGGAGCTCCACTTCCAACGGCATGGCGCCGAGGGCGTGCGTCGCGCAGGACAGGCAGGGATCGTAAGCACGGATCGCCACCTCGATGCGGTTGAGGAGCCCCTCGGTGATGGTGACGCCCGCGAGGTAGTCCTCCGCGACCTTGGTGACGGCCCGGTTCATGGGCTCGTTGTTGTTGGTGGTGGAGACGATCAGATTCGCCATGACCACCTGGTCGTTGGAGTTGATCCGGTAGTGGTGGAAAAGGGTGCCGCGCGGCGCCTCGATCAGACCCACCGTCTCTTCCCGGCGCGGGCCCTTGACGACCAGGTCCTCGCCCTGGAGATCGGGGTCGTGGAGCAGTTCCTTGATCTTCTCGATGGAGTGCAGGATCTCGATGGTGCGGGCCCAGTGGTAGGCCAGGGAGATGTTGTTGGGAGCGCCCTTGGTGACCGCCATGAACTCCTTGCGGGCGGCTTCGGCTTCGGGCGTGTCGATGAAATCGCAGGTGTTGATCCGCGCCAGCGGCCCCACGCGGTACCAGCCCTTCTCGGGGCCGAGCGCCTTGATGAAGGGGAACTTCATGTAGGACCAGGGCCGCACCTCCTCGGCGATATGGTCGGCGTATTCCTGGTAGTCGAGCTGGTCGAAGATCTTCTTTCCGGCCGCGTCGATGGCGCGCAGGTTGCCGTGGTAAAGGTCCATGGCGCCGTCCTCCCGGACGAGCGCCAGGTGGTTGGAGTCGAAGGATCCGAAGGGCGCAAGCTCCGCCAGGTGCTCCATGGTGTAATCCTTGCAGAGCTTCACCGCCGCCCGGGACCAAACCACCATCTGGTCGAGGTCCTTGAGGAGGAAATCGCGCTCCTCGATGGAGACGTTCTTGTTGACGCCGCCGGGAATGGCGCCCGTGCCGTGGATTTTCTTGCCGGCGGTGATGCGGATGATCTCCTGGCCGTACTTGCGCATCATGACGCCCTGGACGCCCAGCTCGGGAAACTTCTTCGCCACCCCGATGACGTTCCTGATGGCGGGGTCGGCATCGAATCCGAAAAGGAGATCCGGCGACACGAGGTGGAAGAAGTGCAGCGAGTGGGACTGGAACATCTGGCCGTAGTGCATGAGGCGGCGCACCTTCTCGGCGGTGGGCGTAAGCTTCTCGCCGCCGACGATGCGGTCCATGGCCTTGGCGGCCGCCAGGTGGTGGCTCACGGGGCAGATGCCGCAGAGCCGCTGGACGAGAACCGGCACCTCCCAGAAGGGCCGCCCCTGGATGAAGCGCTCGAAGCCGCGGAACTCCACGATGTGGAGCCGGGCGTGCTTCACCTTGCGGTGTTCGTCCAGGAGAATCGTCACCTTGCCGTGGCCCTCGACGCGGGTGACCGGCTCGATCACTATCCGTTGTCCGGCGTTGGTCTTCGTCATGGGGTCTCCGTTCAGTCGTATTTGATGAGCGGGTAGGGCAGATCTAGCGGCTTCCCGTTGAGGAGGGCGGTGAGCGCCTCCCAGATGGTGTCCGCCGACGGCGGGCAGCCCGGCAGGAAGTAGTCGATCTTGACGACCTCGTGGGCGGGATAGACCCGGTCGAGAAGCAGCGGGATCTCCTCGTCGTTCGGGATGGTCTTGGTGGGATTGTAAATCGTCGGGCCTTTCAGGTAGGACTCCCGGAGGCATTCCTCCAGGGGAATCGCGTTGCGCATGGCGGGAATGCCTCCCGCGATGGCGCACTCCCCGACGGAGATCAGGATGTCGCAGTGCGCCCGGAAATCCTGGAGCACGCGGACGTTTTCCTCGTTGCAGCAGCCGCCCTCGATCAATCCCACCAGGCAGCGGCCGGTGAACTTCTTGATGTCGTCCACCGGGGATTTGTCGAAATCCACCAGCTCGATCAGCTTGAGGATGCGGTCATCGATGTCCAGGAAGGACATGTGGCAGCCGAAGCACCCTGCCAGGGACGTGGTCGCGACCTTTGGTTTAGCCATGGCGTCGTTCCTCACTGGTGCGGGTCCGCCCGCACGGCCTCGATGTCGGAGCCGATGGGCGCCGCGTCGTACATGCGCTGCCCGATCGGGATGGCGTAGCCCACGCGCTTGCGGAGGATGGCGCCCACCGGGCAGGCCGACACGGCCCTGTCCGTGCGCGCGGCGTCGGTGTCCGCGAGGGCTGCCTTCGCGTTGACGGCGATCCGCTTGCCGGGCCCGCGGCCCACGAACTGGAAGACGTTCTTGCCGTCCAAGTCGCGGGACGCGCGCACGCAGCGCCCGCAGAGAATGCAGCGGTTGCGGTCGATGAAGATGTCGGGGTGGCTCGCGTCCAGGTCGCGTTTCGGAAAAAGATACGGGTGCTGCGGCGCCGTGATGCCGAAGCGGTAGGCCAGGGCCTGGAGCTCGCAGTTGCCGCTCTTCTCGCAGAAGGGGCAGAAGTGGTTGCCCTCAACGAAGAGCATGTCGATCAGGCTGCGCCGGATCGCGAGGAGCGCCTCGGTCTCGTTCTCGACGATTATGCCCGGCGCGGCGGGCTGCGTGCAGGCCGACTGAGGCCGCCCGTTGACGAATACGGTGCACACGCGGCAGCTTCCGTGGGGCACGAGCTCCTTGTGGGCGCAGAGGCGGGGGATGTAGATTCCCGCCTCGTCGGCCGCCTGCATGATGGTCTGGCCCGGGCGGCCGCGGACCTCTACGCCGTCAATGGTGAAAGTGAAGGTATGGTTCATGGCAGCTCCCTAAACATCCTGCTAACGGGCGGCGTGCACCGAGGCGCGCCCCGCGATAATCTGCGCGTCGGCCACGGCCGCGCTCAGATCGAAGGACGGCTGCAAACCGTCGCCGCGGGGCGCGACGCGCTTCTCGTACTCGGATCTGAAATTCTTCAGGGTGGTGAGCACGGGGTTGGGCGACGTCTGCCCCAGACCGCAGCGGCTGGCCGTCTTGACCGTCTCGCCGAGCTTCTGCAGGTACTCCAGGTCCGCCGGCTCGCCGCGGCCGGCGAGGATCGCCTGGAGCCGTTCCTTGAGGAGCACGTTGCCCACGCGGCACGGCGTGCAGTAGCCGCAGCTCTCATCCACGAAAAACTCGAGGAACTCCAGGGCGACGCCCAGCACATCGCGGCCGCGCCCCAAGACGATCACCGACCCGCCGGTCGCCAAATCGTCGTAGCAGATCGTGCGGCCGAAATCCTTCGGGCCGACCATCTGGCCCGAGGGGCCGCCGACCTGGACGGCGGCGGCGTCCTCGGCGCCGGCCATGGCGAGGAACTCGGCCAGCGAGATGCCGAAGGGGACCTCGTAGACGCCCGGGCTCCTGCAATCGCCCGCCACGCTCAGGAGTTTCGTTCCGGGGCTGCCTTTGGAGCCCATCTCCGCGAACCACCCCGCGCCCCTGGCCAGGATGCGCGCGGCGCAGCAGAAGGTCTCGACGTTGTTCACGGCGGTGGGGAATCCGAGGTAGCCTTTCTGCGCCGGGAAGGGCGGCCGGTTTTTGGGGTCGCCGCGCAGGCCCTCGCAGGAGCTGATAAGGGCGGTCTCCTCGCCGCAGATATAGGCGCCGGCGCCCAGTTGGATGCGGATATCGAAGTTGAAGCCCTGTTTGCCGAGGATGGCGGCGCCAAGGAGGTTCTGCGCCCGGCGCCGCGCGAGCACGTCCTCGAGGAACGGCGCCAAGTACGCGTACTCGCCCCGCAGATACATGATGCCGGTGTCCGCGCCGATGGCGTAACCGGCCACGGTCATGCCCTCGAAGAGCAGATCGGGGCATTCGGTGAGGATCACGCGGTCCTTGAAGGTGCCGGGTTCGCCTTCGTCGGCGTTGCACAGGACGAAGCGGCGCGCGCCCGGGGCCTGGCGGGTGAATTCCCACTTCATGCCGGTGGGGAATCCGGCGCCGCCGCGCCCGCGCAGGCGCGCCGTCTTCACGTCGCGGATCACCTCCTGCGGCGTCATGGCCAGGGCGCTCTTGAGGGCGGCCCCCGGCTCCAGGGCGGCGAAGATCACCGGGCCGCAGGCGCGGAGGTTGTTGCGCACCATGGCGTGCACGAGGGGATGGGCGTTGTTGCCGTCGCCGAGCTGGCGCACGAGGCGCGAGGGATCGCCGTGCTCCCTGAGGGCGGCGACGATCTCGCGCGCGCTGTCGCTGGACAGGCCGGTGACGACGACATCGTTGACGAGGGCGGCCGGCGCCTGGTCGGACATGCCGATGCAGGGGGCGTACTCCAGCGTGATGGCGCCGTCGGGCGTCGTCTGCCCGAAGCCGATGCCGAGGGCTTTCTCGAAGGCCTCGGCCACGCGCTTCATGCCCTGCATCCTGTCCACGACATCGTTGCAGAGCCTGATGACGACCTTGCCCTTGGGCGTGGAGGACAGGAAGGCGTAGAAGGTGACGACGCTCTCCACCTCGACCCGGTGGGTGCCCGTCTCGCGGGCGATGAGGTCCATCGCCTCGGAGGAGACGCAGCCGAGCGCCGCCTGGGTCTCCCGCACGACGTCCACCATGCGCGTCCGGTCCTTCCCGACCTTGGCGCAGATGCCCTGGATGACCGCGTTGAGCTTCTTATTCATGCAGTGCCTCATTTCGTACGCCGATGCCGCGAACGACGCCGCCGCGCGCGGCGGCCGGCCGCGAGCGGCGCGCTCTTCGTCGCACGCTCCCGCGGCGCGCGGGTTCGCGCGAGGTCGTGAAAGGATTCACGATTGTAGATGCTGTCGATTGGGTCGTCAATCCAAGATGTAACGGAAACGTTCCGGCTCATCTTTCCCCGGCGGCTGACGCGGCGATGTCCGTGAGCAGCCAGGCTTCGGGCAGGCCCGCCGCGAGCCTCGCCGGGCAGTCGCGCCAATCCCCGGCCGGGTCGCGCAGACGCTCCAGAGCGTCGCGCTTCGCCTCGCCGAGGCAGAGCAGCACCGCCGCCCTGGAACGGAGGAGGAGTCTGCGCGAGATCGACATGCGCCTGGGAGGAGGCTTGGGGGCGTCCGCGACGAGGATATGCATGGGACCGTCGTCGAGGACCGAGCCTCGGGGGAAAAGGGATGCCACGTGTCCGTCCTCCCCGACGCTCAAGAGCATGATGTCGTGAGCATCGCCGTAGCGTCTCAAAGTGTCGGAATATGTATTCAGGGCCTTGTGCCGTTCCTCTTCCGTGGCCCCGCCCTGGAAGGGATGAAGGTTCTCGGCGGGAAGGGCCTTGCGCGCGGCGAGCGGCGCCGCCAGGTGCTCCTTGACCAGGCGGAAGTTGCTGTCGGGATGGTCCGGCGGCACGAGACGCTCGTCCGCCATGAAGATCTGGATCCGTTCCCAGGGGAGTTCGGCGCGCGCGAGGGCGTCGAAGACCTGACCCGCGCTGCGCCCGCCGGGGAGCCCGAGAACGACGCGGGCGCGCTGCTCGAGCATCGCGCGCGCGGCCGCGGCGATGATGCCGGCGGCGCGGGCGCAGAGCTCCTGTGCCTTGCCGTGGATGACGCGCATAGGGCGGCATTGTACCTGAGCGCGCGCCGCGCCGACAGTCCCGCGCCCTTTCCCTCCCCGCCGCGCGTAGGTACACTTATATCTGCGTTCCCCGAGCCTTGCGGGATGCGCCGGCTTTGTGAAAACTCGAGGCTGGAAGCCGCCGGCCGGACGGGATTGACCGCGGCCCGCGGCTCGGTTCCCGGAGGAGGCTATGCCGCGCCTGTGGATGTTCGCTGTTTGCGCCGCCGCGTTCGTCGTCTCGTCCGCGGCCGACGAGACAACGAAGGCCGATTTCTTCGTGGCGACTGACGGCGACGATGCCTGGTCAGGCCGCCTCGACGCGCCCAATGCCGCGAAGACCGACGGACCTTTCGCGAGCGTCGACAAGGCGCGGCAAGCCGTGCGGGAGCTGAAAGCCGCGGCGCCCGGCCGCGCCGCGCCCGTCGTGGTGCTTATCCGCGGAGGCTTCTACGCGCTGCCCGCGGCTTTGACGTTCACGCCCGAGGACTCCGGGACCGAGCAGGCGCCCGTCGTATACGGGAGCTACGGGAATGAGCGCCCCGTTCTGAGCGGCGGCGCCGCCCTCGGCCCCTGGCAGGTCACGGCCGAGGGCCGGTGGCAGACGACGCTCCAGGCCGTGAAGAACGGGGCGTGGACTTTTTCCCAGCTCTTCGTCGACGACCAGCGCCGTTTCCGCCCGCGGCTGCCCGGGCGGGGCTACCACCTCATCGCCGCCGAGCTGCCGCCCTCGCCCCAGGCCGCGGGCAAGGGGCACGATCGCTTCGCCTTCGCGGAGGCGGACATCGATCCAAACTGGGCGAACCTCGTGGACGTCGAGATTCTCGCCTTCCACCAGTGGTCGGCCTCGCGGATGCGCATCGCCGCCGTCGACCCGGCCGCGCGCGCCGTGAGCTTCACCGGCCGCACGCGGAGCGATGGTTCGTGGGGGCGGTTCCTCAAGGGCCACCGCTATCTCGCCATCAACGTGAAGGAAGCCCTCGGCGAGCCCGGGGAGTGGTATCTCGATCGGCCGAGCGGCGTCCTGACCTATGTCCCCATGCCCGGGGAGGATCCCTCCGCGGCGACCGTCATCGCGCCGCGCCTGGACTGCCTGGTAGTGTTCGCCGGCGACGGCGCCGCGCGGCGCTGGGTGCGGAACATTCACCTCCGCGGCCTCACCTTCGCCCACAGCAACTGGAACCTGCCGCCCGAGGGACAGTCGTTCCCCCAAGCCGAGATCGGCCTGGGAGCGGCGATCGTCGCCATGGGGGCCCGGGACCTCGTGCTCGACGCCTGCGCCGTGCGGCACACGGGCGGGTACGCCGCGGCCTTCGGCCCGGGCTGCCGGCGCAACCGGGTGGAGAACTGCGAATTCATCGACTTGGGCGGCGGCGGCATCAAGATCGGCCACGGCGGACCGGGCTCCTGGAGCGACGTCGGGAGGCAGCCCGAGGGCGAGGAGGCGCTCGTCTCGCACCACGTTGTGCGCAACTGTCTGATCGCCCACGGCGGTCGGCTGCACTCGGCGGCCGTCGGCGTATGGGTGGGGCACTCCCCGCACAACGTGCTCGAGCACAACGACATCTTCGACTTCTACTACACGGGTTTTTCGATCGGGTGGGTGTGGGGCTACGGCAAGAGCGAGGCGCACCACAACGACATCGGCTACAACCATGTCCACACCATTGGCCAGGGCGTCCTGTCCGACATGGGCGCGATCTACACCCTGGGCGTGTCGCCGGGAACCCGCATCCACGACAACCGCTTCCACGATGTCCTCTCCTTCGACTACGGCGGCTGGGGCCTGTACACCGACGAGGGCTCCAGCGGCATCGTCATGGAGAACAACCTGGTCTACCGCTGCTCGCGCGGGTGCTTTCACCAGCACTACGGCCGGGAGAATATCGTCCGCAACAACATTCTGGCCTACGGCGGGGAGCAGCAGCTCCAGCGGACGCGCACCGAGGAGCACATCTCGTTTTTCTTCGAGCGCAACATCGTCCTCTGGGACAACCGGAGCCCGCTCCTGGGAAGCAACTGGAAGGACGACAACTTCCGGAACGACTACAACGTGTACTGGAACGCCGCGGGCGCGGCCGTGACGTTTCCGGGCGGGCTGAGCCTGGAGGAGTGGCGCCGGACGCGCAACCAGGATGGGCACTCGGTCGTCGCGGATCCCCTTTTCCGCGATCCGAGCCGGGGCGACTGGGGCCTTAAGCCGGAGTCGCCCGCTTTGAAGCTCGGGTTCAAGCCCTTCGATTACACCCGGGCGGGGCGCCGGGGCCCCGCCGTGCTGACGAGGGATTGCCCGCCCGTGCCGCGGGGGTTCGAGTAACCGGGCGCGCGCCGCGCCCTGTGGAAGGAGACCGGCCATGATTCTGTCTGCCGTGCTGGCGAGCTGTGTGCTTCAGTGCGCCGAGGTGACGCCGCTCAAATTCGAGCGCACGCGGATCGGCGATGCGAAGGTGATCTACGAGGCCGCGTCGGTCTGCGACGTCAACAACGACGGGGCGCTCGACATCGTCTCGGGCGAGTACTGGTTCGAGGGCCCCGAATTCACGACGGCCCACAAGATCTGCGATGTCGCCTATCAGTCCGAGTACCACGACGACTTCTGCGATTACCCCATGGATGTCAACGGCGACGGTTACGTCGACATCGTGACGGGAGGCTGGTTCTGCGCGCGGCTGGCCTGGCGCGAGAACCCCAAGGGCGGGACGGGGCTCTGGAAGACCCACGTCATCGACGATGCCTGCGGCAACGTCGAGACGGTGCGCTTCTGGGATGTCGACGGCGACGGCCATGTGGAAATCGTGCCCAACGCGGGAGGGCGCGTCGCGTACTACACGCTGGTGCGCGACGCGGAGGGCAAGGGCGCGGGGAAGTTCGCCAAGCACGTCGTCAAGCCCGACGGCTGCGGCCACGGCCTGGGGTTCGGCGATGTGAACGGCGACGGCCGCGGCGACTTCATCATCCCGGACGGCTGGATCGAGGCGCCGGAGGACCGCGCCAAGGGCGCGTGGATTTTCCACCCGGAGTTCAAGCTCGGCGCGGCCAGCGTGCCCATCCTCGTTCACGATGTGAACGACGACGGCCGCGCGGACTTGATCGTGGGCCAGGCGCACAACTTCGGCCTCGATTGGTACGAGCAGGTCCTGAAGGACGGCGTGCGGAGCTGGGTCAAGCACTCCATCGATCCGACGCGCTCCCAGTACCATGACATGGCGCTGGCCGACATCGACAACGACGGGCGGCTCGAGCTGATCACCGGGCAGCGCTACCGCGCGCACAACGGCAACGATCCCGGCGAGAGGGACCCGATCGGCCTTTACTACTTCAAGAACAAGGGCGGCCTGTGGGAGCGCGTCACGCTGGACTACGGCCCCGCCACGCACGCCAGCGGCGCCGGCATCTACTTCTGGGTGGCGGATGTGGACGGGAACGGCTGGCTGGACATCGTGGCGCCCGGCAAGGAGGGGCTGTACCTCTTCAAGAATATGGGGCCGGTCAAGTAGCGCGCGCCGGGCGCCGCCTTTACACCGCCAGGGTCGAAAGGCCCTTGGGCAGATCGAAGCAGACGCGCAGGCCGTCCTCGGCGCGAAGGAACCTTCCGGGGGCCAGGTCCCGCGCGGCGCGCGCCTCCTCCAGGACCACCGGCCGGCCGCCGCAGCTCAGGACCGGCGGCGCGCCGGTGGGGCGCGCCGCGCGGAGGGTGAAGTCCGGACAGGCGAAAGGCGCCGTCAGGCTGATCGTCGCGCCGTCCCGCGCCACGCGCGTCAACTCGCGCGCCGCGGCGTAGCGCGCCATCGCGCTGATCGTCATCCAACGGGTGCGGTGGGCGAAACGCCCTTCGAGGGCCAGGACGACGCGTTTGAAGGCCTCCAAGCCGCGTTTGGTTCCGTGGCTGTAGAGGCCGGGCCAATGGCACAGCATGACCGCCGGCTCGCCGCGCTCGATCAGCTCGACCATGCGGCCGCCGGCCGCGTCGTCCGTCGCGTAGCGATGCCCCCGCGGCGGCTCGTTGCCGTCCCAGCCGCCGAACCAGTCGCCGGTGGCGGCCGGGACGTTGACCGTGACGCGCGGAGCGTCGCTCGTAAGACCGCGCACATGCTCCAGCACCGGCCGCGTGCTCTCCGCCGCCTCGGAGACGTACTTGAAGTAGTGGGGGATTTCGGCCTTGAAGACATCGCCCACGGCCTGCTGGACGGCCAGGGAAAGCTCGGAGTTGACGCCGTTGCCGAAGCCGCCGGGCGTCGTGATGCCCTCGCAGGCCAAGCCGCAGTTCCCCAGGATCCGCAGGGCGTAGGCCAGGTAGCTTGCGAGCTCATCCACGCTTTTCTTCCCGCAGGGGTACGAGTTCTCCATGGTCGCGGCGCTGATCTCGGCCCGGGGCCGCCCGGTTGCCAGGTCGATGATGCGGGTGTGGGAGATCATCTCGGGATGAATGTCGAAACGCGGCGCGATCAAGTCGCGAACCAGCGCGAGGCTGTCGAGCAGCTCGCGCCGGGACCAGCCCGGCAGTTCGCGGTCCAGCCAGCCCACGCAGGCCGGATAGGGCACGACGCTGTACTTGCCGCGCACGTCGTGCTCGGCGCAGAACTCCCCGAACTCGCGCACGAAGGCATCGGGAATCTCGCGGGGCCACGAACGCCACGGGCGGCGGTACTCGGCGCTGTCGGGCCAGGCCTCGGCGAATTGCGGCATGCAGAAGTGCCCCATGTTGACCAGGCAGGTCGAGTCGTCGATGAAGAACGAAAGGGGCACGCGGTCCCCGGGGTTAAGCACCGCGACATCGCCGGCCCGCTCCGGGCGCTCCCCGGGCGCGATGGCCGCCGCCGCGGAGGCCCCGGCCGCCGCGATCCCCGCCGCCGCCGCACGCTTGAGAAAGTCCCGTCGTCGGCTCCGTATCATGCTCTTGTCCTCCGTGCTTGTCATCAGGCCGGCGCGGCTCCGCGGGCGGCGCGGGCGCACGCCCGGCAGAAGCCGTGGATATGGAGCGTGTGGCTGAGGCGCGTGAAGCGGTGCGCCCGGCAGAGACGCGCCTGCAGGCGCTCCAGTTCGGCCGAGTGGAACTCGATGGTCAGGCCGCAGCGCGCGCAGAGCATGTGGTCGTGGTGTCCGCGGCCGGCGGCGCGCTCCCAACGCGTGAGCTTCCCGGCGCGCTCCGCCGCCGTAATGATCCCGGCGTCGGCCAGGAGCGGCAGCGTGCGGTAGACCGATGCCAGGGACACCGCGGCGCCGCGCCGCTTGAGGGTCTCGTAGAGATCCTCGGGGGAGAAGTGGTCGGAGCGCCGGAGCACCTCCGCGAGGATCGCGCCGCGCTCCCGCGTCATCCGCAGACCGCGCGCCGCCAGAAAAGCCCCGAATGCGTCCGCCGCCATGGCGCTCACACGTGGCGCACGAAGATGCCGCTGGCGACGGCGCGGTCGATGGCCACCGTCGTCTCGCCGATGTTGATGACGAAGGCCGGCAGCTTCTGCTGGAGCCGCAGCGTCGCCCCCGGAACCAGCCCCAGCCCCGCCAGGCGCTGCAGGCCGGGGCTGGTGATGAAGGTGACCTTGAGCAGGGCGCCGATTTCGGCATCCGTGAGGCTGTGGACCAGCGGCTCCAGCTTGCGCGTGTAGAGCTTGCAGCAGGCGCCCTTGGGGATGGGTTTGCCGTGGGGGCAGAGCGGGGGATGGCCCAGCAGCGTGCAGATGCCCTCCTCCACCGCCGGGCTGATGACATGCTCGAAGTGGCAGGCATCCGCCTCGTAGTCCTTGATGTCGAGGACGTCGGCGAAGAGCCGTTCGGCGAGCCGGTGCCGGCGCACCACATCGCGGGCCCGCTGCTTCCCCGCCGGCGTCAGGGAGATGCGGTCGCCCGCGATAGTGATGAAGCCGGCCAGGCTCACGGCGCGCACCCGCGCCTCGTCCCCGAGGCGCGCCACGACGTCGGCGACCGTGGGCGTGTGGCCGAGTTCGACGAAGTCCCAGACCGTCTCGAGGGTCTCATCCTCGAACAAGCTCTGGGCGCCCGGTCCGTCGTGCAGGATCTTGTGGGCGAAATCTTGCATAATGCCTGCCTCCAGGTTTTCATCCGAGGGGGATTGCCAGGGCCCGCAGCGCCCAGTTCAAGGCGCCGCCCGCGGTGATGGCCACGACGGTGATGATGAGGAACATGAACGCGGCCGCTTTGAAACCGCGTTCCTTGATCATCATGAGGAAGTGCGCCAGGCAGGGAACGAACAGCGTCATGGTGAGGAGGCTGACCAGGGTCTGCACCGGATCGAGCATCCCTTGGTCCCTGAGGGCGTGCAGCCCCGCCGCTCCGTAGTCGCGGCGGAGAAAGCCGATGAGAAAGGCCGTGGTCGCCTCCCGAGGGAGGTCGAGGAAATCCATAATGATGGGCGCCATCGCCGCCTGGAGCGTATCGAGAAGCCGCGCTTTGTCCAGCAGAAACAGGGCGAGGGTTCCGTAGATGAAAAGCGGGACCGCCTCCCTGAGGTACCAGACCACGCGGTGGCCTGTTTTCAGGAGCACGTTCCTGGCGGAGGGCAGGCGGAAGGGTGGAATCTCCAGGATGAATCCCGCGCTTTCTCCCGGCACCACGAGCGCGGCCAATCTTCCCGCCGTAAGGAGCACGGCGCCCAGGCAGCCGAACCAAATGGCGAAGGCGGTCAGAGACAACCCGCCCAGCATTCCCATGATCACCCCGAGCTGGGCCGCGCAAGGCACCGCCAGGGCGAGGAGGAACGTGGCGATGAGCCGGTCGCGCCGCGTCTCCAGAACGCGCGTCGTCAAGACCGCCATGGTGCCGCAGCCGAGGCCGAGAACCATGGGGAGCACGGCCTTGCCGCTCAGGCCCATGAGCTGGAAGATCCGGTCTACCATGACGGCCAGGCGCGGCAGATAGCCGGTATCCTCCAGGACGCCGAAGGCGAGGAAGAACGTGGCGGTGATGGGCAGAATGATGGCGAAGGCGTACGTGAGGGCCATGGTGATGACCCCGTACGGCCCCACGAGCATGTCGCGCAGGAACTGGGTGGGCACGAGCAGTTGGACGGCGCTGGTTAGGAACGGGTTCACGTAGCCGTTGAAGAGGCCGTCCTCGAAGAGGTCCACCAACACGCCGGCTCCCAGTACGCCCACGAAGGCGTACAAGCCGAGGAGCACGGCCGCGAGGGCGAAGGCCCCCCAGAGGGGATGCGTGCACGCCGTGCCCAGGATGCGCATGATCGGGTAGGGCGAGGCGGCGATGCGGGTCGTCACCGCGTCGGCCAGCTCGTGCGCCCTCCTGAGCCTGGCCTCGTGGATCGCCGGACCCACGGGGCGGGCGAAGGCGCGTTCGCACTCGCCGCGGAGACGTTCCACCGTCTCGATCGCCGCCGGCTCCAACGCGCAGCGCAGCCGGGGGCCGAGCGTCTCGTCCCGCGAGAGCACCATGAGGGCCAGCGCGCGGCCCGGGCCCGCGGCGGGGGGCAGGAGCGCGGCGATGCGTCCGGCGTAGTCCTCGATGATCTTGGGGTAGCGCACCGCGGCGGACGGCACGGCGGCCGCGCCTCCCGCCAAGGCGCGCCGCAGCTCCGCGAGCCCCTTGCGCTCGGGCGCCACGGTCCGCACGACCTCGACCCCGAGGGCGCGGCCGAGCGCCCGCGTGTCGAGGCGAATGCCGCGGTCGCGGGCCTCGTCCACCATGTTGAGGTCGAGGATCACGGGCAGCTCCAGTTCGGCCATCTGCAGCGTGATCAGGAGGGCGCGGGCGAGGTTCTTCGAATCGGCCACTTGGAGGACCGTCAAGGGCCGCTCCGCGAGGAGGATGTTCCGGGTCACCTGCTCGTCCTCGCTCATGGGGACGATGCTGTTGATGCCGGGGGTGTCGATGCACTCCAGACGCCGGCCGTGAACCACGGCGTTCCCCCGGGTCACCTCCACCGTCGTGCCCGGATAGTTGGAGACCGTGGCGTACGTTCCCGTCAGGAGGCCGAAAATGACGCTCTTGCCCACGTTCGGGGTCCCGACGAGCGCGACGCGTTCCTCGGGGCTTTTTCTGGCCGCGGTGCCCGCGTGTATTTCCATGGATGCTTCCCGTGCGGCCGCGGGCTCCAAGCCTCGGGCGCAAGCCCCCGGCGCGCCGCTTATTGCTAATGATTCTCAGTAGCATTATAGAGGCCTCCGGGCGAGTGTCAACGCCGGGCGGGGGCGCCTTGCGGCGGGGACGCCTTGCGGCGCGGACGCCTTGCGGCGCGGACGCCTTGCGGCGGGGACGCCTTGGCGGCGCCGCGCCGGCCCGCCCCGCGTTGTGGCCGCCGCGGGGGTTTGCTACTATCGGGAAAGCGTTGACGAGGAACGTTCCGGCTGCACGCCGCGTACCGATAACGCCGATAAGAGTAGACGCAGGCAACGTGCGGCCGGGGTCCGGCGGCGCCGTGCGGCGAGGATCCGGCGCGCCTGCGGGAGCAATCATGACACGCGTTTCGGCGGGATGCGGATTGGCGGCATTGTGCGCCGCGCTGCTTGCGGGCGGCTGCGAGGCTCTCGTGCCCCGCGGCCTCGCCGACACTCCCCCCGTGCCCGAACGCGCGGGCGCCGAGGTGGCCCTGGCGCCGGCGAGCGCGCCCGCGAAGACGGCCGCCGCGGCGCTGCCCGCCGACTTTGCCTGCGACACCCCGCTCACGCTGGACAAGGTCGTCGACATTGCCCTGGAATGCAATCCGGAGACGCGCTCGGCCTATCTGCAAGCGCGGTCGGCGGCGGCATCCTTGGGCATCGCGCGGGCCGCCTACTATCCGGCGCTCGAGGCGGCGGGCGGCGTCGCGCGGAGTCGGAACACGCGGGCGCCGCGGGGCGGCGGCGCCGAGACCGTCTTCAACGCGGGGCTCGGCCTCCGGTATCTGCTCCTGGACGCGGGCGGCCGCGGCGCCGATGCCGACGAGGCCCGCCTCGGGCTCATCGCCGCCGGCTACGCCCACAACGCCACCGTGCGCCGCGTGGCGCTCGAGGTCGAGCAGGCCTATTTCGACTACTGCAACGCCAAGGGGCAGCGCGAGGCGGCGCTGTCGACGGTGGCGCAGGCGCAGACGGCGCTGGATGCCGCGGACCTGAGGCACAACGCCGGCGTGGCCACCATCGCCGAGGTGTTGCAGGCCAAGACGGCCCTTTCCCAGGCCAAGCTGGACCTGGAACGCGTCGAGGGCGAGGTCATGGTCGTGCGCGGGCTGCTGGCCACGACGATGGGCCTGCCCGCGGACTCGCCCTGCGACGTGGTCGGCCTGCCGCCCGAGGTGCCGCTGGACCGCTCGCTGGCGGCGGTCGAGGCCTTCATCGCCACGGCGAAGTCGTGGCGCCCCGATTTGGCCGCCGCGCGCGCGTCGGCCGAGGCCTCGGAGCGGCGCATCCGATCGGCGCGGGCCGGGGGGCTGCCGAGCATCTCCCTCTTCGCCGATGCCGCGCGGACGTACTACCGGCCCGGGGAAGCCGCCGATCACGGCGACGTCTGGTCGGTGGGCGCAACGCTCTCGGTGCCGCTCTTCACGGGATTCAGGACCGCTTACCAGATCGACAAAGCCCTGCAAGAGGCCGCGCTCGCCGAAAGCCGCGCCGAGACCCTCGAGCAGCGCGTCGTGCTCCAAGTGTGGACGAGCTACTACGCCCTCAGAACCGGGGTCGAGATCGTCAAGGCGAGCCGCGACGTGCTCGCCAGCGCGGAACAGGCCGAACGCGTGGCGCTGGGGCGCTACAAGGAAGGCGTCGGCACGCTCATCGACCTCCTGGTGAACCAGTCGGTGCTGGCGGCCGCCCGCGCCCAGGAGATCAGGGCGCGCGCCGGCTGGTGCATCGCCGTGGCCCAGTTGGCCCACGACGCGGGGCTCGTCGTGCCGGTGGACTGGGACCGGCCTTCTCTCGAACCGACGAGGCAATCGTGACCATGCATTCAGCGATCATGTCCGCCGCCTGCGCGGCGCTGGCGTGCGGCGCCGCGGGCTGCCACGGCGGCGGGGATTCCGGCAACGCCCGCCCGGCGCCGGCCGTGCGGGTTCTGGCGGCCGAGGCCGTCGCGAAGACCATGCCAGTGCGGCTTCGCGCCATCGGCCACGTCGAGCCGATCCAGACCGTCGCCGTGCGGCCCCGCGTGGGCGGCGAGCTCACCAAGGTGTGGTTCCAGGAGGGGCAGAGCGTGGCGGCCGGCGAGACGCTCTTCACCATCGATCCCCGACCCTACGACGCGGCCTTGAAGCAGGCCGAGGCCGAGTTGGCCAAGGACCAGGCGCTGCTGCGCAAGGCGGAGGCCGACGTCGCGCGCTACGCCGAGCTGGTCAAGAAGGATTTCGTCACGAAGGAGCAGTACGATCTCTTTGTCGCCAATGCCGAGTCGCTCAAAGCGGGCGTCGCGGCCGACGAGGCGAACATCGAGCGGGCGCGCCTCGACCGGGAGTTCTGCACCATCACGGCGCCGATCTCCGGTCGCACGGGCGACCTCATAGTGAAGGCCGGCAACCTCGTCAAGGCCAGCGACGATCGGGCGCTGGTCGTCGTGAACCAGATGCGGCCCATCTACGTCGTCTTCACCGCGACGGCGGAGTTTCTGCCGGAGTTCGTCAACCGGCCGGCGGGGAGCGTCAAGGTCATCGCGCGGCCCCCCGCCGACGGCGCCGAGCCGCACGAGGGCGTGCTCACTTTCATGGACAACGTGATCGATCGGGGGTCGAGCACCGTGATGCTCAAGGCCACGTTCCCGAACGAGCGCGAAGCGCTCTGGCCGGGGCTTTTCGTCGACGTGCTGGTGGTGCTTCGCGACGAGCCCGATCGCGTGGTCGTGCCCACCACGGCGGTTCAGACCGGCCAGGAAGGCCAGTTCGTGTTCGTGATCAAAAGCGATGCGACGGTGGAGCTCAGGCCCGTGACGGTGGCGCGCATGGTCGACCAGGAGTCCGTGATCGAGCGGGGCCTGGAGCCGGGCGAGCGCGTCGTGAGCGATGCCGAGTTCCGCCGCCTCGTGCCGGGCGGCCGGGTCGAGGTGAAGGCGGGGCTCGTGCCCGCGGCCGCGCCCGCGGGCGGCGAGGACGGCGCGGAATGAACGTCTGCGCGCCCTTCATCCGCCGCCGGGTCATGACGACGCTCGTCATGGCGGCCATTCTGCTCTTCGGCGCCATGGCGTACCGGCGGCTGCCCGTGAGCGATCTGCCCACGGTGGATTTCCCCACGATTTCCGTGACCGCCGCCCTTCCCGGCGCCAATCCCGAGACCATGGCTTCCTCGGTGGCGCAGCCCCTCGAGAAGGAGTTCAGCACCATTGCCGGCGTGGACAACATGACGTCGACGAGCCTGTTGGGCAACGCCAGCATCACCCTGCAGTTCGCCCTGGAGCGCGATATCGACGCCGCCGCCCAGGACGTGCAGGCCGCGATCGCCCGCGCCGGCCGCAACCTGCCCCGCGACATGCCCTCGCCGCCCAGCTATCGCAAGGTCAACCCCGCCGATTCGCCTATTCTGTTCGTCGCCCTCACCTCGCCCACGCTGCCCTTGTACGAGTTGAACCGATACGCCGAAACGACCATCGCGCAGCGCATCTCCACCGTGCTGGGGGTCGCGCAAGTGCAGGTCTACGGCGGGCAGAAGTACGCCGTGCGGGTGCGGCTCGACCCGCGCGAGCTGGCGACGCGCGGCATCGGCATCGACGAGGTGCAGCGCGCCGTGCAGGACGCGAACGTCAACCTGCCGACGGGCGTCCTGCTGGGGCCTGAGCGCAGCTACACGGTGCAGGCCGGCGGCCAGCTCACCACCGCCGAGGCCTACGGCCCGATTATCATCGCCTACCGCGGCGGCAAGCCCGTGCGGCTGGCGGAACTGGGCCGGGTCTACGACAGCGTGGAGAACGACCGGGTGGCGGCGTGGTTCATCGACCGGCGCGCCGGCATCGACCAGCGCGGCATTATCCTGGCGGTCCAGCGCCAGCCCGGCACGAATACCGTCGAGGTCGCGCGCCGCGTCAAGGAGCTGTTGGACGTCTTCCGGGAGCAGCTCCCGGCCTCGGTCTCGCTGCGGATTCTGTTCGACCGCTCGCAGTCGATCCAGGAGTCGGTGCGCGACGTCAAGACGACGCTCCTCGTGACCCTGATCTTGGTGGTCCTGGTCATTTTTCTCTTCATCCGCAACCTTTCCGCCACCCTGATTCCATCCCTGGCGATGCCGATGTCCATCGTCGGCACCTTCTCGGTGATGTACCTGCTGGGCTACTCGGTGGACAATCTTTCGCTGATGGCGCTGACGCTCTCCGTGGGCTTCGTCGTCGACGATGCCATCGTGATGCTGGAGAACATCGTGCGCCACATGGAGATGGGCAAGACAAGGCTCCAGGCGGCGTTCGACGGCTCCGCGGAGATCGCCTTCACGATCGTCTCGATGACGATTTCGCTGGCGGCCGTGTTCATTCCGGTGCTTTTCATGGGGGGCATCATCGGGCGCCTGTTCCAGGAATTCGCGGTGGTGGTGGGCATCGCGGTCCTGATCTCGGGCTTCGTGTCCTTGACGCTGACGCCGCTCCTGGGCAGCCGCTTTCTTTATCCGGCGGGGAAAGGGCGGTACCGCGCGCTGTACGATTTGTTCGAGCGCTTTTTCACGGGCATGCGCGATGTGTACGGCGTGGGCCTGCGCTGGTCCATTGCGCACCGCCGCGTGGTGTTGGCCCTGATGTTCGCCCTGACGGCCCTCACGGCCGTTCTGTTCGTCGCGGTGCCGAAGGGCTTCGTACCCTCCCAGGACATCGGGCAGCTCTTCGGGCAGACCGAGGGCACCGAGGGCGTCTCGTTCGATGCGATGGTGACGCACCAGAAGGCCGTCGCGGCGGTCATCAAGTCCGATCCGGGCATCGAGGCCTTCATGTCCTCCGCGGGCGGCCGCGGCGGCATGGGCGCCGCCAACACCGGCAGCCTCTTCATCCGCTTGACGCCCCGCGGGCGGCGCGACGTCTCCGCCGATGAAATCGTCGAGCGGCTCAGGCCCCGCCTCGCGCAGATTCCGGGCATTCGCGCCTTCATCCAGAGCCCGCCGGCGCTGCAGATCGGCGGCCGGATGAGCCGGAGCCTCTATCAGGTGACTCTCCACGGCTTGGACACGGAGGCGCTCTATCGCGTGGCGCCGGTCCTCGAAGAGCGGTTGGGCACGCTCCCCGAGCTCACCGACGTGTCCACCGACCTGCTCCTGAAGAATCCCGAGCTGAAATTCGCCATCAACCGCGACAAGGTCGCGGCCCTCGATGTCACCGTCCAGCAGATCGAGGAGGCGCTCTACACCGCCTACGGGCAGCGGCAGATCTCGACCATCTATGCGCCGGAGGATCAGTACCGCGTGGTCATGGAACTGGCGCCCGAATACCAGCGCGAGGTGCAGGACCTGCGGCTGCTCTACATCCGCTCCGCCCGGGGCGAATTGGTCCCGCTGGATTCGCTGGTCACCTTCGGGCCCGGAGTCGGGCCGGTGAGCGTCAACCATACGGGGCAGGTGCCGTCGGTGACCCTGTCGTTCAACCTGGCGCGGGGCGTCGCCCTCAGCCACGCGACGGAAGCCGTCAAGAAAGCCGCCGCCGACATTCTCCCCGAGACGATCTCGATGTCCTTCCAGGGCACCGCGGAGGCCTTCGAAACGGCGCAGCGGGGCCTGGGCCTGCTGCTCCTGCTGGCGATCCTGGTTATCTACATGGTGCTCGGCATTCTCTACGAGAGCTTCGCGCACCCGCTGACGATTCTTTCGGCCCTGCCCCTCGCGGGCGCCGGCGCCGTCGGGACGCTGCTCATCTTCGGGTGCGATCTCAACATCTACTCCTTCGTCGGCGTGATCATGCTCGTGGGCCTGGTCAAGAAGAACGGCATCATCATGATCGACTTCGCCATCGAGGCCCGGCGCACCCGCGGCATGGCGCCGGCCGAGGCTATCGTCGAGGCCTGCCTGGTGCGCTTCCGTCCCATCATGATGACGACCATGGCCGCGCTCTTGGGCACGCTGCCCATCGCCTTGGGCTTCGGCGCGGGGGGCGAGACGCGCCAGCCGCTGGGTTTGGCGGTGGTGGGGGGGCTGCTCGTGTCGCAGTCGCTGACGCTCTTCGCGACGCCCGTCGTGTACGTCTACATGGAGAAGCTCACCGCGTTCCTGGTGGGCTCGAAGGCGTCCGGGACGGCGGGCTCGTAGACGGCCGGCCGCGGGCGGACGGGCGCGGTCATCGCAGGAGACTGGCCAGCGTGTACCCCCCCTCCAAGAGCATGAGTCCGCCGATCACGCCGTGGGCGCCCTCGTGTTTCAGCGCCCGCGCCGTGAAGGCGCCGAAGGGCGCCACGAGCGTCGCGCCGGCGATGAGCGCCAACATGAGCTCCCACGGAAGCATGCCGGGGGAGAACATCGTTTGGAAGAAGTCCCCGACGGGCATGTCGAGGGCGCGGCCCTGCAGCTCCTTCGCCGTTCGCCCGAGGATGTAGGCCGCGAAGGCGCAGACGCAGATCGGCGCCTCGGCGAGGGTCGTGATGCCCACGGCGGCGCGGCGCCGTTCGCCGGCGATGATCTGCCCGCCGGTGACGACCGGGCCGAAGCCGCCTCCCGAGATCCCCTTGTTGAAGGCGCTCAGGAGGCTCAAGCCCACGATCTTCTTCCAGGCGAACGCCGCCGGCCGCTTCAGCAGGACGACGATGCCCATGATCGTGACCAGAACGCCGATGTAGATCCGGAGCGCCGCCGCCGGCAGGTTCACCGAGACGAGGGCGCCGGCGATGGTCGCGGCGATGCCGAGGGTGCTGATCACGAGGACGACCTTGAGATCCCGGGAGTCCCGGGCGAAAGACACGTTCTCGAAGCGGTGGTGGAAAACCGCCGCCGCGAACCCGCCGAAAGCCTGCGAGATCAGCACGGCGGGCACGGCCGCGTGGGGGGCGAAGCCCATGGCGATGAGCAGCGGCGTGAGAATCGTCCCATAGCCCATCCCCGCGGCCGAATCGATGAACTCGCAGGCGAAGGCCAGGGCCAGGAGCATCAGGAAGGTCTGGGTCGTGATCTCCACGCCGGGCCTCCGCGCCGGCCCCTAACGCCCGCCGGACGCGAGTTCGCGGAGAATCGCGTCGGCGCCGTACACCTTCGCGAGCGTTTCCAGAATCGCCGGCGCGGCCACGGCCACGGCGCGGCCGGGGTCCTCCATGTAGACGATATCCCAGATGAGGGAGTCCCGGTTGCCGTCGAAGATCACGCCGACGAGGTTCGCGTCGCGATCCAGCACCGGGCTTCCCGAGTTGCCGCCGATGATGTCCGCCGTGCAGGTGAAATTCAGCGGAGTGTCGAGGGCGAGGCGCGCGCGCGCGGCCAGCCAGCTCGCCGGAAGCTCGTAGGGTTCGCGCCCGCCGGCGGCGTCGCTGCGCTGGAAGGCTCCGCCGATCGTGGTGGCGAACGGGACGGGCGCGCCGGGGCCCGCCGTGCCCTTGACCGTGCCGTAGGCGAGGCGCAGCGAGTATGTGGCGTCGGGGTAGAGGTCCGTGCCGTGGACGGCGAAGAGCGCCGATGCGATCCTTCCGTAGCGTTCGCGCTCCACGCTCTGGTACAGGTCCTCGTAGCGCTTGCGGACGGCCCGGGCGTAGGGATCCACCGTTCGGGCCAGGACGATCATGGCATCCGTCGAGGCCGCGATGGCCGCCGCGCCGCCCGCCGCGAGCTCCTTGCGGACTTCGGGCCGGCCCAGCGCCGTCCCGCCGACCAGGTCCGCCGCGCGCGCCTCGGGCGCCTTGCCGTCGAGCACCGTGCGCACGAGGGGATGCTCGCCGCCGAATGTCGTCGCGAAGACGGCGAGCGAATGGGCCAGCTTGGCCTGCTCCAGCGCCGGATGGATCGGCGCCGGCGAATGCAGCCTGAGGAGGAGCGAAGCCAGGTCGGATTCCCGGTAACCGGGCAGGCGCGTTTCGTTCGGCTTCTCTTTTTCCGCGGCGAGTCGGACGAGCGCCAGGGCGTGCCCGTACAGCCGCGACCAGAAGGCCAGGCCGACCTCCAGGGCCTGGTACTCGCCGTAGAAGCCGCGCAGGACCGCCAGGCTCTGCGCGATGGCATCCCAGTCATCGAGCGCCGCGCCCAGGCCCGGGTCGCCGGCGACCTTGGCGCGGAGCGCGGCCTCCGCCGCGGCCTTCGCCGCCAGGACCCGGGGGTCGAGCAGCCCCGCCAGGATGCCGCGAAAGGCCTTGCGCGCGTTCTGGATGCCGAAGAGGTCGTCGCGGGCGATGCGGGCGTCCTCGGCGGACCCCAGCGCGAACTGCTGGAGGGCGATCTCGCGGCGGTTGAGCTCCGTGAGGCGGAAGGGCATTTCCACATCCCGCAGGAAGCGCATGTGGTCCAGGGTGTAGAGGCGCTGCGTCGCGCCGGGATGGCCGGCGACGAACACCAATTCGCCCTCCGCCAGGGGCGCGCGCCGCAGGGTCAGGTAATGCTCGATCTTGGCGGGCGCGCCGTTCCTGCGGACCCGGAAGAGACACACGTCGAGATCGAAGCGGGGGAACTCGAAGTTGTCGCGGTCGCCTCCGAAGAAGGCGGCCGCTTCCTCGGGCGCCATGACGAGGGTGACTTCATCGTAACGCTCGTACCGGTAAAGGTGGTACAAGCCGCCGCGGTACAGCGTCATCACTTCGCTCCGGAGTCCGGTCGCGTCCTGGGATTCCTGCTCGATGCGCGCGATGGCGCCGCGGCGCGCCTCGAAGGCCGCCGCGGCATCGGCGCCCGGCGGCACTTCCCCGTTGACCCGCGCGGTCACATCCTCGATCTGCGCCAGCGCGATGATTTCCAGGTCGGGGCAGAGGAGTTCCTCGGCCGGCGACCGGGCGACGAATCCGTCCTTCAGAAGGTTGCGCTCCGGCGTGCTCAGCTTGTGCAGGACGGCGGCGCCCACGTGGTGGTTGGTCAGGACAAGGCCGTCGGGCGAGACGAAGGACCCCGAGCCTCCGCTGGAGAGGCGGCAGGCGCTGCGCATGACGCGGTGGGTCCATTGGGCGGAGGGCGTGAAGCCGTAGCGCGCCGCCAGGCGCTCCACGGGCAGCGCATTGAAGAGCCACATGCCTTCGTCGGCCGGGAGAGAGACCGGCGCCGCGAGGGCGCAGAGCGCGGCGGCGCAGGCCAGGCGGGCGTGAGCGCGGGTGCGCGGGTGCATTGGCGGGCCTCCTTGCGCGCGTCGAGCGCGCATCCTGACGATACCGCACGGGCCGAAAACACGCCAGGCGGGCGCGGCGGTTCCGGTAACGGCGGGCCGCGCGGGCCCGGCGCGGCGGGGACCGGCGCGACGGCGCGGATGCGGTATGCTTTTGATGGCGCCGGGACGCGTCGCCGCACCCGGCACGGTCGAAGGGCGGCAGCCGCCGCGGAGGTGGGTGTGCTTACGGCAATCGCGATCGGCGTGGGCATCGGCGTGGCCATCGTCGCCGCGGCGCTCGTCGTGGCGTGGCGGGTCTACGCGCACCAGGCGGCCCGCACGCGTTCCCGGTTTCAGGAGCTCTTCCGCGACAGCGAGCAGACCCGCGGGCTCTTCATGGCCGCCTTCCACGCCGGCGGCCAGGGCCGGGCCGCCGTGGGCAAGTGCGGCGAGGTGCTCGGCGTGAACCGCGTCGTGGGCGAGATGTTCGGCCTCCGGGAGAAGGACTTCCTGCGGGCGCCGGCGGCGGCGCTGTGGGAATCGGTGGCGGGCGCGTGCGTCGAGCCGCGCGAGGCCCTCGTGCGCCTGAATTCCCTCGGACGCGATCGGGAACGCATCGCCTTGCGCACCAAGGGGAACACGATGCTGCGCGTGGAGTGCGCGCCCGTGCGGAACGTCATGCGGGAGGATCTCGGGTTTCTGTACGTCTTTCAGGATGTGACCAACGATCTGCTGCTTGACCGCGCCCGGGATGAATCGCTGGCCGACTGCGCGCGCACGCTTTCCGCGTCGCTTCCCGTCCTGCGGGATTTCCTGGACGAGCTCGCCGTCGAGACCTTCGACTCGGACCGGCGCGAACTGGTCCGCGGGCTCTCGCGGCACGCGGCCGAGGCCGAGCGCGCCTCGGGCCGCATCCTCGAGCTCATGCGCGCCGGCCCCGGCCAGAGCGCCGGCCTGCCCGCCGCCGCCCTGCCGGAGTTCGGAGAACGCGCGCACGCGTGAAGGCGCGGGTTTCCGCCGGTTGTTGCTCCTCCCGCCGCATGGTAAAATACACCCCGTGCGAGGGCAGGTTCCATCGGGCCGCGCGGCCCGAAGCGCGGGCCTGCGGCGGATCTCCGCGGAGAGGAGCGAAACGCATGAAAAAACTGTCGGCCTTGGTTGTCGTCGCCGCCGTCTGGGCGGCGGTTGCTTCCGCGGCGGTCAAGAACGACCCCGGAGAGCTCCCCGGCGAGCAGCTCGTCGCCTACTTCAACAAGATGCGCAATCTGGACCGCTGGCTCCAGCAGGGCAATTACGGTCTGGCCATCAAGGGCGGCAAGGAAATCCTGAAGCAGTTCGTCTCCGAGGATGCCGAGGCCGCCTACTGCCTGGCCGCGGCCTACGCCTGCGTGAAGCCCACCGATGAAGAGGACACCTACGAGGACGCCCTCAAGCACCTGGAAGATGCGGTGGAATGGGGCTTCCGGAACGTCGAGATTCTCAAGACCTCGAAGTACTTCGAGGGGCTGCGGTCCAGCAAGGAGTACCCCGAGTACGCCAAGAAATTCGCCGACATCGTGGCATACTTGGAGAAGGTGTTGAAGGAAGAGGCGGTCAAGGAGCAGGCGGCCTACCCCGCCGCGGTGAAGAAGGCCGCGGCGGCGGGCGACAATCCCGCCTTCGAGCTGGACACGACGGACATCAACGGCGCGGCGGTGAAGAGCGCGCAGTTCGCCGGCGTGCCGGTCCTCGTCGTCGTGGTCCGTCCCGGCCACGACGGCGTGGCGGTCTCGCTGCCGATCATTAAGAAGGCGGCCGAGGCCGCCAAGGCCAAGGGCGTGGCGGTCCTGGGCGCCGTCTACAACCACGCTTACGACGCGCGTCTCGCCAAGGAAGCCAAGGCCTTCGTCGAGGGGGCGAAACTGCCCTTCCCCTGCGTCCTCGTCGATCGCGCCTGGGCCAAGAAGTACGGCCTCCTCAATCTGCCCGCGTACCTCATGGTCACCAAGGCGGGCCGCGTCGGCTACGTCGAGCACGGTTGGCAGCCCGAGTGGAAGGCGTTGAAACTCGTCGAGGCGCTCGCCGAGTAAGGCGGGCCTGCCCTCGTCTTCGACCCGCGGGAACCCCGCGGCCCCGCGGGCGAGGCCGCGACGCGCGCGCCGCTCCGGCGCTGACGGTGTTCCCTCGGGATATCCCGCGGCCCCGCGCGGGGGGCCGCGCTTCCGCCTAGACGAACTCGGACCAGAACACCGTGCGGTTCTCCCGCATGGAGATGTTCGCCATCAGGGCCGGCACCGCCGCCTCGACGCCGACCTTGACATCCGCGTCGGGCTTGCGTCCTTCCTGGCAGCAGGCGATGAAGGCCTTGACGGCATTGAGGTTCTCCGTGGGGGAATGGGTGCCGCGTTCCTCGCTCTTGACCTTGCAAGGCTGGCGCGGCGCGCTGCCGGGGATGACGCTGTGGAAGTCCGGGTCGCTTTCCGCGGCGCACTGGTGGCAGGGGATCGGCGTGCCCACCGCTTGGGCCCCGGCGATCTTCTTGGGCTCGGGGAAGATGCGCCCGCCGAAGAGCAGCGACGTCTCCATGGTGCCCGTGTCGCCCATGAAGACTTCGAGGGCGTCGTTGAAGGAGCTGGTGAGAATCGTGGTGTACACGAACTTGACGCCGTTGGCGTACATGAAGATCGCCGACATGTTGTCGTAGCTGTCGCGGCCGTCCTGGTACCAGTCGACGCCGCCCGCCGCGAACACGGCCACGGGGGGCGCTCCGAGGTACCAGTTGACCACGTCGATCTGGTGGGCGCCGAACTCCGACATGAGCCCGCCGGAATACTCGCTGTAGACGCGCCAGTTGATCATGCGGTCCATGGCCGGGTCGATGCAGGGCCGGCGATCCTCGCTGTTGCGGTGCCATTGGCCGCGGACCTGGGTGATCCGGCCGATCTCGCCGGCGTCGATCAGCTTCTTGGCGTTGATGTACATCTCGCTGTAGTGCCGCTGGTGGCCGACCTGGAACACCGTGCCCGCCTTTTCGACGGCCTTCTGGATGTCGAAGCACTCCTGAATCGTGTACCCGAGGGCTTTCTCGCAGTAGACGGCGCGCTTGGCATCGACGGCTTCGATCGCCATCGGCGCGTGGAGGTGCTGCGGCGTGGCGATGACGATGGCGTCCAGATCCTTGCTGTCGATCACCTCGCGCCAATCGCTCGTGGTGCTCACGTCGGCGGCGTAGGGAACCTTGCTCTTCTTGATCTCTTCGAGGGCTTTCTTGGTCTCGATGGACTGGACGTCGCACAGCATGCCGATCTCGGCATCAGGCACCTTGACCACGGCGCGCAGGAGCGCCGTGCCGCGGCTGCCCACCCCGATGAAGCCGCACCGAATGCGCTTCTGGGCGCCGAGCACGCGCCGCGACCAGAGCATGGCGCTCAGGCCCAGGCCGGTGGCCGCGCCGGCCTGCTTGACAAAGCTGCGTCGGCTGGTGAGCTGCTTCCGTTCCACCGCGAGTCCTCCTTTTCCGGTTGTGTGCGGGATGTTTTGCCGGTTGTGCGCGGGTTGCGTCTCCCGTCTCTCCGCATCGTACCGCCTGGCGCGGGGCGGTTCAAGTTCGAGTTGCGCCCGAGGCCATGAGTGCACTAAACTGGCGTGTCGGCTCCTGCGCGGGGGCGGCCGCACTCGGAGAATCCGCAACATGACGGAAGGTACATTCTACGTCACGACGCCGATCTACTATGTGAACGACAAACCCCACATCGGCCACGCCTACACCACGGTGCTCGCCGACGTGCTCGCGCGCTATCACCGCCTGATGGGGCGGGACACCTTCTTCCTGACCGGCACCGACGAGCACGGCCAGAAGGTCCAGAAGGCCGCCCAGCGGAACGGACTGGCGCCCATCGAGCAGTGCGATGCCACCGTGGTGCGCTTCAAGGAGCTCTGGAAGAAGCTCCGGATCACCCACGACGACTTCATCCGCACCACCGAGAAGCGCCATACCGAGGTGGTCCGGGAGATCCTCCAGGATCTGTACGACCGCGGCGAGATCTACCAGGCCGAGTACCGCGGCAGATACTGCGTCCACGACGAGCGCTTCTTCACCGACAAGGATCTCGTCGACGGCCGCCTGTGCCCCGAGTGCCGCCGCGAAACGGAGGAGTTGGTCGAGACGAGCTACTTCTTCGCGATGAGCCGCTACCAGACCTGGCTCATCGCGTACATCGAGGCTCACCCGGAGTTCATCCAGCCCGATTTCCGGCGCAACGAAACGCTGGGCTTCCTCCGCCGGCCCCTGGGAGATCTGTGCATCTCGCGGCCGAAGTCGCGCCTGGCCTGGGGCATCGAGCTGCCCTTCGACAAGGACTACGTGTGCTATGTCTGGTTCGACGCCCTCGTGAACTACATCAGCGCCGTGGGATACCGCCGCGATCCGGCGGCCTTCGCGCGCCGCTGGCCGGCGGCGTGCCACCTGATCGGGAAAGACATTCTCACGACGCACACGGTCTACTGGCCCATCATGCTCAAGGCCATGGGCGTGGAGCAGCCGCGCACCGTGTTCGCCCACGGCTGGTGGCTGGCCGGCGCCGACAAGATGAGCAAATCCCTCGGCAACGTCGTCAACCCCATGGACATGGCCGACCGCTACGGCGTCGATGCCTTCCGGTACTTCCTCATGGCCGAGATGGCCCTGGGCCAGGACGCCGCCTTCACCGAGGAGCTTTTCATCACCCGCTACAACAACGACTTGGCGAACGACCTGGGGAACCTAGTCAGCCGCGTCGTGAAGCTGACGGCGGCTCAGGCCGGCGGCGTCGTTCCCGCGCCGGGGGCGCCGGCGGAAGCGGAGGCGGAGCTCAAGGAGAACGTGCTCGGCGCCGTCGCCGCCATGCAGGCGAGCATCGCCGGCATGCAGATCGACCGCGGCATCGAGCGCGCGATCGAGGCCGTCAAGGCCGGCAACCGCTATCTCGACAAGACCGCGCCGTGGAAGCTCGCCAAGGAGGGGAATCGCGAGCGCCTCGCTACGGTTTTGTACCACGGCGCCGAGGCGCTCCGCATCATCTCGGGGCTGCTCGCGCCGGTGATGCCGGAACGGATGGCCGCGCTCAGGCGGGCGATCGGTCTTGCGGGGGAAGCGGTCGAGCGCATCGAGATCGAGGAACTGGCCCGCTGGGGCGGCCTTCCTCCCGGGGCCGAGGTCGCCGAAAGCGGCGCGCTCTTCCCGCGGATCACGCCGCCTGAGCGCGCCGCGGCGCAGGCTCCGGCGGCCGCGAAGCAGGCCGCGCCGGCGCCCGGCGCAAAGCCGCTCCTGTCGCCGGAACGCCTCGCGCAGGTGGAGCTCAGGACCGCGCGGGTGCTCGCCGCCGAGAGGGTCGCGGGGGCGGAGAAGCTGCTCGCGCTCAGGATCGATGTGGGCGGCGCCGAGCGCCGCATCGTGGCCGGCATTGCGCGGCACTATGCGCCGGAGGATCTGGCCGGCAGGGACATCGTCATCGTGGCCAACCTGGCGCCCGCCAAGATCCGCGGGATCGAGTCTCACGGCATGCTGCTTGCCGCCGCGGATGGCAAGACGCTCGGCCTGATCGTCCCGGATCGACCGGCGGCGAGCGGGTCGGCGGTCTCGTGACGGGAGCGCGGGGACGATCGCGTCTTCCCCCGCCTGGAGGTGACTCATGGCTTCTGTCCTCGGAGCCGCGCTTCTGGCGTGCCTTTTCGGCGGGACGCCGGAGGGAGCGTCTCCCGCGAACCCCGCCTGCCGCTGGGGCGGGCTGCCCGATTCGAATCTGGTATCGGGCGCCGCGGGGCTTCCCGGCGATCTCAACGGCCTGGCGCCCCTCTGGGAGGTGCGCGTCGGGACCCGCCAGTACTCCATGCCCACCGTCGACCGGGGGCGCATCTACGTGGCGAGCAACGACGCCGGCTTCGCGCGGCCGGGGTATCGGCCGACGAACGGCGGGGCCCTGCGCTGTTTGGACCAGGCCACCGGGGCCGTGATTTGGCAACTGGCGAGCCCGCGGTACAAGGAGGGGCTCACGCCGCCTTACCACTTCGACCAGTGGAGCTGCGGAATCTGTTCGGCCCCGCTGGTGGACGGCGAGCGGGTCTATGTGGTGGGAAACCGCGGGGAGATTCTCTGCTGCGACCGAGAGGGCCAGCGCAACGGCAACGATGGACCCTTCACCGACGAGCTGGCGTACATGGGCCTCGACGGCGGCTCCGCGCCGGATCCCGCCGACGGCGACATCATCTGGATTTACGACCTGATCAAGGAGGTCGGCGCGGTGCCCCACGACGTGTGCGGGAGCACGCTGCTTCTCGTGGGAGACTTCCTGTACGCCTGCACGTCCAACGGCGTCGATGATCGCCACGCCAAGGTGGCGAACCCCGATGCGCCCAGCCTGATCGTGCTGGACAAGCGCACCGGGAAGCTGGTCGCCGCCGATGGCGAACGCATCGGCCGGCGCCTGCTGCACGGCCACTGGTCCTCGCCCGCCGCCGGCACCTTCGACGGGCGCACGCTGATCTTTTTCGGCGGCGGCGACGGCTTCCTGTACGCTTTCGAACCCGTGACGGCGGCCGGCGCCGAGGCGCAGACCCTGAAGAAGGCCTGGTCCTTCGACTGCAACCCGCGGGAATACCGCGTGCGGCGCGGCATTCCCGTGCCGTATTCCCGGGACAGCAGCAAGAGCCCCGACGGCCCCAGCGAGATCATCGGGACGGCCGTCTTCCACAAGAACCGCGTCTACGTGGCCATCGGCCAGAGCCCGTTGCACGGCGAGGGGCAGGGGCGGCTCTCGTGCGTCGATGCGGCGACGGGCTTGGAGGTGTGGGGCTCGGGGCTCGTCGACCGCAGCCTGGCGACGCCTTCCATCGCCGGGGGGCTGCTCTACATCGCCGACTGGAGCGGCGGCCTGCACTGCTTCGACGCCGAGACCGGCGCGCGGCGCTGGTTCCACGAGCTGGGAGCCGGCGCGTGGACCGCCTCGACCTTCGTGGCCGACGGCAAGGTGTACGCCAGCGCCGAGACGGGCGTCCTCTGGATTCTCAAGGCGGGGAGCGCCAAGGAAGTGCTCTCCAAGATCCGTTTCCCGACCCATCTGGCGACGCCGAACGCGGCGGACGGAGTCCTCTATATACCCACTCAGAAGAACCTTATCGCTTACCCGGGAACCGCGGGAAACGCGGCGGGCGGAGGTGTTTGATTGCGAATGACGAGCAGAGCGCGCGTCATGGCCGCTTTCGCCCACCGCGAGGGCGACCGGGTGCCCGCGTGGTGCGGCGCGTCGGTGGAGTTCTGGGCCAAGGCCAAGGCGGCGCTGGGCCTGGACGACGAGGGGCTGCGGCTCAGGTTCGCCGATGACTTCAGGCGGGTCGTGGCGCCCTACGCCGGCCCTCCGCTGCCGTGCCTGCCGGGCATGGTTTCCTGCTCGGTGTTCGGAGTCCAGCGCCGCGGCATGGGGTACGGCCAGCCGGCAAGCCATCCTCTCGCGCACGCCGAGACCCCCGCCGGCATCGAAGCCTACGCCTGGCCGGACCCCGCGTGGATCGATGTCTCCGCGGTGCGCGGCGAGGCGGCGCGCTGGCACGGCGAGTTCGCGGTCCTCGGGGGGGACTGGTCGCCGTTCTGGCACGACGCCATCGATCTGCTGGGCATGGAGCACCTGCTCCTCCTCATGTACGACGCCCCCGAGACGGTGGACCGCCTGCTGGAGATTCTGGTGGACTACTACGCGGCGGTGAGCGAGCGCATCTTCGACGCCGCCGGCGATGTCATCGACATCTTCTTCTTCGGGAACGACTTCGGCGGCCGCGGCGGGCCGCTGATCGGGCCTGATCTTTTCACGCGCTTCTTCGCGCCGCACCTCCGGCGCTTCGCCGATCTGGGACACCGTTACGGCTTGAAGGTCATGATGCACTGCTGCGGCGGCTTCGCGCCCCTCATCCCGCTCATGATCGAGGCCGGCCTGGACGGCCTCCACGCCGTCCAGCCGTCATGCGCGGGCATGGATCTGCGCGGGCTCAAGCGCGACTTCGGGGGGAAGATCCTCTTCAACGGCGCGATCGATTCGCACCGGGTCCTCATCGACGGCACGCCGGATTCCGTGCGCGCGGCGACCCGGGAGGTTCTGAGCATCATGAAGCCCGGCGGCGGCTACATTGCCGGCGCGAGCCACGACACGATCCTGGAGGAGACGCCGCTGGCGAACGTGCTGGCCATGTTCGACGCGATCCGGGAGTTCGGGGCGTACTGACGCGATTTCAACGAAGGGCTCCCGCCGTCGCGCGCGGTCCTGGACCAACGTGTCATCCCCGCGCGTCTCGTAGGCTCGTCGCCTGCCGGCGAGCCCAGGCCGGCCCCCGCTGCCAAATCCCAGGAGCGGTGTCCAGAAAAACTCGGCGGGGTTGACCTTGCGCCGACGTTTGACGAACCCCGTTTCCCAGTGACGCTCGAAAGGCAGCGCTGAACGCGATCTTTCAAAGTCGAGTGAACTCCGATAGACTTTCTGCGAGCCATTCCGCCGTCCTTTCCGCTGGTTCGTGTTGGAGAAGGAGAACGCGAAGAGCGGCTCATTTCAGGCCTCTTCAGAACCAGGGCCTACGTCTCCTTGTCCGATGATGAATGCAGGCGCAATCGGAGTTCCCGGCGGCCGGTAGGAAGCGCATCCCTGCAAGGAGCGGGGCGACCTGGGCGGCGAGGGAAGATGGACGGCGGAGCTTGAGGTCTGTCGAAACGTAGGCGGGAGGCGGAGCCATGACCTATCACGGCATAGAGATGCCCCGGGAGAAGTTGGCGGAGTTTTGCCGGAAGAACCATATCCGGCGGCTCTCGATCTTCGGTTCGATTCTGCGGGACGACTTTGGACCTGAAAGCGACGTGGATTTTCTGGTGGAGTTCGAGCCGGGCCGGACCCCCGGCCTGTTTGGGATCGCCGGCATGGAGATCGAGTTGTCGGCGATGATCGGGCGTAAGGCGGACCTGCGCACGGCGGGCGATCTGAGCCGTTATTTTCGGGACGAGGTCCTTGGGGAAGCGGAGGTTCAATATGCTTCCTGAAGCGGATCGCGTGCGCTTGCGGCACATGCTCGACGCGACGCGCGAAGCGCGGGGGTATATCCGTGGAAGGTCGCGCGAAGACCTGGACCGCGACACGATGCTGTTCCGCGCGCTGGTCAACTGCATTGAGATCGTTGGCGAGGCCGCCGCGCGCGTGAGTCGCGAGACCCGGGCGCGGGCGCCTGGAATTCCGTGGGAGGAGGCGATCGGCCTGCGCAACCGCCTGGTTCACGCCTACTTCGACATTGACCGAGATATCGTCTGGACAACCGCGACGCACGAACTCGCGCTGCTTGAGCCGCGACTCGCCGAGGTTCTGGGCGGGGAATCCGCGCAGTCATGACCTATATTGAACCAATTCGCCAAGCATGAGGAAGTCTTTCGGGACCGGGGGGCGAGGGCCTGCCGGAACTGAAGGCTGACCCGTAGAAGTCCATCGCGTTTCTAGGCAAGGCGGAAATGGGCGCGGGTGAGTTGCGGCCGAACATCGTTGTCGGCGGCGGCAAGACTGCGGTCCTCGCGGCGGCGATCGCCTGGTTGCGCCTCGCCGGCAACGTCTAGACGTTCGTGGTGCTCCGCCCGAACCTCATTGTACGGGATCGATCCGTCATGGAGGGTTGCGCGGTCCTGCTCAGGCCCGCGGTTCGCTCCCGAGATCGACGACGCCCAGGAGCAGCGCGTTGCGGGCGTGCTCCAGGGGCTCCAGCGCCATGGCCTCGAGGCGGGCGGCGATCGGGGGCGGGGTCGAGCGGTGGACCAGCAGATCGGCGGGCTCCGCGCGCAGCTCGCTGTGCGCCGCGAGGATCTTCCAGATCTGCTCGTTGGGGACGAGGCCCTCCTGAACGATCTTGCGGGTGCGGAAAAGACCCTTGCGCTCCCGTTCCCGGCGGACGAGCACCAGATCCGTCCGCGGCAGCACGCATGGCGTCCCCGGACGCCATTCGCAGAGGCTCTTCACGGTTCCCTCGTGGCGGACCGCGCTGAGGGCGGGGACAACGACGCCGCGGGGGCCGAGCTCGGCGGCGAGGGCTCGGCGCGCCGACCCGTATTTCCACCAGGCGGCGGCCTTGGCGGGGCTCCAGACGCAGAGCTGGATGCGGACGCTGTGGTGCGCGTGCAGCTTGAGATCGAAGGCGCCGCCGTTTTTCTCCGCCAACTCCGCGACGGCCTCGTCGCGCGCCCCGAGCCACGTCGCGGCGATCTCCGCCGGCGACGAAGCCTGCGCGCCGTCCTCGGTTCCGGCGTGCAGGTCCACGGCCAAATCCGCGGTCCGCGCCAGGGCTTCCGCGAAGGCGAGCGCCTCGCGCATGAAGAACTCCATGACGAGAAGCGGCAGGGTGATGATGACGGGCGCCTGCTCGACATCAGGCTCCGCGCCGCCGTCCTCGTCCGCTTCGAAATCTTCGTCTTCGCCGCCGTCGTAATCTTCCTCCGGCTCGGGAGGCGGCGGAGCGTCCTCGTCAGCGGCGCGGCGGGCCGCCGCGAGGCGCGCTTCCCAGGCCTCGGTGACCTCGGAGGCCAGGAGCAGGCTGAAGAAAGCGCCGGTGTCGGGGTTGCGATAGTGCGCCCGCGAGGGGTCGTCCGCCGCCAGAGCGACGCGGCCGTCGCCGAGCAGCGCGTCGAGAATCGTGTCGGCCGGAGCGCCCCCTTCGGGAGGCCGCAGAAGATAAATTTCGAAAGGATTCATGGGCATCAAGCCTATCGCGCCGGCGGCGCGGGCTCAAGCGGCGGACCCGCCGATATGCTACCATTAGGGCTTCGCGGGTCCCGGGCCGGCGCCGCTCCGCGCATGGCCCCGGCGCGCGGAGATTGTTCCAGGAGCACGCGCATGTGTGGGATCTGCGGCATCGTCGCGCCCGAGCGCGGCGCGCCGCAACGCGAGCTTGCGGCGCGGATGGCTTTCCGCCTCGCGCACCGCGGCCCCGATGAATTCGGCACCTATGCGGACGAGCGCGCCGCGCTCGGCCACGCCCGCCTGAGCATCGGCGTTTCGGCGGGCGACGCCCAACCCTTCCACAACGCGGACCGGTCCCGCTGGATCGTCCACAACGGCGCGGTCTTCAATTCCGCCGAGCTCAGGGAGGAACTCCGGGCGCGGGGCCGCTCCTTCCACACGGACTCCGACGCGGAGGTGATCCTCCACGCCTACGAGGAGTACGGGCCCGATTGCCTCCTTCGCTTCAACGGCCAGTTCGCCTTCGCCGTCTGGGACCGCGGACGCCGGGAGCTGTTCCTGGCGCGAGACCGCGTGGGCGTCCGGCCGTTGTTTTGGCTGGAGCGGGGCGGAGCGTTCTTCTTCGCCTCGGAGATGAAGGCTTTTCTGGAGGTGCCCGGGTTGACGCTGAGCCTCGACCCGCAGGCCCTCGCCCAAACGGTGACGTTCTGGTCGCCGCTCCCGCCGCGCACGCCCTTCAAGGAGGTGCGCGAGCTGGAGCCGGGGACCTATCTCCTTTACGACGCCGCGCGGGGCTCCCCGGCCAAGAAGACCTACTGGCGCATGCCCTTCGCCGACCAGAGCGGCGTCGACCGCCGGCCGCTTGCCGCGATCAGGGAGGAATTCCACGCCCTGCTGGTCGATGCGAGCCGCCTGCGCCTGCGGGCGGAGGCGCCCGTCGGGGCGTACCTCAGCGGCGGGCTGGATTCCGCCGTGGTCGCGGCGATCATCAAGGGGCTCTCCGGCGCGCCGCTCAAGACCTTCGCGGTGAGCTTCCAGGAGACGAGCTTCGATGAGAGCGGCTTCCAGCGGGCGATGGTTGCCCACCTGGGAGCCGACCACCACGAGGTGGTCTGCACGAACCGGGACATCGCCGCCAGCTTCCCCCAGGTGGTGTGGTTCGCGGAGAAACCGCTCCTGAGGACCGCGCCGGCGCCGTTCATGGCGCTCTCGCGCCTGGTCAGGGAGCACGGGTGCAAGGTCGTTCTGTCCGGCGAGGGCGCCGACGAGATGCTCGGCGGCTACGACATCTTCAAGGAAGCCGCCATCCGCGCCTTCTGGGCTCGCGATCCTCGCAGCCGCCTCCGGGCGCAGCTCTTCACGCGCATCTACCCGTGGCTCGCGGCGCAGAGCACGGGAGGGCGCGCCCCATGGCGGATGGTCTTCGCCCAGGACCTCGAACGGACGAATCTCCCGTGGTACTCCCACGCGATCAGGTGGCGCGCCACGGCGCGCATCGGCGAGTTTCTCTCCGCCGATGTGCGCGCCGCGCTGCGGGACTACGATCCCATCGAGGAGTACGCCGCCGGCCTGCCGCCCGGGTTTCACCGTTGGCCGCTGCTTCACAAGGCGCAGCTCCTGGAGATCGAAACCTTCCTCGCGCCGTACCTCCTGGCGTCCCAGGGCGACCGCATGGGGATGGCCAACGGCACCCAGGGGCGGTTCCCCTTCCTCGATCACCGGGTGATGGAGTTTTGCGCGCGGCTCAGGCCCGAGCTGAAACTCTACGGCCTCACGGAGAAATACCTGCTCAAGCAGGCCTTCGGCGCTGAACTGCCCGCGGCCATCGTGCGGCGCCCGAAGCAGCCCTACCGCGCGCCGATCGGGAAGAGCTTTTTCGCCGACACGGAGTCGGCGTTGCTTGAGCGCGCGCTCGGCGCCGCCGCGATCGCCGCCTTCGGCGTCCTGGATGCCGAGCGCGTCGCGCGCCTCGTGGCGCGCTGCGGCCGGAAGGGCGGCGCCGCCGGCGAAATCGACAACATGGCTTTGGCCTTCGCCGTCTCGCTCCAGCTTTTGTGCGAGCAGTTTCTGGCGGGGCGGCGCGAGCCGGCGCCGCCGCCGGGCGCCGCGCCGGTGCGCGCCTTCGGGCCCGGCGGCGGGGAGTGAGGGGCCCGCGGCGGCGGAGGAGGAGGCGCGATGGCGATCGTGACGCTCCTCGGCTTGGCGGCGGGGCTGGCGCTCGACGCCTTCGCGGTGGCCTTCGCGGCCGGGTCGGTGCTGCCGCGCCTGACCGCGCGCCATTGCTTCCGCCTGAGTTTCCACTTCGGGCTGTTCCAGGGGCTCATGCCGGTTCTGGGTTGGCTGGCGGGCTCGGCGGCGGCCGCGCTCGTGCAGAGCTTCGAGCACTGGATCGCCTGCGGGCTGCTGGTTCCCATCGGGGGGAGGATGCTTCTGAAACCCGCGGAGAAGGAGACCGGCGCCGAATGCGGCGACCCGACCCGCGGCCTGACGCTGGTGGCGTTGGCCGTCGCGACCAGCGTCGACGCGCTCGCCGTGGGCTTCAGCCTGGGGCTCCTGGAATCGACGATTCTCCTGCCGGCGGCCGTCATCGGCATCGTCGCCGCCGCCTTCACCCTTGTGGGCATGCAACTCGGCCGGCGCGCCGGACGGCTCCTCGGCGTCTGGGCCCGGCGCGCCGGGGGGATCGTTCTTATCGCGATCGGGATGCAGATCCTCGTGCGGCACCTGGCGGCTTGAGCGGCGCGGCGCGCCGGCCCCGCCCGCGGGAGGGAAAGACGAGCGCCGCGACGTCGGCGAAGGTGCCGACGTAATGGGGCCGGAGGCCGCGCCGCACGTGGGCGGGCAGCTCCTCGAAGTCCTTGCGGTTCCCCTCCGGCAGGATGATCCCGGGGATGCGATAGCGCTTGGCCGCGATGGCCTTTTCCTTGATGCCCCCGACGGGCATCACCCGGCCGGCGAGGGTCAGCTCGCCGGTCATGGCGAAGCCTTTGCGGGGCGGCGCGCCCGTGGCGAGGGAGTACAGCGCCGCGGCCATGGTGATCCCCGCCGAGGGCCCGTCCTTCGGCGTGGCGCCCGCGGGCACGTGGAGGTGAATCGAACCCTTGAGGAAGAAATCCCGCAGGACGGGGTCGTCGTCGACGTAGGAGCGGACGTAGGTATAGGCGATCTCCGACGATTCCACCATGACGCTGCCGAGCTGGCCCGTCTGCTTGAAGCCGTCCTTGTCGGTCCTGACGCGGGTGGCCTCGACGTGGAGGACGTCGCCGCCGAGGCTGGTCCACGCCAGGCCCGTGACGACGCCGGCCCGCGGGGCGGCGCGGAGCGCCTCGTCGGTGAAGGCGGGCCGGCCGAGGAGTTGGGGCAGGTCGCGGGGCCGGACCGCGAGGCGGGCGTTCTTCCGCCTGACGACGCGCGCGGCGGCCTTGCGCATGAGCTTCTTGACCTGGTGTTCCAAGCCGCGGACGCCGGGCTCGCGGGCCCAACCGTCGATGATCGCCCGGAGCGCCGGGGCGCCGATGGCGCACTGCGCCGCCGTGAGGCCGTGGCTCCGGAGCTGCTTGGGAACGAGATGCCGCCGCGCGATCTCCAGTTTCTCCTCGGCGATGTAGCCCGCCAGGTTGATGATCTCCATGCGGTCCAGAAGCGGCCGGGGAATCGTGTCGGTCTGGTTCGCCGTGCAGATGAAGAAAACGTTCGAAAGGTCGAAGCGCACGTCGAGGTAGTGGTCGAGGAAGTCCTTGTTCTGCTCGGGGTCCAGGACCTCCAGCAGCGCCGAGGCCGGATCGCCTTGATAGCTCGCCCCGATCTTGTCGACCTCGTCGAGCATGATGACGGGGTTGGCGCTGCCGCAGGTCTTCATGGTCTGGATGAACTTCCCCGGCAGGGCGCCGACGTAAGTGCGGCGGTGCCCCTTGATCTCGGCCTCGTCCCTCATGCCGCCCACGGAGAAGCGGAAGAAATTGCGGCCGATGCTGCGGGCGATGGATTGGCCGAGGGACGTTTTGCCCACCCCGGGGGGGCCGACGAAGCAGAGAATGGAGCCGGCGATGGAGCCCTTGACGATGCCCACCGCAAGAAACTCCAGGATGCGGTCCTTGACGTCCTTCAAGCCGTAATGATCGGCGTCGAGAATGCGCGCCGCCCGGGCCAGGTCCCGGGCATCCTTGGTGAAGACGCCCCAAGGAAGGGCGGTGAGCCAGTCCAGGTAAGTGCGCGTCACGTTGAACTCGGCCGAGGCGGGCTCCAGCAGCCTGAGCTTGTCAAGCTCCTCGGCGGCCCGGGCGCGCGCCTCGTCGGAGAACGCCCGTTCCGCGAGGGCCTTCTCGAAGCGCTCGACCTCGGCCTCCTTGCCTTCCTTCTCCAGGCCCAACTCCTTCTTGATGGCCTTGAGCTGCTCCCTGAGGAAGAATTCGCGCTGCTGGGTCGAGAGCTTCTCCTCGATCTGCTTGTTGATCTTGACCTGGATTTTGGAGACGTCGATCTCCTTCTTGAGGAGGACGAGGGCTTTCTTGATGCGCTCGCGGATGTCGATGGCCTCCAACACCTCTTGGAGCGCTTCGCCGTCCGCGGTGGTGAGCGTCGCGGAAAGGTCGGCGATGCGGCACGGCTCCGAAAGGCTCGCGTGCGACATGAAGAGCTTGAGCTCCTCCTTGTGGAGGGGATTGAGGTCGATGAGCTCCTTGATGGCCTGGACGAGGGCCAGCGAATAGGCCTTGATTTCGTCGTTCCCCGCCATGTCGGTCTCGAGCACATGCTCGATGTCGGCGACCAGGTAGGGCTCCTCCTGGACGATATGCACGATTCGAATCCGCTCGAGGACGCGGAAGAGGACGTGCAGGTGCTCCTTGCCGGGGAGCCGGGCGAGCTGCTGGATTTCGGCGATGACGCCGATGCGGTGCAGGTCGGCGCCGCGGATCCGGTCATCGTTCCGGGCGCCTTCCCGCCGCCGGACCAGGACGAGGCCGACGTGGTTGGCCTGCGTCTCGATGTTCTTCAGGAGCACCTCCTGGAGCGGCTTGTCGCCGATCAGCATGGGCGCCACCATCTTGGGAAAGAGCGGCCGGTGCTGGAGGGGGATGATCGGCAGGCGTTTGGGCAGGAGCTCGCGGGCGAGAACCAGCCCCTCCTTCGCGGGCGCGGCATCTCCGGGCGGGTCGAGGGTGCTTTTCTGTTCGGTCATCGCTTCACCTGTGCGCCGCGCGGGGCGGCGGGTTTCAATCATACGCCGCGCCAGGGCGATCTTCAAATCCCCCTCCGTTCAGGGCCGCGCCGAGGTACAATGCATGGGAGCGGCGATCCGCTCGGGCGCGCGCGGGGGCTTGACCATGATCGCACGGTATGACGGCTGCGGGCGGCGGGCTTTTATCGGGCGGTGCGCGGCGGCGGCGCTGGGCGTCGCGGGCGGGCGGGCGCTGCGCGCGGCGGCGGCGGCGGCCGGCGGCGGCGCGGCGGCGGAGATGCGCTTCGGACTCGTCACCTACCTGTGGGGCGAGAAGTGGGATCTCCCCACCTTGATCTCCAACTGCGCGCGGTCGGGGGTTCTCGGCGTCGAGCTCAGGACGACGCACCGCCACGGCGTCGAGCCGTCCCTGAACGCCGTGCAGCGCACGGAGGTCAGAAAGCGCTTCGCGGACAGCCCCGTCACGCTGGTCGGGATCGGCTCCAACGAACGGCTCGACAGCCCGGATCCCGCGGTGCTGGCCCGGTCGATGGAGGCGATCGAGAAGTTCGTCATCCTGAGCCGCGACGTGGGGGGATCCGGCGTCAAGGTCAAACCCGACAGCTTCCACAAAGGCGTGCCGCGCGCGACGACGGTGGCGCAGATCGGCGCGGCGCTCAACAAGCTCGCCGCCTTCGCCGCCGGGCACGACCAGGAAATCCGTCTGGAGGTTCACGGCGGCTGCGCCGCGCTTCCGACGATCAAGGCGATCATGGACATTGCCGCGCACCCGAAAGCGGTCGTGTGCTGGAACTCGAACCCGGAAGACCTCGAGGGCGCGGGCCTCGAGCACAACTTCGCTTTGGTCAAGGACCGCCTGGGCGCGACGGCGCACGTGCGCGAGCTCGACTCGCCGGCGTATCCCTGGGCCCGGCTCTTCACCCTGTTCGTCAAGGCGGGCTGGAAGGGGTGGGTGCTGCTCGAGGCCGGCGGCGCGCCGAAAGACCCCGTGGCCGCCCTCGCCGCGCAGCGCAGGATTTTCGAGACGCTGGCGGCGGAAGCCCGCGAGAGCGCGCAATCTTGACAAGCCCGCGCGCCACGGGCGACACTGGGAACATGACATCCGAGCCCGGCGGTGGCCGCGGGCGGATCAAACGCAACCACGGAAGGAGAACGAGACATGTCGCAGCACCTTTTTTCCGTCGGGCCGGCTCGCGCCGGCGGCTGTTGCATCTCCGGTCTTTCGCGCCGCGGGTTCCTCGGCGCGGGCGCCGCGGCCGGCGGGTTCGCCCTGAGCGGCCTGACCTGGCCGCTCGCCTCGGCGGCGGAGGGCGAGTTCCTCGCCGCGCCCGCGAGGACGCCCCTTGTCGTCAAGCCGGTCTTCACGTACACGCTGCACGCGCCGCGGCCGCAGACCAGTTGGCGGCCCTGGGGCGGCGTCCAGACCCAAGCGGCCGTCAACGAGGAAATTCCGAGGATCGAGGGCGAGCTCAAGAAGCTCGCGGCCGAGGCCGACTTCCCCGTGCGCATGCTGCCCTTGTCGGCGGTGAGGAACGCGGGGGAGGTGGCGCAGATCGCCGATGCCAAGGAAGCCGATGCCTTTCTGGTCTACGCCTCCGATGGGGGGGATGCGCTGGAAGGCATCCGCGTGCTGGGCAAGCCCGTGGTCTTCTTCATTCGCTATCGGTCGGGCCCCGTCTATCTCTGGTACGAGATCATCAGTCCGCGCTACCTGCGCAACCACTCGGATTTCCCCGCTAGGGAGGGACTCGCGTACGACGATGTGGTCGTCGACGACTTGAACGGCGTCATGTGGCGCCTGCGCGCCCTCGCGGGGCTGAAAAACACCGTGGGGGCCCGGATCGTGGCGCTGGGCGGGGCGGGCGGCTGGGCCTGTCCCGAGGCGCCCGCGCGGAGCAAGGACCGTCTGAATCTCGATATCGTCAACGTGTCCTACGACGAACTGGGCAAACTCCTCAGGGCCGCCCGCGAAGACCGCGAGACCGTGGCGCTCTCCAAGAAGCTCGCCGCGGAGTACCTGGCCGAGGAGGGCACGACGCTTGAGACCGACCGCGGGTTTGTCGAGCGCGCGTTCATCCTGACGCGGGTCCTGCGCGACATCGCCGCCCACGCCGGCGCGCGCATGCTCACCATCCACCACTGCATGGGGACGATCATGCCGATCTCCGAAACGACGGCGTGCCTGCCCCTCAGCCTCCTGAACGACGCCGGCTACCTGGCCTTCTGCGAGTCGGACTTCGTCGTCGTGCCCGCGGGCATTCTGCTGGCCAATATCGCCGGCAAGCCCCCGTTCCTCAACGACCCGTGCTACCCGCACGATCATGAGATCACCCTCGCGCACTGCACGGCGCCCCGCAGGAACGACGGGAAGAACCTGGATCCGGCCCGCATCATGACGCACTTCGAGTCCGACTACGGCGCGGCCCCCAAGGTGGAGATGCCCCTGGGCCGGATCGTGACCAACATCATTCCCGATTTTCTCATGGAGAGGTGGACCGGCCTGCGCGGCGAGATCATCGAGGCCGGTTTCCGGCCGATCTGCCGCTCGCAGATCGACATCAGGTTCAAGCCCGACGCCCTCCTGGTTTGCGAGAACATGCCGGGCTTCCACTGGATGACGATCCAGGGCGACTACCTGAACGAGATCGGCTACGCGCTCAGGCGCACGAAGATCAAGTGGAATAACCTGGGATAGCGCACCGGCCGCGGGAGCTCCTTGCCGGCGTCAACAAGCCGCGAAGCCCGGCGGCTTTGGCGCCGGCGGGGAGCGCCGCGTCCGGTGCGCCGGCCCCGGCGCGGCGTCAACGGCAAGCCGAGGGGCAGCCCTCGATGCGAAGGCAGTGCGTCCCCAAGGGATGCCCCGGCCCGTGGTTGAAAAGATAGGCGAGCAGGGCCGCCGGGTCGGCGATGTCGATCCGCCCATCGCCGTTCATGTCGAGGAGGGCCAGGTTGCCGCCCTCGTTCAAGGCCCCGTCGCACGGCGCGGGCAGACCGGTCGCGCCGAAGAGATACCGTAGGTACGCCACGGCATCCGAGACGTCCAGGCGACCGTCCTGGTTGGCGTCGCCGGGACGCTGCCTGCCTCCCACCGCCGTTCCGGGCGGCGCGCCGGGCGTGCCGCCGGCGACGAGGCTCGCCTGCCACCCGTTCGGGTCGCTCCAGAGGGATAGCGGACCCCGGGGGTCGACGATTTCGATGGAATACCCCCCGCCGTCGGCGGGGGGATACCACGCGCCGGCGTAGGTGAAGTCCTGAATGGTGGCGTTCGCGCCGTAAACCAGGTGAATGCGCTCGCCCGCGTTCTCAAGCCTCTTCTTGTACTGGCCCGCGATGCGCATCCCCGCGGTGTCGTAGGACGAGGAGAAGACGTGCAGGTTTCGCACCACGAGAACCAATTCTCCCGGCCCCAGCGTCGTGACCGCGGAACCCGCGAAGGCGAACTCGATGCCGTCGGTGAAGGACACCGGCGTGAGGTCGACGGGCTCGGCGCCGATGTTCTGAAGCTCGATGAATTCCAGGTCCGGCGTGTCGGCCGGGTGGTACATAAGTTCCGTCACGCGCAGCCACTGCTGCTGCGGAAAGGGGATCGCGGGCGCGCCGGTCGTGAACTCGATGGGCTCCGACCACCGGCTCCAGCGCTTGGTCGTGTCCATCATGCGCACCCTGACGCGGTAGGTGCGGCCGATCTTGAGCGCCGTTGAGGGGATCGTGATCTCGCTCTGGTACGCCGTCATTTCAGGAGACTGCCAGGCGGGCGTGATCTCGTAGCGTCGTCTATTCGCCGGATCGAAGGCGGGCGCGCCGGCGGGCGTCACCTCCGCGGCGCGCCACTTCATGGCGCCGAAGGTGGACGAGCCCTGCGGGTCGCTGAAGGCGCTTGCCTTGAAGGTGAGCCCGTCGATGGGATAGCCGGGCGCGGCCAGCGAAGTCACGGTGGGCCGGTGGGGGATGGCGTTGTCGGCGGCGATGCTCCCGTCGATCCACGCGCCGCGCGCGGCGACGTAGTTCTTCATCAGCCCCGCCATGCCCTGGAAGGTCGGCGGCAGGCCCTGGGCGGCGGCTTGCTGGTAGAAGCGTCCATGCCCGGCCTTGGAAGGGTTGACGCGGCTGCTGACCATGACGGGGTGGTAGTCCCAATGGGCCCGATCGGCGCTGACGAGCGCCGGTTCGCCCGGCACGGGGTCGACGATGGCGGCGTATTCCTCGATCATGCGGTGGGTCTGGTCGGTGTTGTAGAGGAGATCGCGGATCTCGCGCATGCGGTTCTTGTACTCGATGCCGAGCTCGGCGATGCCGAGAACGCCCGCCGCCTTGAAGGGCTCCTCGCCGTTGCCGAACATGTTGTCGGCCCACGTGAGATCCAGGTCCCAGGCGTACTGCGTCCAGCGCTCCGTCAGCGGGTTCAGGTAGTAGAAGTAGTTCTTGCCGTAGCCGTTGTCGTAGTGGTGGATCGCTTCCAGGATGGAGCGGTAGGCGTAGTAGCGGTCAAGCTCCACGTTGGCGCGCCACCACGTCCTGGAGGGCCGAGCGCCCAGCGCCGCCATGAAAGCGTTCAGATCGGATTTGTCCTTGACGCCGGCGTATCCCAGGTTGTTGAGCTCGCCCGTCCCGCCTTCCATCTTGTACAGGTTGCCGTCGGGGAGGTCGTGCTCGTCCAGGAACCGGCCGTCCATCTGCTCGATGGCGAGGTACAGGCCCCAGAAATCGCCGTCGTACTGCGTCGGACCCGTCTCATCGGCCGCGGCGATGATGCGGAAAGTCAAGTAGTGGGTCTTGCAGGCCTCCAGACCGGCGATTTCGAAAAGCCGGAACCCGGTGGACTCGAAGAGTCCTTGCTCGCCGCGGTGGAGGTAGTCGCCCTGCTGAATGATCGCCGAGAAGTTCAGCTTGTCCCAGCTCGTGTCGTACCTCCGGCCGTAGTTGTCCCGGGCGCGGAAGCGGTGGTTGCGCCAGAAGTTGAACTTCCACATGTTCTTGCCCATGGCGTAGCGCCACACGCCGCCGCGCATGCGGTAACGGATATGGTCGTAGACCTCGCCGTCGTACACCAACGTTCCGCGCCACGGGTAGAGATCCCCGCCGTACTGGCTGTTCCAGGTGGCATCCTCGGCCGCGGACTTCTTGGTGATGAGGTGGTAGACCGGCACGCTCGCCATGACTTCCGGCGGATGCGCGACCACCATGCGCCGCGCGGGGTCGGCGCTGCCGGGCTGGATCGCGGCGTGGTACGCCGGAACGCCGTCGTAGACGAAGTACGCGAAATTCGGCACGGGGTCGTCGGCGTAGGGGGCGTTGATCGTGGCGCCGCGGGTGTCGGCGGCCGTGAACCGAAAGCGCACCAGGCGCCGGTGCGTCTGCAGCCCCGCCGGCATCGTCGCCGAGAAGATCGCGTCGCCGGCGGCGGCATCGCCGTCGAGGCCCGCGTCGTTCATGGCGATGGTCGTCCAGTTGGCGGCGTAGGCCGCGTCGGACAGCTCGATATAGGCGCCCGGATCCACGAGCTGGTAGTGAAGCTCGACCGAGGCGACACCGTCGGGATCCGTCGCCTTGATCGTGATGAGCACCTCCTCGCCCGAGACGGGCTGTGCCGGGAAATGGCTCGCCTGCCTGAGCTGCGGGGCGGCGTTCGCGGCGTAGACCGAGTTCCGCGCCCCTGGCGTGGGCCCCCTGGGCGCGCCGCTCGCCCCGAAGAGCCGGCAGTCGAAAAACGCATCCGAGCTGGTGCTCTTTGTGACGTTGAGAAGCTGGACGGCGAGCACGTTGACGCCCCCCACCAGATAGCCCGCCGGCGGCGGCAGCGTGAACTCGGCGAAGGCATCATCCTCGCGAGCCGACGATGCCGTGCGGTCGAAGGTCAATTCCCGGCCGGGAACGTTGTTGCCGGCGACGAAGATGCCGTTGATCCAGGCGTTGAAGCCATCGTCGAACCGGACCGCCAAGGTGAGGCGGTTGATCACCGTCGGGTCCGTCACGGTGAAGGTCTTCCTGAGGTACACGGTGGTGTAACCGCCGTACATGTCGCCCAGCGTCGTCTTGATGAAGCTCTCGCCGTAGCCGATGGCCGCCCGGCCGCCGGCCCAGCTCGCATCGTCGAACGCGAGCTGCCGCCACGCGCTCATGGGGACCGACGGCTCCTGGGTGCCCTTGAAGTAGCGCCAGGTCTGCTCCGCCTCGATGAGCGCGCCCGCGCCCTGCGCCAGGCCGGGGTCGGAGATGCGCCAACTCCCGCCCAGGTCGTTGTCCAGGTCCGGAGACACGAGCTCCATGGAGCAGCCCTCGGTGGCGCCGAGCGTCGGCCACGGGAAGCCGATCCCGTAGTCGACCTCGTCCTCGACGAACCCCTGGGCGTTGCGCAGCACCACCCTTTCCCCGTCGTTGGAGAGCCGGCCGCCGAAAGGGCCGAAAACCGCATCGATGGGACCGTAGATGCCGACGAGCGTCGGGGGGGACTGGGCCACGACCAGATACTCGCCCGAGCCGATCACCGTTCCCTCGGGAAAGGTGTAGGCGATGCCTTCCGAGAAGTACCACCCCGAGATGTCGACGGCGGGGCCGTCGTTGTAGAGCTCCACGAACTCCTCGGGCACGGTCTTGTCGGCGGGAGCGTAATGGATCTCGTTAATGACGACCCCCGCGGAGACGCACGCCTGCCATACGGCCAGGCCTAGAAGCATCCGGGGTGTCTTCCTCATATAAAGATCGATTATACCGGCCCCGGAGCGGCGGCCAAAGCGGGCCTCGGGAGGCGGTCTTGACCTGTGCCGCGGCAGGGAGTACAACCAGTGGGTGCGGCGTCGTGCGGGAGCGCGGTGCGACCCGAGCGGGAGCGCCGCCGAGCGAAAGGAACCCACGTGAATACCCGCAACGATGCCCGCCGCCGCCTGCCCTCCATGAGCGCGCTGCTGGCGAATCCCCGCATTGAAGCCCTCATCGCGGCGCATACGCGGCCCCTTGTCGCGCGGTTGGCGCAGAAGGTGCTTGCCGAGTTCCGGGGGCGCCTCGCCGCAGAGGATTCGGCGGTCGGCGCCGAGGATGTCATCGCCGCCGTCGAGGCCGGCGCCGAGGAGGTTTTCGGCGAGCGCCTCCGCCGCGTCGTCAACGCCACCGGCATCATCCTCCACACGGGCTTGGGACGAGCCGTCTTGCCCGATGCCTCCGCCGCCGCCCTCGCTTCCCTCAACCGGTGCTGCAACATGCAGATCGACTTGGGAACGGGGCTGCGCGGCAAGCGCAACTTCATGACCGAGCATATCCTGTGCGAGCTCACGGGCGCCGAGGCGGCCATGGTCGTCAACAACAACGCCGCGGCGACGTACCTGATCCTCGTGGCCCTCTGCAAGGGCAAGGAGGTGATCGTCTCCCGCGGCCAGCTCATCGAGATCGGGGGATCCTTCAGGCTGCCGGAATGCATCCACCAGAGCGGCGCGATCGCGGTGGAGGTGGGGACGACCAACCGCACGCACCTGCGCGACTACGCCCAGGCGCTGTCGCCGGCGACGGGGGCGATCCTCAGGGTCAACACCAGCAACTACCGCATCGAGGGTTTCGCCAAGGAGGTCTCCATCGGGGAGATCGCGACCCTGAAGAAGGACCGCGACGTCCTCGTCATCGATGACCTGGGTTGCGGCGCCATCGTCGACCTGACCGCCTACGGCCTGCCGAAGGAGCCCACCGCGCAAGACAGCCTCGCCGCGGGCGCGGACCTGGTGTGCTTCAGCGGCGACAAGCTCATCGGCGGGGCGCAGGCCGGCATCATCCTGGGCCGGCGCCGGCACATCGCCGCGATCAAGAAGCACCCGATGACCCGCATGTTCAGGGTGTGCAAGCTGACGGATCTGGCCCTCGAGCACGCCCTCAGGCTGTTTCTCCACCCCGAGACGCTCGCGGCGGCGCACCCGACGCTGCGCATGATGACGCTGCCGCCGGCGGTTCTCGAGGAGCGCGCGCGCGCCCTGAAGGAGAGTCTGGCCGGGCGGGTCGCGGCGTTGAAGCTCGCCGTCAAGGCCGGCGAGAGCGAGACGGGGGGCGGCTCGCTGCCCGGCGCGCGCTTCCCGACTTACGTGCTCGCCGTGCGAAGCGACCGCTGCGGCGCCGATGGTCTGAGCCGGCTCCTCAGGCGGAGCGAGCCGCCCATCGTCGGGCGCATCGCCGGCGACGACGTGTTGATCGACATGCGCACGCTGCTTGAGGGCGAGGCCGAGATCGTGGCCGAGGCCCTCGCGCGCATCGATGCGCGGCTTGCGAAGAGCTCTCCCTAGCGGGAAAGGAAGGCTATGGCAGTCAATCTCCGGCGCCGAAAGGCCGTCATGGCGCGGTCGCGCAAGCTCGGTCACTGCGTCTGCAATCCGCGCCAGGGATGCCCCTGCGACATGCTGAAGGCCCACAACGTCTGCCCCTGCGCCGGCGAGCGCCTCCCGCCGAAGGCCGAGGCCGCGGCGCTGACGCGGAGCGTTGCGAAGGCGGGGTGCGCCTCCAAGATCGGGCAGGCCGATCTGGCCCGCGTCCTGGGCGGGCTGCCCCCGGTGGAGGATCCGCGCGTGCTTGTGGGCGTGGCCGCCGGGGACGACGCGGCGGTGTTCAGGATCGATGCCGACCACGTCCTGGTCCAGACCGTCGATGTGTTCACGCCTTGCGTGGACGACCCGCATCTCTTCGGAAAGATCGCCGCCGCGAATTCGGTGAGCGATGTCTACGCCATGGGCGGGACGCCGCTCACGGCCCTCTCGATCGTGGGTTTCCCCATCGACGAACTGGACGGCGCCGCCATGGAGGCCATCCTCAAAGGCGGCATCGAGAAGCTCAACGAGGCCGGCTGTAGCCTCATCGGCGGCCACAGCATCAACGATGCCGAGGTCAAGTGCGGCTTCGCCGTGACGGGGCTCATCGACGGCGGCGCGGTCGTCGTCAGGGACAACGCCCAACCGGGCGACTGCCTGGTGCTCACCAAGCCCCTGGGGCTGGGCATGGTTTCCTTCGCGGCGCAACTCGGCCGCATGCGGCCTGAGGCCCTCGCCGAGGCCGGCGCATGGATGGCGGCGCTCAACAAGGACGCCTCCGAGCTCATGGTGCGGCACGGAGCCCACGCCTGCACCGATATCACGGGCTTCGGCCTGGCCGGGCACCTGGTGGAGATGGCGCGCAACAGCCGCGTCACCGCGGTCCTCGACCTGGAGGCGCTCCCCGTGCTCGCCTCCGCCGTCGAGTGCCTCGAGGAGGAGATCATGGGCGGCGGCATCGACCGTAACGAGGAATACGCCATGGCCTGGATTCAGGCCGAGGAGCCCGAGGCCGAGGGGCTCCTCCCGATTCTCTACGATCCGCAGACCTCGGGCGGTCTGCTCGTCGCCCTGCCCGAGAAGGCGGCGGAGGCCATGGTGAAGGAGCTCAAGGGCCGCGGCAACGAAGCCGCGGCGATCATCGGCAGGATCGTTGTGAACGAGCCCGGAGTTCCCGATGGGAAGGTGCGCGTGCGCGGAAAACGTCTCGCGCGCCTCGTGGGCGCGGCCGGCGGCGTGACGGCCAAGACTCCCGGGGCCGCGCCGCGGGACGCGGGCGCGCCGCCGAGCGCCGCCGCGGTTTCCGTGCCCGCCGCCGCGGCCCCCGCGTGCTGCGAGCACCCGCCGACTTTTGAGGATCACGCGCCCGCCGCGGCGCCCGCCCCGTCCTCCGCGGCCCTCGCGCGCTTCGGCGAGTTCATGGGCGCCGCCACCGCGCCCGGCAAAGTCAACGCCCGCGCCAAGGAGCTGATCGCCGTCGCGCTCTCCATCGTCAGGCACTGCGAGCCGTGCCTGCGGAGCCACCTGGCGGCGGCCTTCGCCCTGGGGATCACGCGGGAGGAGATCGACGAGGCCGCGGCGCTCGCCGTCGAATTCGCGGGCTGTCCGGCCCTCATGTTCTACAAGGAAACCATGCGCGTGCTGCGCGCGTAGGCCCGGGGAGGAAAGGCGATGCGACGGCGCTATCCCGGCCTCCTCCGGCCGAACGTGGTCCCGGACGTGCTCATGATGGTGTGCACCGCCGGACATGTGGACCACGGCAAAACGCAGCTCGTCAAGCTTCTCACGGGCTGCAACACCATGCATCTGAAGGATGAGGTCGAGCGCGGCATGACCATCGACCTCGGCTTCGCGCCCTGCGTGATCGGCGGCGAGCAAACCGTGGGCTTCGTCGATGTCCCGGGCCACGAGAAGCTCGTCCGAAACATGATCGCGGGCGTTTCGGGCATCGGCATGACGCTGCTCGTCGTCGCGGCGGATGACGGCGTCATGCCCCAGACGATCGAGCACGTGCAGATCATGGACCTTCTGGGCGTGCGACACGGCCTGACGGCCGTGACGAAGATCGACCTGGCGGGTCCGGAGCGCGCGGCGGAAGTTCTGGCCGAGGCGCGCGCGGCCCTCGCCGGCACGTTCCTCGCCGAAGCGCCGATCCTGCCGGTGTCCACCGAGACTCTCGAAGGCTTCGCGGAGTTCTACGACGCCTTCACGGCGCGGGCGCGGGCGGCGGTCCAAGCGCAGGACGCGGGGCGGTCTTCCTCGGCCGGCGTCTTTCGCATGCCCATCATCAACGTGTTCACCGCCGCCGGCGCCGGCACGGTCGTGACGGGCATGCCGCTTGCGGGCGCGGTCGCGGTGGGCGACAGGGTCGAGCTCGCGCCGGGCGGCGCGGCGGGCAGGGTGCGGGGGATGCAGCGCTTCATGCGGGATGCGACCGAGGGCGGCTTCGGCCAGTGCCTGGCCCTCAACGTTCCGGATTTCGGGAAGGCGCGGCCCCTCCGCGGGCAGGTCGTATGCGCGCCGGGCTGCGTCAAAGCGGCCGCGGCGTTCGCGCTGGAGGTGAGGGCGGTGAAAACGCTCGACCGGCCTCTTCGCAACGGCGAGGAGCTCAAGTTCCACACGGGAACGAGCGAAGTCCCCGGAAAGCTGTATCTCATCGATGGCGACACGCTGGAGCGCGGCGGGAGCGCTCCGGCGGCGGTGGTGCTGCAGGAGGCGGTGGGCGCCGCCATGGGCGACAGGTATATCCTGCGGCGGCTCTCGCCGGCGGTGACGGTGGGGGGCGGGGAGATCCTCGGAGTCTGCGAGGCGGACGAGCGGCCGCGCCGCAAGCGGCTCGGGCGCGAACTCGCGGCGCAACGCGCCTTCTTCGAGGGCCTGAGCCTCGCCTCGCCGGAGGGCCGGAAGCGGCGCGTCGAGTGGTTCTTGGCGCGCGAGCGCCCGGCCGGCGCGGCGGAGGCCGAGATCGCGCGGGGAACGCTCCTCACGCCGGAGGCCGTCAAGGAGCACCTCGCGGCGCTGGCCGCCGAGGGCAAGGTCCTGGCGCTGGGCGCCGGTCTCTTCGTCCACGCCGATGCCTACGGCGGCTTCGTGGCGGACGTGCGGGCGCGCATCGAGGCGGCCCCCGCGAAGGGCGCGGCGCTCAGCCTGACCCTGAGCGAGGTCAGGGAGGGCATGAACCTGCCGCCCGTCCTGTGGGCGCGCATCGAGGATGACCTCGGCCGCGAGGGCGTCATCACCCGCCGGGGCGGGAAGTTCGTCCTCGAGGCGGCGGTGAGCGCCCTCGGGGCGGACGAGCGCGGCACCATGCGGCGCTTGGTCGAGGTCTTCGACGAGGAGGGCTTCGCCTCGCCGCGGCCCGACGAGCTGCCCGCGCGCCTGGGTGTCCCGCCGGCCGAGGTGGAGCGGCTGCTCGATCACCTCTGCAACGAGGGCGCGCTCTTTCGGCTGGGCAAGAACGTCGTCCTGAGCCGCAAGTGGTGCAAGGAGGCGCAGGACAAGGCCGTGGGCGAGATCAAGGCCAAGGGGATACTCAACTCCGCGGATTTCAAGTATCATTTGAGCTCGACCCGCAAGTATGCGCTCGCGGTCCTCGACTGGTTGGATGCGCGCCGGGTCACCGTCAGGATCGGCAACGACCGGCGGCTGGCGCCGGGCTACGAGAGGAATCTGCTGTGAAGACGCGGCGGGTGCGCTTGGGAATTGCGGCGGGCTTGTGCGCGGCGGCCCTCGCGTGCATCGCCGCGGGCGCCGCGCGGACCCATCGCGTGCTCTACGAGCAGCCCGCGGACGCGGAGGAGGAACGCTTTCTGCTTCCGGGCGGACTGCGCTTTCCCGGCATGCGCAAACCTCCGCCGAAAATCGTCGTCGAGAAGATCAGCGAGGCCCAGCTCGTCATCGATGCCACCTTCACGGGGGTCCTGCGCAAGGGCGACAAGCTCGTCACGCAGTACGACCGCTCCCAGCCGGCCGGCCGGCGCGCGTGCCCGACCTGAATCTAGAAACGTACCGGCGGCCACGGCGGCCGCCACCCGATGCAGAAATACAAGACCCTCGTTCAGACCATCGCGTTCCTCCTGCTCCACAGCTCGCGGGGCCTGGAGGCCAAGTGGCTCTGCGTTCCCGTCTTGAGCTGCCACTCCTGCGCGCTGTCGTACTTCGCGTGCCCGATCGGGGTGTTCGCGCATTTCGCCGGGCACCACGTCTTCCCGCTGCTCGCCTTCGGCACCGTGCTTCTGGCCGGCGTCCTCGTCGGGCGGCTGCTCTGCGGCTGGGTGTGTCCCCTCGGGTTTCTGCAGGATCTGCTCTACCGGATCAAGACGCGGAAATTCGCCTTGCCCGCCTGGACGGGCTGGGTGAAGTACCCCGTGCTGGTTCTCACGGTGTTCGCCTTGCCCTTCGCGTTCGGCGAGGAGACCGTGTTCTCCTTCTGCCGCTACTGCCCGGCCGCCGGGGCCCAGGTGTCGGCGCCGGCCGTGATCAGCGCCGCCTTCGCGGAGGATGCCGCGGTCTCGGGCTGGTCGCTCCTCAAGATCGGCATTCTCGCGGCGGTCGTCGTCGCGGCGGTCTTCTTCCGGCGGGGGTTCTGCAACGTGCTCTGTCCCATCGGCGCCTTGCTCGCGCCCCTCAACTTCGTGAGCTTCTGGGCCGTCAAGCCGCCGACATCACGGTGCATTTCCTGCGGGAAATGCAACCGAGCCTGCGCCACCGCCGTCGAGCCCTCGGCGCGAATTCTGGCGGGCGAGTCGCCGAGCCGCGCCGCCGACTGCGTCGTCTGCCATCAGTGCCAGGTCGTGTGCCCGATGAAGGACGCGCCCGGCGAGGCGGCGAAGAACTGAGCGGGCGCCGCGCCCGCCGGGCCGGCCGGCGGCGGTGTCTCCGGGAGTCCGCCGCGTTAGGGCGCGGCGGGAAGAATCATGTCCACGCGGTAGAGGCTCTGGTTCGCGCCCTCGCCCAGGGTCCAGTAGCTGGCGCCGTCCGCCGCGAAGGCAATGGCCTCGCCTTGGTACTCGGAAGGCGCCGGCACGCGGCACGGCGGCATCGCGAAGGCATCGGCGAGCGAGCCTCCGAGCGGCCTGCGGAAGAGAAACGCGCGGTTGTACGTGCGGATAATGACCATGGAGCCGTCCGGCGCGATATCGCCCCCAGTGGGAAGCGGACTGCCCGAGAGGGGCTCGACGCCGAAGACTAGCGAGGCGACGGCGTGCATGGTCACCACGGCCCCGTTCGCGGGACACGCGGCGGCGAAAACCGTGGAACGGCCGTCCTTCTCCTTGGTCACGATGTACACGTCGCCGTTCTCCGGATCGACCATGAAAGTCTCGGCGTTGTGGGGTCGGTCGGGATAGACGAGCCGGAAGGAATCGAAATTCGCGACCGCGAGGTTCTGCGGCGTAGCGCCGGTGATCGCGGGCTCGGGGACGCGGTAGATGCGCACATAGGACCGTGAGGCCGCGTTGTCGCCGATGTCGGCGATGTGGAGGGCGTCTCCGCCGCCGGGATAGGGCCCCATTGCCATGTCCTCCCAGTCGTGCGCCGTCGCGCCGGAGAGCGTCACGACGGCGAGCAGCGTCCCGTTGCCGGAGATGGCGAAGACGCGCGCGCTGTCGCCGGAGTCGTTGTGGAGCCACAAGACGTTTTGGGTGCGGCTCCACGCCAGGCCCGAACATTCGTTGATGCGCTCGTCGGAGACGGTGCCGACGGCGACGGGGGCGGCAAAGGCGGGGCATTCGTTCACGGGAGGAAGCACCGTCACCGTGCATTCCGCCCGAGCTTCGTCCGCTTGGTCATCGATCACCGTGAGGCGGACCCGGTAGGAACCCGCCGCCGCGAAAACATGGGAAACGACGACGCCGTAGGCATCCTCCGAGCCATCGCCGAAGGACCAGCGGGAATCGACGATCCGGCCGTCGCGATCCGAGGACGAAGAGCTGTCGAACCTTACGGCGAGGGGCGCGGCGCCCCGCGAAGGGGCGGCGTCGATCTTCGCCTCGGGCGGGAGATTCCGCGAAGGGGTGGTGTCGATCGCCGCCTCGGGCGGCAGATCCGGCGAGCCGCCTCCGCCGCAGCCCGCGAAAAACGCCACAACCACCGCCGCGCCCGTGCAAGCCCGCGCTCGTCCCGTCATTTGCGTCGTCCTCCTTGTTGCTCGAGGGAAGACGTGCAACCTGCGGTCCCGGGCGGGATCCGCCCTCGCGGCGCGGGAGCGCGCGGTGTCCGTTTTTTTCCCGTGGATCGTGCCCGACTTTTACGCGGGAACATCGTCGGCGGCGCGGCCGCCCCGCATGGAAGGGCGCTTAGAACTCCAGGCGGCTCCCGCCGGCGCAGCGCAGAACCCGGGTTCCGAAGGCGCCGCGCAGCGTTGCGAGGGCCCGTTCGCCCGTGCAATGACAGGGAGCGAGCAGGTCGGGCCGGAGGTCTTTCAGCGCGGCGGTCGTCGCCGCCAGGCGTTCGGAATGGGCGTCGCCTAGGTGAAATCCGCCGATCACGGCGCGGAGGGGCAAGTCGCCGGCGGCGCGCCGCGCCTCCCAGAGGGTGTTGATGACGCCCGCGTGGCAGCAGCCGGCGACGACGACGAGCCCGCCCGCGGCGGCGATCCACAGGGCCTGGTCGTCGGAGATCGCATCGGGGCGCGTCCCGGCCGGGTCCAGGAAGAAAGGTCCGCCGGCATCCTCGAAGGGTGTCCGGCGCGGAATCGGGCCGGTGACGCCGATGCCCTCGGCCAACGCCACGGGCGCGCCGGCGCTGATGACGCGCGCGCGGTCCAGGCGCGCCGCGGCCTCGCGCGCCCCGGGGGGCAGGCCGATTTCCCGGGCCGTTTCTCCCGGGCGCACCGCGTACCTCGCCGTCCCGGCCGCGGGGTGTACGACGAGCCGCGCGGCGGGAGCTTCCGCCAGCGCCGCGGCAAGGCCGCCCGTGTGGTCGTAGTGGCCGTGGCTCAGGACGATGAAGTCGGCGCGGGCCAGGTCGATGCCGAGGCGCCGCGCGTTCGCGACGAAGGCATCGCTCTGCCCGGTGTCGAAGAGGATGCGCCGCCCGCGCGCCTCGATCCACAGGGCGAGCCCGTGCTCGGCGGCGAGGGCGGGATCGCTCGAGGAATTCTCGATGAGGCATGTCACTCGGACACGGTCGTGCGGCGCGGCGCCGATCTTCCGGGGGCGAGACTCCGCGGGCGCCATCGGTCACCCGCGCCGGCCGCGCGCCGGCCGCGCGCGCGAGCCGCCCTCCGCGGCGGGGCGGGAGCGTCCGTCGCGCCGGGGCGCCTCGATGTCCAGGGCGCGGAGCTTCCGGAAGAGGGTGCTCTTGTGAATGCCCAGGGCCCGCGCCGCCGCCAGCCGGTTGCCGTCGTGGCGGGCGAGCGCGGCGCGGATCGCGTGGGCGTCGAGGGAAGCGCGCGCGGCGCGCATGTCTCCCGCCGGCCCGGCCTCCGCGGTGCGGCCCGTCAGCTCCTCGGGCAGGTGTTCCAACGCGATGGGCCCATCGCCGCACAGAACGAAAGCGCGCTCGATGACGTTCTCGAGCTCGCGCACGTTCCCGGGCCAGTCGTGCCCCATCATGAGGGCGAGCGCCTCGGCCGCGACGCCCGCCACCGATTTGCCCTGCAGGCGGTTGAAGCGCGCCACGAACTGCTCCACGAGGAGCGGGATGTCCTCCTTGCGGCCGCGGAGCGGCGGCAGTTCGACGCGGACCACGTTGATCCGGTAGTACAGGTCCTCGCGGAAGGCGCCGGCGCGCACCTCGGCGGCCAGGTCGCGGTTGGTGGCGGCGATGATGCGCGCGCCGCAGGGCTCGGGGCTCGTGGCGCCGAGAGGCTCGAACGTGCGCTCCTGGAGGGCCCGGAGCAGCTTGACTTGGAGGGGCGGCTTCACGTCCCCGATCTCGTCCAGGAGCAGCGTGCCGCCCGCCGCGAGGGCGAAGCGCCCGGGCTTGTCCGCCGCCGCGCCCGTGAAGGCGCCGGCCTTGTAGCCGAACAGCTCCGATTCGAGCAGCGTGTCGGGCAGCGCCCCGCAGTTGACCGCCACGAAGGGGCCGTCGCGGCGGGGGCTCAGGGAGTGAATGGTGCGCGCCACCAGTTCTTTGCCGGTGCCGGTCTCGCCGGCGATGAGCACCGTGCTTGCGCTCGCGGCGATGGCCGGGAGGATGTCGAAGATCCGCTGCATCACGGGGCTCCGGCTGGAGAGATCGCCGAGGCGGACGCGGCCCGCCAGCTCGTGCCTGAGGGTCTCGATCTCGCTCATGTCCCTGAAGGTCTCGGCGCCCCCCGTGATGCGTCCCCGCGCGTCGCGCAGGACCGCCGTGGAGACGCTGATGGGAATGCGCCGCCCCTCGGCATCGACGATGAAGCCCGCCCGGCCGATAATCGGCTTCCCGGTCTTCAGCGTCCGTCCCAAGGCGCATTCCCTCTCGCACATGCTGGAGCGGAAGACCTCGGAGCAACGCTGCCCGAGAGCCTCCTCCCGGGGGATTCCCGTGATCTGCTCGGCGGCGCGGTTGAACGACGTGATCCGCCGGTCCATGTCCACGGTGAAGACGCCGTCGGAGATGCTCTCCAGGATCGCCTCGGTGAGGGCCGGAGCGACCCCTGTCGTTCGGCGCTTGCGGCGCGATGTCATCTCGCTCCTCCGGTCCCGCCGGCCGTTGGCGCGCCTCTTGCCCCCGTTGCCGGCCATGCCTTGAAGGTAAGGCATGGCCGGCGGAATGCAAGCATGCCTGCCGGCGGAGCCGGGAGCGGCGGCCGGCGGCCGCCGCCATAATTGTCTTGCGGCCGGGAAGGCCGCGCGGGCCGCGGAAGCCGCGGCGCTCGCCGAAATTCCGGCGGCGAGAGGGACGTCCTCCAGAGGCCTATTTCACCTTCCACTCGAGTACACCGCCGGAGAACTCCGGCTTGAGCACGGCTTCGATGCGCAGCGCGGTCGTCGACACCGGCTCGAAGGCGACGGCGTTGTAGCGGTCCTTGGCGGTGCCGAAGGCGCCGGCGCCGGCGACGGGCTTCCATTGCTCCCCGTCCTTGTAGAGGAGCTTCCAGGACGCCGGGACGCGGCAGTGGCCGTGGCCTTCGTCGTCGAACCAGTAGACTTCGACGGCGGCGACCCGGCGCGGTTTCTCGAAATCGAACTGCGCCCACTCCGTCGTGCCCCGGCGCGGCCACCACGTGAAGCGGGGGATCGAATGATCGCCCGAGCTCGAGGGCTCGATGCCATCGCCGAGGGCGTCGGTGCTGTCGCCGTCGTGGCAATGCGACGCGCTCGCCCGGTACTGCGAGGGCCTGGGTCTGGCCTGCGCGACCCATTCGGTCGCGTCGGGCCCCGCGCCGATGGTCGGGAACGCCGCGATGCGCAGCCGCGCGGCGCCCATGGGAATGAGCGTCACGGTTTCCTCGGGCTCGTCGGAGCGGGCCGGGCTCTGCTGGAGGGCGCCGACCATGTCGTTGCGGTCGAGCTGCCAGTTCGGGATCTTGCGCGCCTTGGCCTTGAGCATGATGGGCGCCGCATCCGGCGTGAAGGGATTCGGCGCCAGGGGTTTCCCGGCGGGAACCACCGTGAACGAAGCGGCGGGGTTGGCTTCGTCGAGGACCAGGCCGTAGTTCCAGGGCGTCGCCGGAAAGACCTCCCACTCGGGCCAGCCGGGGTTGTCGCCGTAGCGCTGCCACCGTTCGCCGATGGCGAGCGAGAAGGCCAGGGGCCCCCGGCTCACGGAGACGGAATCCTTGTTCTTGGCCCACTTCGCCACGGCGAGTTCCATGGGAAAGCGCACGGTGACCGCATCGCCGTCCTGCCAAGTGCGGTGGAGAACCGCGTAGGACGGGGGCGGCGCGGCGAGGTTCACGGCCTGGCCGTTGATGGCGACGGCGGGCGCGGCGCACCAGCGCGGCACCCGCAGGTAGAGCGGAAACTCCACCGCCCGGGGCGTTTTCAAACGCAGGACGATCGTGTCGCTGAAGGGATAGTCCGTCTCCTCGACGATGGCCACCTGCGTCCCATCGCCGACCTTGGCGTTGACCTCGGAGGCGGCGTAGAGCGAGGCGCACAGGCCCCCGTCCGGAGTGGCGAGCCACAGCTCCTCGGCGTAGTACGGCCAGCCGTGCGAGACGTTGTGTTGGCAGCAGCGATAGCACGCGAAGGGGCTGTAGGAAAACATCGTGCCGCCGTTTTGGACGCCGGGCGCCTTGTTCTTGCGGTCGAGCTGCACCTGGTTGGCGCAGGTCAGGTAGTGCAGGCCCGTCTGCGCCGGCGTCATCGAGGCGGGGAAGCTGTTGAAGGCGATCTCCTCGCAACGGTCGGCCCAGATCGGCGCGCCGGTCGTCTTGGTCAGCATCTGGAAGCTGTGCATGAACTCGACAATGCCGCAGGTCTCGAAGCCGCCGCGCGGATCGACGTACCCCGGCCGGCAGTTCTCATCCGAGACGAAGGTGCCGCCCGCGAACTGTCCGTACTCGTCCATGACCTTCCGGTAGTTGCGCTCGGCGGAGGCGGCGTCCCGCGCGTCGCCGGACTGCACCGAGAACACGGTCCCCGCCCGAAAGCCCTGGGCGATGTTCACGTTGTGCCCGTTGATGACATCCTCGTTCCACCGGGCCATGTTCGCGTGAATTTTGGCGGCCAGTTCGAGGAGCCAGGCTTCGCCCGTGCGGTTGTAGAGCCAATGGACGGTCTCGATGTTGTCGCCGGCCCGAATTTTCGGCCAGTAGCCCTCGCCGAAGGCCGAGGGCGGAAGCCGGTTCTCCCAGGCGCAGTACTTGAGCATGAAGGGAATCACCCGCGGGTCGCCGGTGAACTCGTGGAAGGACTGGAGCACGTTGAGCATGACCATGTGCGGCCATAGGTCGGGCTTTCCGTTCAATGCCGTGAGGAGCGCCCGCGGCCCGAACCAGCCGTCCTCGCGCTGCGAAGCGAGGACGGCGTCGATCCACCGGCGCGCCTCGTCGATGATGGCCTTGTCGCCCAGCACGTAGCCCAGGTCGCCGAAGCCCTTGAGCCAGTAGGGCAATTCCTCCCAGCCGCGCTCGCCCGTCCCATCCGCGCGAGCCCAAGCGCTGGTCTCGAACTTGAGCCACGGCGAGATCTCCTTGAGGCGGCCGATCATGCCCCTGGCCTCCAGATCGAGCATGTGCCTGAGCCAGCCCTTGGGCGCGATGCTGCCGATGGGCAGCTTGGCGAAGGGGCTCGGGGCCAGCGGGGCGCGGTTGGCGACGTACAGTCCGCCCTCGGCGCCCTTGGCTTCGGGGACGACGCGGACCGCGGCCGGAGCGGCCGCGCAGGACCACGTGCAGGCGCAGACGACGACCGCGATGAGAGTCCGTGGCAGCATGGTTCAATCCTCTCCTGAAGCGCGATAAGGGCCCGCCGTTTCCGCCGGCGGCGAAGGCGCCGAAACCGGACTTCGGCGCGTGGTTCATGGTAACCGCGCCGGCTCGGCGCGGCAATGGGCGCCTTTGCGCCCCTTCGGACCCGTCGTATACTAAAGTGTGCTTGCGCGCCGCGCTCGAGGCGCGCGCCTTCCGCCCGGCGGGGCAAGGAGGAAACGTGAACACCCGTTGTGACGATCGCGGCCGGTCCGCCGCTTCAGCACGCATGGGGTTGTGTCTGCGAGCCTTGTTGCTCCTTGCCGGCGGCGGCGCCTGCGCCGGCGAGGCGCGCTTCATGCAGTACCCAACCATCCACCGCGACCGCATCGTCTTCACCTACGAGAACGATCTCTGGGTGGTGCGCGCCCGGGGCGGGCTCGCGCGGCGGTTGACGGGCGCGCCCGGAACCGAACACATGGCGCGCTTCTCGCCCGATGGGAAGTGGATCGCCTTCAGCGCGAACTACGAGGGCCCCTTCGCCGTGTACCTCATGCCCGCCGAGGGCGGCGAGCCCGTCCGCCTGACCTACACGCCCGGCGACGCCCAGACCGTGGGCTGGACGCCGGACGGGGAGCGCATCGTGTTCCGCTCCTTCATGGAGAATTTCGTCCAGCGCGACCCCAACCTGTACTTCGTCCGGCGCGGGGGCTCGGCGCCCGAGCGGCTCCCCATCGACCGCGGGGGCCTGTGCAGCTTCTCGCCCGACGGCACGCGCATGCTTTACAGCCGCAGGGGCCACGAGGAGTATCAATGGAAGCGCTACAAGGGCGGGCGCTACTGCGATATCTGGATGTACGACTTCGCGGGGCACGCCTTCGCGCCCGTTTCGGATTACGTGGGCAAGAACGCCTACCCGATGTGGGTGGGCGGCCGCATGTACTTCGTCTCGGACCGCGACGGCGCCGCCAACCTGTACGTTCAGGATCTGGCGACCAAGGCGATCGAGCGCGTGACGCGCCACGAGAAGCTCGACGTCATGATGCCCGCCACCGACGGGCGGCGCATCGTGTACGTGCACGACGGCCGCCTGCATGTTTTCGACCCGGCCGACGGAAGCGACGCGAGAATTGTCGTGTTCGCGCCTTCCGACCGCTGGCGGATCAGAAACCGCACGATCAACCCGCGCGATTACGTGCAGGGGGCGGATATCGCCGGCGACGGCGCTCTGGCCGTCATCGAGGCGCGCGGCGATCTCTTCGCCGTGCCCGCGGACCGCAACGGGCAGACGCGCAACCTCTCGGATTCGCCGGGGACCCGGGAGCGCCTCGCGCGCCTTTCGCCCGACGGGACGCAGGTGGCGTTCTTCTCCGACCGGACCGGCCGGTATCAACTCTATCTGCAGCCCATCGGGGGCGGGGAGTGGATTGCGCTCACGAAGGACCTGGACCGCACGCCTTATCGGCCCGCGTGGTCGCCCGACGGCGCCAGGATTCTCTTCGGCACCAGCGGACTCGCCCTTTTCATCGTCGATGTCGCGGGCAAGGAGCTCGTTAAGATCGCCGAATCGCGCCGCCTGAAGAACGACCAATTCTACTGGGAAATCGACGACTACGGCTGGTCGCCCGACGGGAAATGGGTCTGCTACACGCAGGTGGCGGCCAACCGCAACAGCCGGGTTTTCCTCTACGATGTGGAGGCCAAGGCGGCGACGGCCCTCACGGATGACTTCTTCGACAACCTCAACCCGTGCTTCGACGCGAAGGGGGACTATCTCTACTTCCTGTCGAGCCGCGGCTTCGACGTGCAGATGGACTTCTACGAGGACAACCACGTCATCGCCAACCCCTACCAGGTGCTGGCGGTGCGGCTCCAGGCGGGCAAAAAACCGCCCTTCCTGGGGAACGAGCCCAAGGATTCCAAGGCGGACGGGGACGGGGCGGGGGTGGAACTCGAGGGCATCGGCGCGCGCATCTTCCCGCTGCCCGTGCCGGCCGGCAACTATTTCTACCTCAAGGCCGGGAAGGGCAAGGTCGCCTGGTGCTCGGTGCCCAAATTCACCGAGAGCGAATACGAAGAGATCTTCAAGCCCCTCGGCGCGACGAAATGGACGCTTCACATCTTCGACATGGCGAGCGGGGAGCTGCGCGCGGTGGAGCAGAAGATCGCGGACTACGCGCTGTCGGTCAACGGGGAGCGGCTCTTGTGCCGCGCGGGCGGCGGCTTCTTCCTGACGACGCTCCAAGACGCCTACGACAGCCGGCGCATCGGCGACGGCCTGAACCTGGACCGCATGACCTACCGCGTGGACACGCAAGCCGAGTGGGGCCAGATCTTCACCGACGCGTGGCGCTGGTACGATGAGTTCTTCTACGACGCCGGCATGCACGGCCACGACTGGAAGGCCATCGGCGAGCATTATCGAGCGCGGATTCCCTATCTATCCTCCCGCGACGAGCTCAACTGGCTGATGGCGCAGATGACGGGCGAGCTGTGCGTCGGCCACGCGTACATCCACGGCGGCGACGGCGGCCCCGCGCCGGCCTTGTCGTCGCCGCTCTTCACGGGGCTCCTGGGGGTCGACCTGACTCCGGATGCGGCGGCAGGCCGCTACCGCTTCGCGCGGATTTACGGCCCCACCGAGTACAACCTCGACCTCAAGGCGCCCCTCGCGCGGCCGGATATCCGCCTGAAGGAGGGCGATTTCCTCATCGCCATCGACGGCCGCAGCGTCGCGGCGGGCGACGACTACTTCAAGCTGCTCCAGGTCGTCGCCGGGCAGAAGGTCAAGGTGACGGTGAACGACACGCCCGCGGAGGAGGGGGCCCGGACCTATGAAGTGGAGCCGCTCCGCTCGGACACCGATCTGCGCTACTTCCGCTGGCTGACGGAAAACATCCGAAAGGTGCTCGCCGCCACCGGCGGCCGCGTGGGCTACATGCACATCAACGCCATGGGGGCGCCGGGCATCGGCGAGTTCGACAAGTTCTGGCGCGCCTTCAGGTATAAGGAGGGGATCATTATCGACGTCCGGCGCAACTCGGGCGGCTGGACCGAATACTTCATGATCGACAAGCTGGAGCGGCGGCAGGTCGCCTTCAACGTCTTGCGGGGCATGGAGCCTTTCCGCTATCCCGGCACGGCGGGAGACCGGCGCTACGTGGCGATTTCGAACGAGTACAACGGCTCCGACGGGGAGTGTTTCATCGAGCATTTCAAGGCGCGGCGCCTCGGCACGGTGGTGGGCGTGCCGTCCTGGGGCGGGCTGGTGGGCATCGTCAACGGCCAGAGGACCATCGACAACGGCACCGTTCACCAGCCCAACAACGCGTTCTACGGGCGGCAGGGAACCTGGTGGGTCGAGAACCACGGCGCCGACCCCGATATCTTCGTCGACAACGATCCCGCGGCGGTGATGGCGGGCGGGGATCCGCAGCTCGAGAAGGCCATCGAGGTGATCATGGCCCGGATCCGCGACGATCCCACTCCCGCGTTTCCCGAGAGGCCGGAGTATCCGCGGCGGTAAGGCAACGCCGCCGCCGCCCCGGACCGCCGCGCGCACGCCTGATTGCGGCGGCCGACTCGGTTTCGGCCGGATCAGGCGCCGTGCAGGCTCTTCGCGCCGCTGAGTTTCGGCCAGAAGTAGCCGTAGCACATGATGCCGACGAAGCAGAACATGGGCACGATGAAGCCGCGCGACATGTCGTAGTGGTCCGCCACGGCGCCCATGACCTTCGGCAGCATGGCGCCGCCCACGATCCCCATGACGATATACGCCGAGGCGCCCTTCGCCCGGGATCCCAGCCCGAAGATGCCGAGGGCGAAGATCGTGGGGAACATGATCGACATGAAGAAGTAGCTCACGAAGACGCACGCGACCGAGACCCAGCCGAGTTTCAGGAAGACCACCAGGCAGGCCGCCACGTTGATCGCCCCGTACAGGCCGACGACCTTGTGCGCCGCGAACCGCCGCAGGAGCCCCGCGCCCGTCACGCGGCCGATCAGGAAGCAGATAAAGCCGAAGGAGGCGAGAAAGGAGGCCGCTCGGTCGCTGAGGCCGATGATCGAATCGTGGAAGGCGATCGCCTTCGGGTAGGCATCGTGGAGCAGGCGGCGGTTGATTTCGTGCAGGTTGATCTTCTTTTGCTTGTTGAGCTCGGATATGACCATTTCCTGCGAGAGCCTTCCGGCGTCCAGATCGGCCCGAAGCTGTTCCCGGCGCGTTTCCTGCGCCGCGTAGGCGTCGAGAAGGCGGCGGGTCTCCGCGCTCAGGCTCACACCGCTGAAGCGCTGCTCAGCGTAGAGCAGCTTCTCGGGGGCGACTTTCTTGGGGTCCTGTCTGACGATCTGGTTCAAGTCTCGCGCCAGGACGAGCGCCAGGGGCTTGGTCTCGGCGCCCGGCTTGTAGGCGGCGAGCTTCTCGCGCGCTTCGTCGCTCAGGGCGCCGTGCAGGAACGCGGATACCGGGTCCGCCTTGGTTTGCAGCGACTCCGCAAGGGCCGGCAGGTCTTCGAAGTCCGCGCGCTTGATCTTCGTGCGCACCTCGAACCACACGGCGGTCTTCTCGGTGAGCCACGTCTCAGGCAGCGCCGGCGGCTCGGCGACCATGTAATTGATCAGGAAGCTGAAGATGCCCGCCTGGGCGGCGACGTAGAGGAACTGCGCCAGGGTTGCGCCGGAGAAATGGTCGTGCGACCAGACGTTGTGGGTGGCGATGCGCTTGGACACGCCCACGAGGCGGATGGCCGCCGCCGCGAAGGCCACCGCCGCGGCCGCGCCCAGGATGTCGAAGCGCGATCCGTAGCCGAGCGTGTCGAAGATCAGCCAGAAGATCATGCCGAAGATGCCGATCAGGACGGTCGTATTGGCCAGAAGCAGGCCATAGGTGCGCCACCGGTTTATGGTGCGTTCCTTCGGGGCCGCTCCGGCGTCCTTGGCGTCCGCGCCGTTCTTGTTGTCGATGTGGTAGTCGTCCTCGGCCTTGACGTCGGGGACCGGGGCGTAGAAGAAGATCACGGCCAGGATCAGCACGACCACTCCGACGCCCGCGTAGGGAATCCAAAGGGTCTCCGAGCCCGTGCTCTGGCCCAGGGCGTCCTGGCCGTAGAAGAAAAGCCCGCCCGCGATGGGGCCCAGGATCCAACCGACGCCGTTGCAAGACTGGGCGAGGTTGATGCGTGTCGCGGCGTAGCGCGGCGGCCCCAGGACCGTCGTATAGGGATTGGCCACCGTTTCGAGGAAGGTCAGGCCGGAGGCCACGACGCAGACGCCGAGCAGGAAGGCCCAGAAGGCCGCGATATTCGCCGCCGGAATGAACCAGAAGCCGCCCACGGAGACGAGGAGGAGCCCGGCGATGATGCCGCCTTTGTAGCCGAGCCGCGTCGCCAGCCAGCCGGCGGGAAGGGACATCAGGAAGTAGCCCATCCAGTGCGCGAACTGCACCCATGCCGATTGCGACAGGGTCAGGTTCAGCTCGTCCTGAAAGTGCTTGTCCATGACGTCGATCATGCCGTTGCAGAACCCCCAGAGGAGGAAGAGCGAGCTCACCAGAATAAAGGTGAGCATCACGTTCCGGCCGTCCTTCAAGACGAACATGTTCTGCTGTCGGTCGCTCATGGGGTCACACCTCGCGGGGCTTCTTCAACGTGGACATCGGACGGGCCGCCTGCCGTTGCATAGCCCGTTATCGTAGTGGGCGGCGCGGTGATCGTCAATCGGCCGCGCGCCGGAGCGCGGAGTGGACGAATTGCTCGTGCGCGCGGGCCTAGGGCATCGGCGCTAGGGTGAACTCCCGGATCTCGCCGAAACGGGAGATGCCCTCGGCCTCCAGTTGGAGCGCGACGCGCGCCGGGCCCGCCAGGCTCTCGGCGAGCACGAACTCGCCGAAGTCGGCATCGGCCAGGTAAGGCGTCCGCGCCGGGAGCGGCCGCCTGACGGCGATCTCCGACCCATGGCCCGCGGCGAGGAACACGCCGCCGCGCGCGCCGGCTTCGGCCGGCGGCAGCCACTCGGCCTCCTGGGTGTTGCCGGCGGAGACGCGCAGCGCCACGGGTTTCGCCGCCGCCACCTCGATGCGCCCGCCGCGCGGGACCGCGACCCACGCGCCGCTCCGGTCTTGAATTTCGACGCGGTTGAACTCCCCATTGAGGTATTTGGGCGGGTTGCGGCCGTTCAGCGGCGTGTTGCCGGCGGCCAGCGGCGGCGCGTTCGCCGACGTGGCGCCCGTCCCCGCGGTCTTGACGCCGAGCAGGAGGCCGCGCGCGGCGGCCTCGGCGTAGGCGGCCTTGCCCTCGTGGAAGGCGAGGCGCCAGTAGCCGCCCGCGTGCGCGTCGCGGTCGACGACGATCCACGTGTCCGGCGTGCGCGCCGCGCGCGGCGTCTTGAGGCGCGGCGCGTAGGCCGCGGCGTGCAGCGCCGCCGGCCGCGGCGTGCCGTCGGGGTTGCAGATGCCGAAGTCGCTGCGCTCGTCGACCCGATAGCCGCCCGGCCACCACCACGGCGCGGTCCCGTGGGCCCCGGCCGCGAGCACCGTGCGGTAGAAGATCTCGTGATACTCGGCCTGGCGCGCGATGGCGGCTTCGTCGGGCCGCATGGCGTCGCGGTCCCAGACGCTCTGGCCGAACTCGGCCCAGAGGATCGGCTTGCCGCCCGTGGTGAAGGCGACGTAGCGGGTGATGAAGCCCGCGGCGTCCTCGCCGTCGCGCCCCGGCGGGATGGAATAGCCCTCGGGGCAGATGAAATCGATGTGCTTCACCGTCGCCGTCAGCGTGAAATCGTGAGGCAGCGTGTTGCCCTGCCTGAAGCTCACCAGATGCCGCGGATCGCAGGCGCGCAGGGCGCGCGTGGCGTCGTTCCACGCCCGGCTCATGCGGTCGTCCATGAAGCGCCGGTAGGCGGCCACCATGATCCGCCAGGGGCCGTCGCTGCCCAGCTCCCGGTCGGAGGGCGCGGCGACGGCTTCCCCGCGGCGCGGCACCTCCCGCCCCCAGTCCCGCTCGGCCGCCTCGATGGAGCCGTAACGCTCGACGATCCAGTTTTCCCAGTCGCGATCCCAGCGCTGACGCTGGGTGCTGCCGAAGACCCAGTTGCCCGGCTCCCAGATGGTGTCGTAAGCGAAGAGCGCCGTGTTGTCCGCGAGATTCCCCGCCGCAACGATGGCGCGCACGGCCCGCTCGTCGAAGCCGAGAGGGGAGGCGGCGCCCAGATAGGCGAAGACCTTGATATCGCGCCGGCCGCAGCGGTCGAGGAAGTCCAAGACGTTCCTGATATGCGCGACGCCGGGCAGTTGGATGGCGACCATGTTCATGCCGAGCGCCGCGACGCGCGCCAGGTCGTCCTCCACTTCGTCGGGATCGTAATAGCCGCGGGTGAGCCAGCCCGTTCCGTAGTCCCGGGTATCCAGCCCGGCGACATATCGCGGCCAGAAGTTGACGCCCACGGGGTACCACTTCTTCCCCCGCAGCCGGAAGTCGCCGCCCGCAACGGTCACATACTCCTCGGCGGCCGGCGCCGCCCGCGGGAGGACGACGATGGCGTGCTCGATGGCGTCGAGCACCGCGGCGCGGCTCCGAAGCTCGACCTTGACGGCGTAGCGCCCCTCCCCGAGGTTTTCGACGGGGCGCGGAGGACGCACCACCGCCCGTGTGCCGGCCGCCGCGACGGCCGCGATCTCCGCGCTGAACACCGCCGCGGCTCCGTCCGGCGGAGACACCGTGAAGCGTACTTGGACGTCCTTTTCCAACGCGCCCGCGTTGACGACCTCGGCCCCGAGCGCCACGGGTTCGCCCGGCCGGTAGGCGAAGGCCTCCGCGCCGGCTTCGCGCAAGAACCGGCATTCCCGGCTGAGAAAGCGCGCCAGGCCCGCGACCGTTTCTCGGAGACCCGCGTCGAAGGCGGCGGGGCTCCACGCCTCCGGATCGTTGATCCCGACGCACGCGATCACGGCGCCCTTGTAGGGCGGCGCGTGGTGGTAGAGCGCCCAGGCGGGGACGGCGCCGTCCTCCGCGGCCCGGCTCGACGCGAGCGGATAGCGCATCAGACGCCACTTGGCGTCGGCGCCGAACCCCTTGCCCGCGGGGCGCGCGAAGGGCCGGAAGGTCTTGGCGATGCCGGACGGCGCCTGCGGCGCGTCGCCGTAGAGCTTGTACGGCGGCCACACGGACTCGATGGGCGGGAGCGCGCCCGTCTCGAAGGTCAGGCCCGCGAAGGGGTTCGGGGCGGTGCCCACCTCGGCGACCCAGAACTTGTGCGGCCCGCCGTCGACCCGGGGCGTGTGGCTCGCCGAGACGCCGAGAACGATGCGCGCGACCCGCGCCGGGTCGCAGCGGTCGCCCGCGCTCCCGCGGCTTCCCGCGGTGGGGGAGTCGAACCAGTAGTGAAAATCCTCGGGACTCAGCGTGAAGCGCTTCCAGGCCGGCTCCAGCGTAATCGTTGCGATCCAGCGCGAGCCGTCTTCCTCGTTGAGCTCGATGGCGAGCTGCGGGGTGCGCCCGTCGCCCCGCGCCCAAAGGCACAAAAGCTCGTGTCCCTCGGCGAACATGCGCGGGAGCGCCGGCGAGCCGCACGTGAACCAACCGCTGAGCCGCTCCATGGACACGGCCAGACAGTTCCCCTTGCCGCCGGGGGCGCCGGCCTCGCGGGCGAGCCGCGCCGGCAGCGCGGGATCGTTGGTGGCGCGCGTCCAGGTCCGGAGGGCGGCCTCGTCCTCGAAGTCGAGCACCACGCGCGCGGCGGCGATGGTCTGAAGCTCGGCGACGATGCCCGCGCGGTCGATCCAGCCGCCGCGGAGGCGCCACACCGGATTTTGGAAGGGCGGGCCGCCCAAGAGGAGCAGCTTGCCGCCCCGCTCCAGGTAGGCCGCCAAAGGCGCGAATCCCTGGGCGGGATAGGAGCGCGCGTTGGGAATCACGTAAAGGGAGAGCGCCGCGTGCGCGCGCCCGTCGCAGGCGGCGGCGCCGTCCAGCAGCGCGACCTCGCCGCCCAAGCCGTTCCGGAAGCTTTCCGCCAGCCGCGCCGGCAGGGTCGCGTCGCCGCCGGGGAGGGTTTCGCTGAAGATGCCGATCTTCAGCGCGGCGGCGGCGGCTCCCGCCGGAGCCGCGAGAAGGAGCGCGGGCGCAAGGCGCAGCGCGAGCACGAAGCACCGTCTCTTATTCGTCATGGTTTCTGTCCTCGCCGCTACTATAGGTGGACGCGGCGGACGGCGTCAACCGCGGCGAGCCGGAGACGCGCGGCGCACGGGAAAGGCCGCCGCGCGCGGGGCGCGCGGCTCACACCGTGTAGGTCGACGCCGCCGTTTCGCCGCCCCGCCCCGTCCAGTTGGTGTGGAAGAATTGGCCGCGCGGCTTGTCGACCCGCTCGTAGGTGTGGGCGCCGAAGTAGTCGCGCTGCGCCTGGAGCAGGTTCGCCGGCAGGCGCTCGTGGCGATAGGAGTCGTAATAGGCCAGCGCCGAGGTCATGGCGGGCGCCGGGATCCCCAGCGCGACGGCGGTGGATGCGACGCGGCGCCAGCTCGTCTGGGCGTTCGTCACCGCCTCCTTGAAGAACGGGTCCAACAGCAGGTTCGGAAGGTCCGGGGCGCGGTCGAAGGCCGCCTTGATCTTGTCAAGAAACACGGACCTGATAATGCACCCCCCGCGCCACATGAGCGCGATGCCGCCGTAGTTGAGGTTCCAGCCGTAGTCCTTGGCGGCGGCGCGCATGAGCTGGTAGCCCTGGGCGTAGCTGGCGATCTTGGAGGCGTAGAGCGCGCGCCTGAGATCGTCGACGAAAGATGCCTTGCGGCCCGCGAATCGCGCCCGAGGCTTCGGGAGCACCGCCGACGCCGCGACGCGCTCCTCCTTCATAGCCGAAAGGCAGCGGGCGAACACGGCCTCGCTGATCAGGGTCAGCGGCTGGCCGGCGTCCAGCGCGGCGATGACGGTCCACTTGCCCGTGCCCTTCTGGCCCGCCGCGTCGAGGATCAGGTCGATGACCTCCTCGCCCTCCTCGTTCTTGTAGGCCAGGATGTCCCGGGTGATCTCGATCAGGTAGGACTCCAGTTCGCCCCGGTTCCACTCCGCGAAGACCGCGTGCATGTCGGCGTTGCTCAGGCCGAGAGCCGCGCGCAACAGGTGGTACGTCTCGCAGATGAGCTGCATGTCGCCGTATTCGATGCCGTTGTGGACCATCTTGACGAAGTGCCCGGCGCCGTTCTCCCCGACCCAGTCGCAGCACGGCTGCCCATCGCCGGTCTTGGCGGCGATCGCCTGGAAGATCGGTTTGACGTGGGGCCATGCGGCGGGCGATCCGCCCGGCATGATCGAGGGCCCGAGGAGCGCGCCTTCCTCTCCGCCCGAGACGCCCGTGCCGATGTAGAGCTTGCCGTCCTGCTCCACGCGGGCCGTGCGGCGGGCGGTGTCGGGGAAGTGCGAGTTGCCGCCGTCGATCAGGATGTCGCCGGGCGCCAGATGCGGCAGCAGCTCCTCGATGAGCTCGTCCACGGCGCTCCCGGCCTTCACCATCATCATGACGATGCGCGGCGACCGGAGGCTGGCGCACAGCTCCGCGATGGAGCGGCAGCCGATGATGTTCTTGCCCTTGCCGCGGCCTTCCAGGAACTTGTCCACCTTGGCGATCGTGCGGTTGTAGACCGCGACGGTGAAGCCCTTGCTCTCCATGTTGAGAACGAGGTTCTCGCCCATCACGGCCAGGCCGATCAAACCGATTTGTCCCTTGCCCATGAAGCTCCGCCTTTCAGTAATCGCCGCTCGGCCCGTTGTCGGCGGCCCGGCGCCCGGATCGCCGACGGAATCGCCTCCCTATCGTTAATGAGGCTGCAGCGCTTGTCAAGAGGGTGCGCGCTGGATCGCGGCCCGCGCGGGCGCTATCATTGCCTACCGTGGCAGGCATGCGGAGAGTCGATCGATGAGAACCGGGAGCCCGCGGGGCGCATTGGGCGCCTGGCCGCTGCTCTTACTCCTCGCGGCGGGTTGCGGACGTTCCGCGCCGCCGCCCGGCGGGGACGGGCGCCTGACGGCGTTCGCGACGATCGGACCCGTCGCCTGGGCCGTCGAGCGCATCGCGGGGCCGCGCGCACGGGTCGAACTGCTCGTGCCGGGCGGCCAGTCCCACGAGGCCTTTGCGCCGGCGCCGCGGCAGATCGAGGATCTCACGCGCGCGGCGGTGTGGTTTCGGACCGTGCTGCCCTTCGAGGAGGCGTTGAGCGCGCGGATTGCGCGGGCGGCGCCGCATTTGCGCATCGTCGATGTCACCGCCGGCGTGCGTATGCGCCCGGCGGAGGCGCACGGGCACGAGGGCGGGGAGCACGCCGAGGGAGTCGACATTCACGTGTGGCTCGATCCGCAAAACATGAAGATCCACGCCCGGGCGATCTGCGAGACGCTGTGCGCCCTGGCGCCGTCCGGCGCGGAGCAGTTCCGCGCCAACGCCGCGGCCCTCGCGTCCGAGCTCGACGCCGTCGATGCCGCCATCGCGGCGCAATTGGCGCCCTGCAAGGGCGCTAGCATGTACGTGTTCCACCCCGCCTTCGGGTACTTCGCCGACCGCTACGGGCTGGTGCAGCGGGCCATCGAGGTCGAGGGCAAGGAGCCGACGCCGCGGCAGCTCGCCGCGCTCGTCGCCCGGGCGCGCGCGGACGGCGTGCGGACGGTGTTCGTCCAGGCGCAGTACCCGGCCCGCGGCGCAAGGCACATCGCCGCGTCGATCGGCGCCGAGGTGGCCGAGCTCGACCCGACGGCGCGGGACTACATCGCCAATCTCGAAGGAATGGCGGCGCTGCTGCGCGCGGCGCTGGCGCCCTAAGGGCGGCCGCGGGCCGCGGGGAGAGCGCGACGATGGAGCAAGCCGCACGACTGCTGGCGGGGTTCCTGCCCGCCGCCTACGCGATCGTCTGGTGCCTCTACGCGGGGCTGCTCGCCGGCGACTGCTCCGCCGCCTTCAAGAAAACCGCGTTCCGCGCCCTGGCGGCCCTGGCGGCGCTGCACTTTCTAGCCCTCGGCTGCCGCGCCGTGGCGCTGGACCGCTGCCCGCTCATCGGCGGCTTGGAACTGGTGTCCTTTCTGGCCTTCGCGATCACCGTCATCCACCTCATCGTCGAACGGCTGACGGGGTACCAGACGCCGGGCATCGCGGCGCTGGGGCTCGCCCTCGTGCTCCAGACGATCGCGTCTTCGTTCTGGGGGTACGAGCATGGAGCGGATCAGAGACTGCGTCCGTGGGCGGTGCACCTCCACGCCGGCCTGGGCATCGGCGGCCACGCCGGGTTTCTGACGGGCGCGACCTACGCGCTGGTGTACCTGACCCTGTACCGGCAGATCAAGACGCGCCGGCTCGGCCGGTTGTGGGAGCGGCTCCCGCCCCTGGAGACCATGCAGCGGATGAGCGTCTGGGCGCTCCGCCTGGGCCTGTGCTCCCTTACCGCCGCGATCGCGATCGGACTGGCGCGGGCGTGGCGGGATGGGCTCAACCCGCAACCGCTCTGGACCAGCGGCGTGAGCTGGCTCCTTTTCGGAGCGCTGCTGGGCATCGGACGGCGCCTGCCCCTGAGCGGCATGCGCTTCGCCGCCGCGGCCGCCTGCGCGGCACTGGTGGATCTCGTGCTTCTGGTTTTCACGGAATACCTCCACGGGAGGCATCTGGGGCTCTGATGGCAACGCGTGCCGCGCCGGCCGAATTCTTCCTCTGGGGCGTGAGCCACCGCACGGCGCCGCTCCCCGTGCGCGAGCTGTGGGCGCTCGACCATGGGGAAGCCGCCCGCGCGGCGGCCGAATTCCACGCGATCACGGGGGGGCAGGTCGTCGTGCTCGCCACCTGCAACCGCACTGAATCCTACTTTTATTGCGCCGGCGAGCCGCCGCTCGCCGCGCTGGAGGCGGCCCTCGCCGCGATCAAGGGCCGGGCGGTGGACCCGCACGGCCGCGCCGTCTTTCACACGCACGCGGGCCTGGAGACCGTGCAGCACCTCTTCGAGGTGGCCGGCGGCCTGGATTCCCAGATTCTCGGGGAGACCGAAATTCAAGGCCAGGTGCGCGACGCCCTCAAGCTGGCGCGCGAGGCCGGCGCATGCGGCGCCGACATGGGGCGGCTCTTCGATCACGCGCTGCGCGCCGGCAAGCGCGTTCGAAGCGAAACGCGCCTGAGCGAGGGCGTCCTGTCGGCCGGCCAGGCGGGGGTGCTCCTGGCCGGGCGGGTCGTCGGCGATCTGCGGAGGGTCGAGGCGCTCCTGATCGGCAGCGGCGAAATCGGCGCCCTGACGGCGCGGGCCCTCATGGCCGCGGGTGTGCGGCGGCTCCGGGTGACGAGCCGAACCGAGGAGCACGCGCGGGCCCTCGCGCGCCGGTTCGACGCCGAGGCGATCCCCTTTCAGGAGGCGCAGGCCGCCATGGCCGCCAGCGACCTGGTGGTCTCGTCCACCTCGGCGCCGGCCGGTCTCTTCGACAAGGCTTCCCTGGCGCCGTTCCTGCGGCGCCGGGCGCATCGGCCCCTCGTCGTCATCGACTTGGCGGTGCCGCGCGACTTCGCGCCCGACACGGCCGAGCTCGAGTGCGTGTTCCTACACGATCTGGACGATGTCGAGGCCCTTGTGGCGCAGAGCCAGACGGCGCGGGAGGCGGAAATCCCGCGGGCGCGGTTGATCGTCGAGGAGGAGGCGCGGAAGTTCGCGGCCATGCACGCCTTCCGCCTGGAGGTCGAGCCCGTCGTGCGCGCCTTCGTCGAAGCGGCGGACGCCTGGCAGCGCGAGGAATTGGCGCGCCGGGCCGACGAACTGCCGCCCGAGGCGCGGGACAAGGTGGCGGCGCTTGTGCGCCGGCTAGTTCACAAGGTGCTCTTCACGCCCCTGAATCGCCTCAAGACCCTCAGGAACCGGGGCGATCTCACGCCGGAGGCTCTGGCCCTCGTCCGCGAGATTTTCGAAATCGAAACCGATGGCGACGATCCGAATCGGCACACGGGGCAGTGAGCTGGCCCGCGCGCAGGCCGGCGCCGTGGCGGCGGTCCTGGAGCGGGCGGGCTTCCGGGTGGAGACGGTGCTCCTGCGCACCTTGGGCGATCGCGCCCGCGACGCGCGCTTCAGCGAACTCGGTCCCGGCTCCTTCACCAAGGCGCTCGATGACGCCTTGTGCGCCGGCGCCATCGATTGCGCCGTGCACAGCGCCAAGGATGTCCCCACCGACATCCCCCCCGAGATCGAGATCGCGGCGTTCGTCGCCCGCGAAGCGCCCGAGGATGTCGCGGTGCTGGCGGACGGCGTCGAGCGCCTCGCCGACCTGGCCGCGGGCGCCTGCGTCGGCACCTCGAGCACGCGGCGCCGCGCCTTTCTTCTCAACCTTCACCCCGGCCTGGCCACCGCCGAGCTGCGCGGCAACATCCACACGCGCCTCCGTAAAATCGAGGCGCAGCGCCTCGCCGGCGCCATCCTCGCCCGCGCGGGGCTCGCGCGGCTGGGCCTGGAGGATCGCGCGACGGAGGTGCTCGACCCGCGTGTGTTCGTGCCCGCGCCCGGGCAGGGGGCGCTGGCCGTGAGCGCCATCGGCCGCGGCGCCTTCGCCGCCGACCTCCGGGCGCTGCTGGACGACGCGCCGACCCGCGCGGCGGTTGAGGCCGAGCGGGCCTTCCTGAGCCGTCTCGGCGGCGGCTGCCAGGTTCCGGCGGGCGCCCACGCTCGGTGCGATGGGACGCGCCTCGTGCTCCATGCCGCCGTGCTGGCGCCCGACGGCGGGCAGTGTCTCCGGAGCGCCGTCGAAGGCCGTGCCGATGCCCCCGCGCAGGCGGGCTTCCGCGCGGCCGAGGACCTTCTGCACGCGGGCGGCGATGCGCTCGTGCGCCGCGCCCGCGGGGGATGCGCGTCGTGAGGGGCGCGCGAGCCGGAGGCCGGGCGCTCCGGGGGATGACGGTGGTCGTCACCCGCTCCCGCGACGATGGCGGGCCCCTCGCCGCGGGCATCGAGGCCATGGGGGGGGAAGCCCTTGTCTGTCCGGCCATCCGCGTCGAACTGGGAGACGCGGAGGCGCTCGGGCGCGCGGCCGGGAGCCTGGCGCGTTTCGACTGGATCGTGTTCACGAGCGCCAACGGGGTGCGGTCCTTGGCGCCGTTGCTTGAGCGGACGCGGTTTTCGGGTAAGATAGCCGTTATAGGGAATGCCACGGCCGCGGCGCTCCGCCGTCTGGGATACGAAGAACATCTGGCGTCTGTCGACAGCACCGGCGCAGCCCTCGCCGCGGTGCTTGGCGGCCGGGTCGCCGCCGGCGAGAGGGTCCTGGCGCCGCGATCCGATATCGCCGGTGGAAGCCTCGAGGCCGTGCTAAAGGGCGCCGGAGCGGATGTCTGCTCCATTGTGTCCTACCGGACGCGTCCGGGAACGCGCGAGGATGCGGCGCCGCTCCTTGCGCGCCTCGGGGCGCGCATTCCCGATGCGGTGCTCTTTGCGAGCCCCTCCGCCGTACGAGGGCTCCAGGCCATGTTGGAGGCCGGCGAGTTCGAGAGATTCATGCGCGGCGCGAAGATCGTATCCATCGGCCCGACGACATCCGCTCAGATCGCGGCGCTCGGCTTCGCCGTCGCGCGCGAAGCGCGTCACCATACCAACGAAGGCATGCTTGAAGCGCTCGCGGCGCTCGCCGCGGGGAGGGGGGCGTGAGCCGTTTCGCGGTCTGCCTTCTGGGCATGGGCGCGCCGGCGGGGCCGAAAGCCGTGCGCGGGTATCTGTACCGCATCTTCAGCGACCGGTGCATCCTCCCCCTGCCGGCGGTGCTGCGGATTCCGGCGGCGTGCTATATCGCGGTGACGCGAAGCCGCGCGTCGAAGGCCAAGTACAGCGTCATCGGCGGGCAGTCGCCCTTCACGGCGCAAAGCCGCGCGCAGTGCCAAGCCTTGGCCGCCGCGCTCGACCGCCGCGGACGGCCGATGCCCGTCATCCCCGCCATGCGTTACGCCAGCCCGTCGATCGGGGAGGCGGTGCGGGCCATGCGGGACGAAGGCGTGACCGATGTCGTGGGGTTGTCCCAGTACCCCCAGTATTCCTTCACCACCACGGCGTCCTGTCTCGAGGCGCTGGAACGCGCCTGCGCGCGGGCGGGCATGCGCGTCGTGCCGGTCCCCGAGTATCCCGTGCTGCCCGGACTCGTCGCCGCCTGGGCCGAGGCGTTGAAAGCCTACCTCCCGGCCGAGAGCCCCGAGAATCGCAACCACGTCCTCTTCCTGGCCCACAGCGTTCCCATGAGCTGCGTGGAGCGCGGCGATCCGTACCCCGAGCACGTGGCCCGGACCGTGAACGCCATCCTCGGAGCGCTCCCGCGGCCGGTCGAATGGTCTCTCGCGTACCAGAGCCGGGCCGCCCGCGGCGCGTGGCTTTCCCCGAGCGCCGAGAGCGCGGTCCTGGATCTCGCGCGGCGGGGAACGTGGCGCCTCGCGGTGGTGCCGGTGAGCTTCGTCACGGAGAATCTCGAGACGCGCTACGACATCGATGCCAATCTGGCGCTTCTGGCGGCGAACGCGGGGCTGCGGCGCTTCGCGCGCGTGCCCGTGCCGCACGCCGCGCCGGCGCTGATCGAGGGGTGGGCGGATCTCGTCGAGGAGGCGCTCCGCGGGGCCCAATGATCCGCGCGCATGGCGCGGCGGGCGCCCGCGGGCTACAATCGCCCGTTTTCGGCTGGCGCGCCGGCGGGGACCGTGCCGATAACGAGACAGGCGCCGCGCGTCGCGGGCCGGGTCCGTGCCGTGGAGGCAGTCATGGCGGAAGAGAAGAAGCCGACGCTCGATGAGATCCGGAAGGAGATCAACAGCATTGACCGCAAGATCGTCGAGGACCTTGCGGCGCGCTTCCGGCTGGTCGAGCGGGTCTTCTCTGAAAAGGAAGCAGCCAAGGCCATGCTCCGCGACAAGAAGCGCGAGAGCCAGCTTCTCGGCGAGATCCTCAAGCTCGGCCGCGGCCTGGGTCTGGACGCCTATCTGTTGACGCGCGTCTTCCAGGAGATCATCGACTATTCCCTGAAGATCCAGAAATCGCGGGTGCTCGATCAGGCCGCGGGGGGCAGAAAGCCCGACCTCATCCGCGTCGCGTTCCAAGGCATCGAGGAGGCGTACAGTCACCTTGCGAGCCGCAAGTACTTCTCCACCTGTCTTGACCGCGTGACGTTCAGGCCGTGCCCCACCTTCGCGGCCGCCGTCGAGGCGGTCGAGGACGGCGAGGCGGACTACGCGGTTCTGCCCGTGGAGAACACCACCGCCGGCAGCATCAACGAGGTTTACGATCTCCTCCTTCGGACGCGGCTCTTCATCGTGGGCGAGGAGGTGTACGAAGTGCTCCACTGCCTGTCGGCGGTGGCGGACGTGCCGCTGGCCAACATCCGCCGGGTGTACTCCCACCCGCAGGCCTTGGCCCAATGCTCGAACTTCCTGATGTCCCTGGAGAAGTGCCAAATCGAGAGCTTCGTCGACACCGCCACCGCGGTGAAGAAGATCGCCGCGGACCAGGATCTCTCCCAGGCGGCGATCGCGTCGGAGGAGGCGGCCGCGGCGCACGGCCTGGTCATCCTCAAGCGCGGCATCGCCAACCAGAAGCTCAACTTCACCCGGTTCTTCGTCCTGGCGGCGCAGGCGGTACGGGTGGATCCGCGCATCCGCGCCAAGACGTCCATGGCGCTGGCCACCGTGCACAAGGAGGGCGCGCTGGCGCGCTGCCTCAACATCCTGACGCTGGCGCACCTCAACATGACGAAGCTGGAAAGCCGCCCGCGGGCCAACACCCCGTGGGAGTATCTCTTCTACGTCGACTTCGAGGGCAACATGGCGGACGAGGCCGCCCAGCGCGCCGTGGAGGAGCTCAAGCGCGAAACGACCTTCCTCAAGGTGCTCGGCACGTATCCGCTCTTGGACCGCGAGAAGGCCGTGCCGTCGGCGGTGGATCTGGCCGCCGCCGAGCCCGCCGAGGAGACGGCCGCGAAGCCGCCGCCGCCGGCGGCCAAGCTCGGCTACCGGCTCGTCACGCGGGCCCACAAGGAGGAAGACACCGAGATCAGCGTCCGCGGCACGATTATCGGCGGCGGCTCTTTCGTGGTCATGGCCGGGCCGTGCGCGGTGGAGAGCGAGGAGCAGATCCGGCGCTGCGCGCGCCTCGTCAAGGAGAGCGGCGCCCACGTGCTCCGCGGCGGGTGCTTCAAGCCGCGGACTTCGCCCTACAGCTTCCAGGGCCTGGGGTACGAGGGCCTCGCCTACCTGGCCCGGGCGGGGGACGATTTCGGGCTGCCCGTCATCACGGAGGTTTTGACGCCCGGCGATGTGAGCCGCGTGGCGCAGCAGGCCGACATCCTCCAGATCGGCGCCCGCAACATGCAGAACTTCGCGCTGCTCACCGAGGTCGGCCGCGTGGACCGGCCGGTGCTCCTCAAGCGCGGCCTCATGTCGAGTATCGACGAATTGCTCGGCGCCGCCGAGTACATCCTGGCTCAGGGCAACCAGCAGGTGATTCTGTGCGAGCGCGGCATCCGCACCTTCGAAACGGCGACGCGCAACACGTTGGATATCTCCGCGGTGCCGATCCTGAAGCAGCGCAGCCACCTGCCCGTGCTCGTCGACCCGTCCCATGCCGCCGGCGTGCGCGAACTGGTCCTGCCCCTTGCCAAGGCCGCCAAGGCGGTGGGGGCGGACGGCATCATGATCGAGATCCATCCTGACCCGGAGAAGGCGCTCAGCGACGGACCGCAGTCCCTCGGGTTCGCCGCCTTCGAACGCCTCGCGGCCGAGGTATTGAAGCGTTGACGCCCGCCCCGGCCCGACGTTCCGCCGCTTGACTCGCCGCGGCGCCGGGCCTATGCTGGATGGTATCGAACCCACGGAGAAAAGGAGGTCCTCATGCTACGCGCGTTCGTGCTTTGTGCCGTGTTGGTTCCGGGCGTCGCCGCGTCCGCGGCGTTGACGGATGGATTGTTGGTCTATTACGACTTCGAGCAGCTAGTCGGGGGCGACGGCGTCCCGGACCGCTCCCCGAACGGCTTTGACGGCCTGGTAGGGGGCGGCGGCAGCATCACCCTCGCGGAAGGGGTGTTCGGCCAAGCCGCGCATTTTCAGGGCCCGTTGCCGGTCTATGTCGCCCTGCCCACGCCGATGCCGCATGACGCGATTCCCACCAAGGCCATCACCGTGGCCGTCTGGGTCAACCACGATCCCATGACGACCGACCAGATGGAGATCTTCATGCCCATGAGCGGCGGGGAGTACCAGAAGCAGCTCGGCCACTTCGAACTCAGGAACAACAACACGGCGCGGTTCTTGCTCAGGACCCCCGTCGACCCGCCGGAGGATTTCATCAACATGAACAACGTGGGGGCGGTGCCCGCCAAGGAGTGGGTGCATTATGCGGCCACCTACGACAGCGTGGATGGCGTGGGCCGGCTGTACATCAACGGCGAGATCGTGGGCGAGGCCTTCGCGACCCGCGAGATGTACAACAACTGGGACACCGGCGCCCGGGTGGGGTACTGCGTCGACAATGCCAGGCCCTTTTTCGGGTACATGGATGACTTCGCCATCTGGAGCCGCGCGCTGTCCCAGGATGAAATCTATGTGCTCATGGATAAGAGCATACCGGTGCCTCCGCCGCCCATCGAGATCACCATCGACGGGGATTTCTCCGATTGGGCCTATCTTCCGGCGCTGATCAAGGATCCCGCCGACGTCTTCGAACCCAACGGCGACATCAAGGCGGTCTATGCCCACAGCACCGCGGACACTCTCTACGCGCGGATCGCGGTTTACGGAACGGCCGCGCCGCGGGACGCGCAGCGCTACTACTACCACATCTTGATCGATGCCGACAACGATCCCGCCACCGGCTTCGACAACTCCGAGTACGAGGGCAACCCCACCGGCGTCGTCGAGACGATCGGCGCCGACTTCTACATCATGATCGGCCGGAAGAACGGCGCCGACGATGGCCTGAAAATCTATTTCTGCCGGGCCGGGGGGTACGAGAAAGAGATCGCCTGGGACGTCCTTTACGCCGCCTCCGGCGACTCCATCGAGCTGGCCGTGCCCTATGCCTCGCTGGTCCCTGAGGACGATCTGGGCGCCATCTTCAAGCCGGGCCAGACCTTCAAGATCGCGGCGTTCCAGGAGGGCAACGCCAACGACTGGGAGGTCGACTGGACCGAGTCGGCGGAGGTTCGAATTCCGCCGGCGGGCAACATGCCGCCGGTCGTCAGCATCGAGCCCGCCGCCGCCGCGGTGGCGCTTTGCGGAGAGAGCGTGAGCTGCAGCCTGACGGTGACCGCCGTCGACCCGGAGAACGATCCCCTAACGTATCAATGGTCGGTGAGCGGCAGCGCGACGATCGTCCCCGGCGATCCGCCCGCGACGGCCGTCGCCGCCTTCACGGCCGTGGGCGAGTACACGGTGACCTGTGCGGTGTCGGACGGAACCTCGATCGTGACCGTGACGGCGACGGTGACCGTCGAACCCTGCGCCGACGTGTACATTCACATGGGCGATGCCAACTGCGACCACAAGGTGGACATCGCCGACGCGGTTTGCATTCTCGGGTATCTTTTCGGAGCGCCGGGCACCGCGTGCAAGACTCAATGCTGCGCCGCGGCGGAGGATGCCAACGGCGACGACAAGGTCGACATCGCCGACGCCGTCAAGGTCCTGGGATATCTTTTCACGAGCGGCGATCTGGTCGCCCCCGACGGGACGATCCTGAGGGGCGCGGCGGTCGGCTGCGCTCCCTACCGGCCGGAGGATGTGAAGCTGGAGTGCGCGACGCCGTGCAGGTAGCGCCCTGGGACGGGCGGCTTTCCGGGACCGGCGCCGGTTTTGCGGGAGAAACCGCCGCCGGTCCTCGGAGACCGTCCGATCGCCGCGCGCGGCGCTAGGGAGCGCGCGGTCGGCGCGCCCGCGTCCGCCCGCGTGTGACGTGCGGGGTCTCATTCCGGAAGGCGGCGGCATGACCCTTCTCGGAAGGCCGCGCCGGCGCCGCTGCCGCCCGAGCGATGCCCCGCTTGCCGCCCGCGGGGCGGAAGCGGAACCGCGGCCGGAGTTCGGCTTCTTCGCTTCCCACGTTCGCCGCGGGCGCCGCCCTTGCGCGCGCATGAGCCGGCATCTCGCGCATTACTCCGACTCGGGGAGCCCGCAGCGCGCGAACCTCGAGCGCGGCGAGGCGCGCCTCAGGGATTGCGCGCACGACAATCACACCGAGATCGCTTTCGTTCCGACTCCGAAGCGCCGCGGTGTGCGGATTCCCAAGGACGACCACCGCAAGGACGGAGCCGCGGTGTCCGCCGCCGTGGGATCGCTTCGCCCGGATCTCGGGGCTTATGCGGCCGGCCGCAACGTCTGGGAATGGAAGGGCTCGACGTTCCGGCCGTATCCCTATCGCGAGGACGCCGCCGGCGCGTCCGCGCGGGCGAACGCAGGTTATAGAGGGTAGACTACGGGGTGGAAACGGTCGAGGATTGCGATGGGCGCGACTGACGACCTGCTGCGGCCTCCCCCCCCGGACGCTCCCCTCGGGCAGGAGTTCCTCGCGCACTTCGGCCTGGCGCGGCGCGAGCCTGATGCCGCCTTTCTGGAGGCCGTGGCGCGGGCTTTCGGGAACATCCCCTTCGAGAACCTCACCAAGATCATCAAGCACCATGCGGAGGGGAGCGCCGAGGCCGCCATGCGGGCCCCCGCCGAGGTCTTCGGCGACCACCGGCGCTTCGGGGCCGGGGGCACGTGCTTCAGCCTGACGGCGCTCTTTCTCTTCCTCCTGCGGAGCTACGGCTTCGAGGCGCGGCCGGTCCTTGCCGACCGCCGCTACGGCCCCGACACGCATTGCGCGGCGCTTGTCGCGCTGGGCGGGCAGACCTATCTGGTCGATCCCGGCTATCTGCTCTTCACGCCGGTGCCGGTGGGGGATTCCGTCGAGCGGCGCATCGCGACGCCTTTCAACGAGATCGTGCTCACGCCCCGCGGGGGCGGGGCGCTCGATCTGGCGACGCGGCAGGAGGGCGCCGAGGCCTACCGCCTGACCTTCAAGCTGCCCGGAGCCGATGCGGGCGAGTTCATCCACGCCTGGCGCGCCTCGTTCGGCTGGGACATGATGCGGTATCCCGTGCTCACGCGCGTGCGGGAAGGAACGCAGCGGTATCTCCAGCGCGCGCATTACCAGGAGCGCGGCCGCCGGGGCCTCGCGCGGCGCGCGCTCCGGCTCGACCGCCTGGTCGACACGATCGCGACGGAGTTCGGAATTGCGCGCGAGATCGCCGCCAAGGCCCTCGAGATCACGGGGCGCCGCGAGAAGCTCGATGTCTGAACCGGAATATCCGCAGCCCGTCAAACTGATCGTTGCCGCCCTGTGGCGGGAAGCGGAGGCGCTGGACGCGGCGCGCGGCCGCATGGCGGCGGCCTGGGGGCCGATCGACTTCGAGGGGGCGGACCATCCCTTCGATGCGACCGATTACTACGAGCGCGAGATGGGACCGGGGCTCTTGCGAAGGCTGCTCGCCTTCGAGCGTCTCATCGCGCCCGAGCAAATCGCGGCCGTCAAGCTCCGCGCCCGGGAGATCGAGGGGGAGCTGGCCCGCGGGGCCCGGCGAAGCGTCAACCTCGATGCGGGGTACCTCGACCACAACAAGCTCGTGCTCGCTTCGCTCAAGCGCGGGCCGCAGAAGATCCACCTCGGCGGCGGCGTCTGGGCCGACATGGTGTGTCTCTACCGGAAGGGCGGCTTCCTGACGTTCGAATGGACTTTCGCGGACTTCAAGGACGGCCGCTACGCCGGCGATCTCCTGCGCATCCGCGAGGGATACAAGGCGGCGCTGCGGGCGCGTTCCCCGGAGTGAAGTCCGCCGCGCTACGGGGCGCCCGCGTGTTTCGCGGCCAGGGCGATCAGCGCGTCCCAATCGTCGGGCACGGCGTCCCGGAGGGCGGCGCGGTTCCGGCGCACGGCGCCGCAGGCGGCGCAGCGGTGGACGATCACGTACCCTTTCTTCCCCGAGCGCTCGAGGGCCTCCGGCGCCATCATGCCGCCGCAGTCCTCGCGGCGGTCGCCCGGCGCTTCGTCGACGTGCCGCGACCACAGGCAGAAGGGGCAGTGGTTGCGGTAGCTCCCCGTCGCGAGGGGCGGCACTTCCCGGCCGCAGTGAAGGCACCGGAAACCATCATTGCCGGCGCCCACGAAACGCGGTCGTTCAAGCATCATGCGCGCCGCAGGCAATTGCTACTGACAAGGGGCGTAGGCCGCGCAGGAGAGCGAGTCGGCGGTCGGATCGGTGTTGCACAGGTAGTAAGGCACCGCCAGAGGCGTCTGGCCCTGGATGCCGAACACGTACCGCAGCAACGCCACCACATCGCTCAGGTTCAGCGCTCCGTTGTCGTTGATGTCGGCCGCGTCCAGACAGGTCGGGGCCGGCCCCGAGGAGAAGAGATAGGCCAGCAGAAACGGGGTGTCGGCGACGTTGATGGCGCCGTCCGAGTTGACATCGCCCCGGGCGAAGCGCGGCCCCTCGCCCTGCAGCCGGATCTCGTAGCAATGGGCGACATCCTGGGCCGCAAAGAACGCCGTCAGCGCGGGACGCGTGCCGATGGCCATGCCGCGCAGAGCGGCGGAACCGGTTGCCAGCTCAAGGTCGATCGGCATGCCGGCCACGGCGGGGGGGCCGCTCTGAGGGACGACCAGAGGCACGAGCCGCTTGACGTAGCCCGCGCCGAGCTGCGGGAAGTCGGCGTTGTCCGGCACCTGGCCCATGGCGACGTACAGGATGCTCGTGCCGGCGTAGGCGCCGGGGACGACGGCCAGGCCGCAGGGCAGACCCCACGTGCCGGTTTCCCACGGCAGCGTTGTGGGCAGCGCCAGGGCTTCGCTCGCGGCGATGAAGCCCCTGCCGTCGTCCGCGCGCCGGAACGAACCGACGGCATTGCGGTTGATCGCGGAGACCCAGAAGAGGTCGTGCCGCGCGTCGTACGCCATGTCGCCGATTTGGTCCTGGAGGAAGGGATTGCGAATGAGCGGGAGACCTGCGGCCAACACCGTGCCTTCCGCGGTGGTTCGGGCCGCCTCGAAATCTCGCGCCGGCGAGAGGCCGAGCCACACGAGTTCTCCGCGCGTGCCGTCCCATGCCATCGCGATGATCACATAACCGGCGGGGAACGGCGCCGCGATGGGCGCGAGCGGCTCGAGCGCGCCGGAGGCGGCGCGGCGGAAGCGGCGCACCGACGCGCCCGCCGTCGCCACGGTGTCGGCGGCGAGCAGGGTCTGCGTGCGCCCGTCGTCGATCAGTTCCAGCGCGAAGGGCTGGACGGCGGGAACGCCGGTGGCGAGGGACGTGATGCCGAGGATGGCGCCCGCCGCGGTGCGAACTTCCACGAGGGCGGACGGCGCCCTGATCGTCGCGGCCATGGGCGTCAATCGGAACTGGAAGCGGCCTTCCCGGCCGAGCTCGTACTCCAGCGTCGTGGCTCCGCTCGGAGCGGTGGCGAGCGTCATGAAGTCGCCGCTGATCGCATCGCGCGCCTCGAGCGCGATCGAGGAGTAGGCGCCGTTATTCTTCCACGAAAACCTCCCCTTGATCGATTCGGACGTCGCGCCGCCGCCGATCTCGGTCTCCTCGACCGCGGCGGAGACGTTGGTCAGGCCGAACACCTGCGGCGCGGGCGTGTCGAAGACCAGCAGCGCGCGGCGCTGCGCATCGGCGATTACGGTGAAATCCTGCGCCGAGCCGCGGCAATACGCCAGTCCCGCCGGCCAACCCGGCCTGGCCTTGTGGTCGGCGAAGTCGAGGGTGTAGCTCGCGCCGACCTGGTTGCCGCGGAGATCGACGCGGATCACGCGCACCGCGCGCTGATCGGTGATGGTTCCCACGAGGATATCGAAGTAACCCGGGCCGACGGGCACGTACTCGATGCCCAAGCCGTAGCCGATCTTGGCATCGCGATGGCGCGTGGGGGCGTCGAACCTGTCCGGGCGAAGCTCGCCGGTCGCGCGGGCGAAAGACAAATAACGGTCGTTGGCGATATCGACGACCCAGAAGGCATCCTGGGAGGGCACGTACGTCATTTCGCCGAGCACCGCGCCGGCAGGCGCGGCCAGGGCGGTGGAGCCGGCCAAGGACCATCCGTCGACGTTGGTGCGGAGGAGGTTGTACGCGAAGCCGGTTCCGTTCGGCGTCTCCACCAGCCAGTAGAGCGTCTTTTCCGTCTCCACCCAGGCGAGGCCGACGGCGTCTCCCGCCGTGACGGGCGTGAAGATGGGCTCGAGCTGGGGTGTTTGGCCCGGCGCGGAGATACGGTAGCGGGCGGCCTGCCCGTCGGACATCTGGCAGACGATCAAATACTGGAAGGAGGGCGCGTAGGCCAGCGCGAAGGGCTCGACCGGGGTGGCTATGCGGCCGGCATATTCCCCGAACGCGAAGACCGGAGCGGCACAAACACACAGCACAACTCCGCACAAAACGATCGCCGGGGCTCCTCGCGCCATGGTGGGAAACCTCCTTCTAAGCGTTGCTCCATTTCCCGGCTGCCGGGAGCTCGCGGCGGGCGCAGCCACGCCGCGCGCCCCCCGGCGCCTTCGATGGCCGGAAACGCCTCGCTCTTCCCCCTTTTCCCGGGTTTCCTCTTACTCGACAAATGACGGCCCGTGTCGCCGCCGAGGCATGCTCCGGCAATCAACCGTCCAGTATAAGGGCTGGCCGTTGCGGCGTCAATGCGGGATCCGGACGGCCGAACGGCGGCCTTCAGCCGCGGGCCCGCCGCTTGCGCGCGCCCTTCAGGAACCCGCCGATCCTGGCGCGGGCGCGCTCCAGGGCGTCGTTCACGGCCTGCTGGGTCACGCCCAGAAGCGCCGCGATCTCCTTTTGTTCTTTTTGCTCGCGGTAATACAGGCGAACGACTTCCCGCTGCCTGCCGGCGAGAATCGACTCATGATCGAGGATGGCCCGGGTGAACATCATCCCGCGCCAGAGCCGCGGGAGGTCCTCGTGGTCGATTCTACCGGCCTCCATGCTGGGCAGAAGCGCTTCGACCTCCGCGCAGATGGCCGTGCAGGTCGACCTGCCCAGACAAGTGGCGCACACGCGAGTGGTGCTCATGCACGGGAAGGTATCACGGCCGCCGGCAGGCGTCAACTCCGGCTTCCCGTCCGCCCCGGGATCGACGCGGGGTGCGCAGCGGGAACGGCGCGGCGCGCGCGTTTCGGGCACGGAGCTATGTCGCGGGCGGAGCGGTTGTTGCACGGGCGTTAGTTGCATTCATTGCCCGAAGTCGTACCATCGATGGCGTTGCGGCGTTGTTGCGCGGGGGTGCGCACGTGAGTGGAAGAACGCGGATGAAACGCCGGTTGCGCCTCGCCGTCGCCGGCGTGTCGGCGGCGGTAAGCCTCTTCGGCCAGGCGATGGCGTTGAAGTTCCAGCCTGATCATGCGCTGAGCGGGCCGGGCGGAATATTCTCGGTCGCGGTGCGGCTGGAGAATCCCTACGCGCGGGCCGTCGCGGCCTACCAGTTCTTCCTCGGATACGATGCCGACCTGGTCGCCGTCGAGTCCGTGGTCTGGCCTGAGGGTGCGATCCTCGCCGATGGACAATATGCGGCGGGCGCCTTCGACGGTCGCGTGTCCAGGCTGTTCCCGGAATGGCGCGATGGGCAGGGAACGGATGTCGTCTCGGTGTCGGGTTTCCGCGGCCAGGGCGAGGACCCCGGCCGGAGCGGCCTGCTGTGCGTCATCGACTTCCGCGTCCTCGCCGCAACCCGCGCGTCCACGGCGTTCGCGCTGGATCCGGGGCCGTACTGGAGCTACTCGGGTGTTTTTGACAACTCCGGCGCGAGCATGCCGTGCGCCTGGGATCTCACGCAGGTGCGGTTGAGCGCGGTGCCGCCGGTGCACAACGTGCGGTGCGCCCGCCAGGATCTGAACGTGACGGTGGTTTGGGATGGCCCCGCCGGCGCCGTCGACGCCATCGACATCTACCGGGACGGCGCGCGGCTCTCGCGGCTCGCTGCGTCCGCGAGGGATTTCTCGGATCGTTCCGCCGCGCCGGGTGTGCATACCTACGGCGTGGCGACGATCCTCGACGGTGTGATCGGCCCCATGGAAACCTGCCATGTGCGGCTGCTCATCGATGGCCCGCGCGATCTCAACTGCGTCTACGACGGGCAAGCGGTGAAGCTTTCCTGGACCCTCGCGTTTACCTACGGGTATATCGATCTAAAGCGCAACGACGAGTTCCTGGCGCGCCTGGACGGCAACGCCGCGGCCTACGACGATGCGCTGGTGCCGCAGGGCCAGACGGCGCTGCGCTACGAGCTTCGGGGGGTGCTCGCGGGCGTGCCGAGCGAGACGGCGGTGTGCGCCGTGTCGTTGTCGACGCAGGAGGGCCGGTTCCTGCGCGGCGATGTGAACATGGACCGAGTGCGCAATCTCTCCGATGCTGTGCAGTTGCTGCGCTACCTTTTCAGCGGCGCTGCGCTCCGCTGCCTGGACGCGGCGGATTTCGACGACAGCGGTAAGATCCAGATCGGCGACGCCGTCGCCCTGCTCGCATGGCTTTTCAGGGGTGGAGCGCCGCCCGCGCCGCCCGCCGACCTGCCGGGGCTGGACCCAACGCCCGACGGCTTGTCCTGCGCGGAAGGCCTCGATCTGTGATCGCGTCTTTCGATCCCGCCGAGGGGTATCCCCCGTTTCCGTGCCGCGCCTGCCCGGTTCCTCGCGGCCGATCTTTGGCCCTTGCGGGTCGAATTTCACGTAACTAGCTGTAAGGCCGCTACAGATTGTGCCGATGTGCTGCGACTGCAGCTCTATATTGGGGTGGTTCAGAATGGTTCAAAGTAGTAACGGAGTGGATTGTTTCTGCTTGCAAAGGGATGAAGAGTGGGGTACCCTATGCGCTCTGTGGAGGCAATGACCAGAAAGATCCGGGCATGAAAGCAGCGCACCGTCGCACGCGGGAGTACCGCAGGTGAATAAGTACCACTCGCGCTACTTTCAGACGATCGACGAGAAAGGGAGGATCGTTCTCCCCGGCAAACTCAGGCGCGTCGCCGAGGCCGAGATCGGAACGACGGGGACGAAGATCCAGTTCTACGTGCAGTATATGGACGGCGGGCTGGCGCTGTTCACCGAGCCCGCGATGCGCCCCATGGTGGAGTACTACCTGGGGCTCAGTAATCTCGACGGCGAGAAGCGCGATCGCAAGCGCCGCTTCTTCACCGCGGTCGAGGACGCCGCGTGCGACAAGCACGGGCGCATCACCATTCCCCAGCACTTGCGCGAGAGGGCCGGTCTCACGGGCAACGTCGTGATCGTGGGCGTCGGCGACCATATCGAGGTGTGGAACGCGGAAAAGTTCGAGCGCGTCGTCGAGAACGCCGATGCGCCCTCCGACGAGGGTCGCGGAGGCGCGGGCGCAGGCGCTAGGAGTGCGCCGTGAGTTCCCGCGGCTCGCAACGAATCCGCGCGGAGGAGGCCAGCACCATGCTGAAGACAGTCACGGCGCCGCTAGTGGTGGAGAGGCAGCCCGTGAGCGGGCTGTGCGATCGCATCGAAGCGATCCTGCGCGACCACGACAAGGCCGGCGCTCGAGCCTTGTTGCCGGAGTTGCGCGCGCTGCGCGAACGGGTGGCGCGGCTTCGCGGCTTGAGCCCCGACTTCGCGGAGTTGGGACTGGGGCCCTTTGTGATCGCCGCCGCCGAACTGGCCGGCCGCGGCGAGGAGTTCGCGGCTTTTGCGTGATGTTCCCCCGCGAGCCGTTCACGTGCCGGTCCTCCTGCGCGAGGCGGCGGCGCTGCTGCTCGCCGGAGGACCCCGCAGGGTCGTGGACGGAACCCTGGGCCTCGGAGGCCACGCGGGTGAGATACTCGGAAGCGACGCCGGGCTTTGTCTGCTCGGCATAGACAGGGACGGCGGCCTCGTGCGCGCGGCGCGCGCGAGGCTGGCGGAATTCGGAACGCGGTTCATGGCGGCACAGGGATCCTACGCGGATCTGCAAGAGCACATGGCGCGGATCGGGTGGGAGCAGGCCGACGGCGTGCTCCTGGATCTCGGCTATTGCTCGGCGCAGGTCGACGATCCGACCCGCGGATTCAGCTTCAATCACGACGCTCCCTTGGATCTCAGATTCGCGCCGGAGGAAGGCGAAACCGCCGCCGCTCTCCTGGAGCGGCTCACGGAAGAGGAGCTCTCCGCCGTCATTGCGGCGTACGGAGAGGAGCGCGCGGCGCGCCGGATCGCGCGGGCCCTCAAAGAGGCGCTCCCGCGCACGACCGGGCAACTCGCCGCCGCGGTGAGCCGCGTGAAGGGACGCGGGCGGGCGGAGCGGATTCATCCCGCCACCCGGGTGTTTCAGGCCTTGAGGATCGCCGTCAACGGCGAACTGGAGCACCTGGACCGTTTCCTGCGGCGTTTCCATCGCGTCTTGTCACCCGGCGGGCGCGCGGTGGTGATCGCGTACCATTCCCTCGAGGATCGCATGGTGAAGGAGGCGTTCGCGCGCCTGCACGCCGAGGGGTTCGGCACGCTCGTGACGAAGCATGCGCTTCGTCCATCGCCGGAAGAAGTGAAGAGAAACCGAAGGAGTCGGAGCGCCAGGCTGCGCGCCTTCGCGTTGAAGGCCGCGTAGCCCGCCGCGTTCCAGCTCCCGCGCGCACGGCCGGCGGCAGGCGATCCGCCGCCGGCCGGTGCGCGCGAACCGGGCGGCGCACGCTCCTGCGCGGGGCGCGCGCCGCGGTGGAGGCTGCGCGTGTCGCTGTTTCGCCTGGTTCTGACGTGCCTGTGGACGACGAGCCTCGGAGTGTTCGTCGTCTGCCTTGACGCCGAGCGCGTCAGGATGCAGAGCGAGCAGTTGCGGTGGGAGCGCTTCCGGGACAAGGTCCAGGATCTGCGCCACATCGCGGTCTACGACTACTGGCGCACGTTCCAGCGCGTGGTGCCGCAGGGCTCGCTGACGGACTACCTCCGCGGCAGGAAGGCCGAGGCGCCCTCGGCGGTGGAATGGGAGGACGCGCGGTGATCGATGGCGCCCCCCCTCCTTTTCTGCGCGCCCGGGCGTTCTTCGCGGGCGGCCTTCTCCTGGCCGCGCTGGCCGTGCTGGCCGGGCGTCTCTTCCACATCCAGATCCTGTGCCACGAGGGCTACAAACACGAGGCGCTGCGGCTGGCGTCGTCGTTTCGCCTGCTCAACGCCCGGCGCGGGGACATACGCGACGCGAACGGCGTGCTGCTCGCCACTTCGGTGGCTCCGCACGAGGCGCCCGGAGAACTCGCCGTCGACTGGCACGCGCTGCGCATTTCCCCGCGAGGCGATTTCTCGGCGCGCACGGTGCTCGAATTGGGCTGCCTCCTGGACATGGCGCCGCAAGCCGTCGCGGACCTCCTCAAGTACGCGTTCAACCGCGAGGCGACCCACCCCAACTTCTGCCCTTACCTGCGTATCGAGAGCAGGGTGCCGCCGCGAGTCACGCCGCTCCTGGCGGCCTATCTGGACGTTGCCGGCGGCGCTCGGGGCGCGACCTGGCGGCGAGCCGTGACGCTCCAGACGCGGCTCGTGCGGCGGAACACCTTCGCGGAAGCGCAGGACGGCGGTCAACGGTACTCCGGCCTCTGCAGCGAGATTCTCGGCCGCGCGGTCGATGACGGGCACGGGACGCACGGAATCGAGGGGGGGTTCGATCTCGTGCTGCGGGGCCGCGACGGCAGGCAGGAGATCCGCACGGGCCCGTACGGCCTCCTGAGCCATGTCCGCGCCGGCGGCATCGGCGTCGAGCCCATCGAGCCCGGGGATGTGCGCCTAACGATCGATGTGCGGCTCCAGAAGATCCTGTGGGATGCGTTGCGGGAGGGATTCGAGAACCTGCGGAACGGCTACGATCCCTTCACCCGCCGGACGACCGACCGCCGGACGAACGCGCTCAAAGCGAGCGCCCTCATCATGGATCCCCGCACGGGGAGGATTCTCGCCTTCGGCACCTGGCCTCAACGTCGGGAAGCTTTGCGGCTTTTCGGAGACTATCCCCTGAAGTCGTTGCGCACGTGGCTCACGGCGGGCCGGGGCGAGCCGATCTTCGACATCTACGAGCCGGGGTCGGTGTTCAAATGCTTCATTGCGGCCGGAGTCCTCCAGGAGGGCCTCGCGTCGGTCCCGGGGTCGGTCATCTGGGAGGGCGGCAGCTCGCGGCACGTTCCGGGGCGCAAGCTGCCTGTGACGGATGCGCATCCCGTGACGGACGCCGGGCTGTTGGAGGGCTTCGTCCAGTCGAGCAACATCGTGTTCAGCATCCTGGCGGAGCGGCTCGGACCGCGGCGGCTGCGCGCGCTGTTGGCGCAGTTCGGACTGGGCGTCGACCCGCGCGACCCGGACGACCGCGACCTAGCCGTGATGCGGCAGATCTGGCCGCAGGAGTGGATGGAGGAGATGAAGGGGCCGCGCCTTCCGGCGCGCATTCCGTCTCAGGATGTCACGTCCATGGGCTTCGGCATGGCGGTCAACGTGACCATGTTGACCTTGGCCCGAGGCTACTCGGCGCTGGTCAACGGTGGTTATCTCGTCGATCCGCAGATACACTATCCCTGCGGCGCCGGCGGCGTGCCGGCCGGCGCGCCGCGCAGGGTCATCAACGATGAGAAGACGCTGGCGACCATGATGGAACTTCTCCGTCTCGTCGTGGAAGAGAAGCACGGCACGGCGCACCGGCTCGTCCGGTCCGGGCTCGTGCCCGCGGGCCTCGCCTTCGGGGGCAAGACCGGCACGTCGAAGCGCTGCGTCAGGGAGCTCGGCGGTTACAACAACCGCCTATACACGGGCACGTTCATTTGTCATGCCCCCGCCGAGCGGCCGTGTTACGTCATCGTGACGCGCGTCGATGTGGATCGCGAGTGGCCCGACGCGCCCGTGCTGGGCCAGTACTACGGCGGGACCACGGCGGCGCCGATCGCGGCCTCGATCTTGAGCGCGGTGTTCCGGGACTGGCCGGGGTGAGGTGGACATGAAGGCCGTGGGGCTCGACGAACTGCGCGCGTACGTGGCGGCCCGCACGAAGGTGCGGATTACCGGACGCCGGGCGCCCGGCGCGCGCTGCCGCGGCATCGCGGTGGATTCGCGCCGCGTGAAAGCGGGCGATCTCTTCGTGGCCGAGCGCGGCGAGCGCGTCGACAGCCACGAGTTCATCGCCGAGGCCGTCGCGCGCGGGGCGGCGGCGGTGCTCGCCGAGCGGGCCGCCGGCGCCGGCGTGCCGTGCCTGGTCGTTCCTGACACGCGGGCGCTCGTCGGCCCGCTGGCGGCCTTCTTCCTCGGCGATCCGTCGGCGCGCCTGCGCGTCGTCGGCGTGACCGGCACGAACGGCAAGACCACGACCGCCTACTGCCTCTGGCGCATTCTCTCCGCGGCGGACGGCGCCGTCGCCGGGTTGCTCGGCACCGTGGAAAACTTGCTGGGCGCGGGGCGGACCGAGCGGCCGACGACGACGACGCCCGGTCCGCTCGCGCTCCAGACGGCGCTCAGCGCCATGGTCGAAGCGGGCGCGGCCTCCTGCGTGATGGAGGTCTCGTCCCACGGAATCGTGCAGGGGCGCGTCGCCGGAGTGCGCTTCGGCGCCGGGATTCTGACCAACATTCAGTCCGATCACCTCGACTACCATGAGACGTTCGAGGCCTACCGCGCCGCCAAGACGCGCTTCTTCGAGGAACTGCCCCCCAGTGCCGTCGCGGTCTTGAACGGCGACGATCCGTCGTGCCCTTTGGTCGCGGCGCGCACCCGCGCGCGGGTGGTCGAGTTCACGCGGCGGGGATTCGCGGGCCTGGCGGGCGCCGAGATCGCGGACGAGGGCCGGGTCCGCGTCGCCTTCCGCGACGAAGAGGGCGGCTTTGCCGCGGCGACGCGGGCGTGGGGCGCCCACAACGCCGAGAATATCTGCGGCGCCGTCGCGTGCGCGCGCGCTCTCGGCGTCTCCTGGGCGGCCATCCGCGCCGGCGTGGAGGGCTTCACGCCGCCGCCCGGCCGGCTCGAGGAGGTGCCCGCGCCGGGGTTCCGCGTTTTCATCGACTTCGCGCATACGGCGTCGGCGCTGGCGCGGATGCTCGACAGCCTGCGGGGATTGGCCGGCGCGGCGGGCGGCCGACTCATCGTCGTGTTCGGATGCGGCGGCGACCGCGACAAAACCAAGCGGCCGGAGATGGCCCGGACGGTGTGCGCCCGCGCCGACGCCGTCTACCTGACCAGCGACAACCCGCGCACGGAGGAGCCGCGGGCGATCATCGACGACATGCTCGCCGGCGCCGCCGGCGGCGGCGCCGATCTTCACGTGGAGGCCGATCGCGAGCGCGCCATTAGGGATGCGCTCACGGATGCGCGCGAGGGCGACGTGGTCGTCATCGCGGGCAAGGGCCACGAGGACTATCAGATCGTCGGCACGCGCAAGCTCCGCTTCGAGGACCGCGAGGTGGCGCGGCGCGTGCTCGGGGAGCGAAGCCGTGCTCCGGTGCCGGTATAACGACGTGCTCGCCGCGGTCGGGGGCGCGGGAGCCCCGCGCCGCGATGCGTGGGTCACGGGCGTCGCGACGGACAGCCGCGGCGTGCAGCCGGGCGATGTGTTCTTCGCGCTGGAGGGCGCGCGCGCCGACGGGCACGCGCACGTGCCGGAGGCGGTTGCACGGGGGGCCGTCGCGTGCGTCGTGCGGCGCGGGTTCGCGCACGAGGCGGTGCCGCCCGAGGCGCTCTGCGGCGTCGACGATCCCCGCGCGGCGCTCGGCGTCCTGGCGGCGTGGGTCCGGCGCCGGCTGACTTGTCGCGTGCTCGCGATCACGGGGAGCATGGGCAAGACGACGACCAAGGACATTTTGGCGGCGCTGCTCGCGGGCGCCTACGTCGTGGAAAAGGCTCCGGAGAGTTTCAACAACGCCATCGGCGTGCCGCTCACGGTTTTCAGGGCCGATGCCCGCACGAGCGCCCTCGTGGCGGAGGTCGGAGCGAACCACGCGGGCGAAATCGCCGGCCTGTGCTCTATCCTCCAGCCGAGCGACGGCATGATCGTGAGCATCGCGCCCGTTCACCTGGATGGCTTCGGTTCGCTTGACGGCGTCATCAGGGCCAAAGGCGAACTGGCCGCGGCGGTGCCCTCCGGCGGGACGCTGTACCTGCAGGCGGGCATGCGCGGGCTGGAGCGCTTTCGGCGCCTCGCGCGCTGCCGGACGGTAATCTGCGGCGAGGGCGCCGGGGCGCCGGAGATCGTCGCCCTGGAGGAGGGCGGGGTGCGCTTCCGGATTCCCGCGTGCGGAGAGTTGTTCCTGCGCGATGCCGCGCCGGCCCATGTCGCCGCGGCGTCCGCGGCCGTCTGCGCGGCGTTGGACTGGGGCGTCGCGCCGGCGGATGTGCGCGAGCGCCTCGCAGCCTTTTGCATGCCCCGCCTCAGGTGGCAGAAGGTCGCCGCCGGCGGGGCGACGTTGATTTTGGACTGCTACAACGCCAACCCGGAGGCCGTGCGCGCCGCCGTGCGCGGGGCCGAGCAACTCCGCGGGGGCGGCCGCCTTATCGCCGTGCTGGGCGACATGCGCGAACTCGGCGCGGCGTCGGCGCGCTATCACCGCGAGCTGGGCGAATTCCTGGCGGAGACCTCGGCCGCGGCCGTGCTGCTGTTCGGCGAGGAGGTCGCGGCCGCGTACGAGGCCTTGCGCGCCTCGGGCGCCGGTTTCGATACGGCGCTGTTTCGCGATGCCGAGGCGCTCGCGCAGGCCGTCGCGCAGCGCGTCGCGCCGGGCGACACCGTCCTCTTCAAGGCCTCCCGCGGCCTCAGGCTCGAAGCCGTCGCCGAGCGCGTCAAGGCGCTGCTCGGCGCCGGCGCGCGGGCGGGCGTGGAAGCCCGCGAGGCGCGTGTATGACCGGCATGAGCGCGGTGCCCCTGCCCGAGGTCGCCATCCGCGCCTTCCTGGGCGGCGGCATCGCGCTGGCGGTCACCCTGGCGCTGATGCCGCTCCACCTGCGGATCCTGCGCGCGCTGCGCGTCGTCGACAGCGGCCGCAAGGGCGACTCGAAGAGGCTCGATGCCCTGCACGCGCGCAAACGCAACACCCCGACGATGGGCGGTGTCGCGCCGCTTCTGGGCGCCGCCGCGGGCACGTTCGCGGCGATCGACGCCGTCCGGCCGGGCGTCTGCATGGTGCTCGGCGCGTCGATCGCGCTCGCGGCGGTGGGCGCGTGGGACGATCTGGCCAAGCTCAGGCGGTCGGGCCACGGGCTGTGGCCGCGGGAGAAGATGGCTTTCCTGCTGGGCATCGGCATCGTCGCCGGCACGCTCGCCCTACATGTCGGAACGCCGCCGGCGAACATGGTGGTGGGCATGATCTTCCCTCTCTGGGTGGGCATCGTCGTCGCCGGCACCGCCAATGCCGTGAATCTCACCGATGGCCTGGACGGCCTGGCCAGCGGCTGCCTGGCCCTCGCCGCGGCGGGGCTCTCCATCGGGGCGGCGGCCTTCGGACAGACGGGGTTCTCCGAGTACCTGGGCCTGGCGCACGTCGCGCCCGGCTCGGATGTGAGCATCCTGTGCGCGGCGCTGGCGGGCGCCGCGACGGGATTCCTGTTCTTCAACGCCCACCCGGCCCAGGTCTTCATGGGCGACACGGGCTCCCTGAGTCTCGGCGGCGCCCTCGCGCTTTCGGCGGTGTTGATCAGGCAGGAGCTGTTGCTCCTGATCGTGGGAGGCATCTTCGTCGTCGAGGCGTTCTCGGTGATCCTGCAGGTTTTGTCCTTCAAGACGCGGGGCAAGCGGGTGCTTCTCATCGCGCCCCTGCATCATCATTTCGAGTTCAAGGGCTGGCCGGAGATAACGGTCACCACGCGGTTCTGGCTGTGCGGCGCGGTCCTGAGCTTCGTATTCGTGGCGTTGCTTTTGTGGAGGTCGGCGCCGTGAGCCGGGAAGGGCGCTGGATCCTGTGGGCCGCGGGCGGCCTCTTCGTGATCGGGCTCGTGATGGTGTTCAGCGCCAGCGCGTGCCGCAGCATCATGAAGTTCCAGGCGCCGCACCTCTGGTTCGGGCGGCAGCTTCTGTACTCGGTCGTCGCGCTGGCGTGCTTCGCCGTCCTGTACGCGGTGGACTACCGGCGGCTGCTCGCCCTGTGGCCGTACATCTTCGGCGCGACCGTGATCGCGCTGGCGCTCGTATTCGTGCCGCCCATCGGCCGGCGCATCAACGATTCGGCCCGTTGGATCAAGCTGGGCGGCTATTTCTGCCAGCCGTCGGAGTTCGCCAAGCTGACGCTGATCATCTGCACGGCGGGGTTCCTGGCGCAGCGGCGGGAGCGCATCGACCGGTTCTTCGGGACCTTCGTGCCCGCCATGCTCGGCGTGGGCGTGTACTTCGGGCTCATTCTGGCCGAGCCTGACCTGGGGACGGCGGCGTTCGTCTTTTCCTTCGCCATCGTGCTCTTGCTGGTGGCGGGAGTGCGCGTGTGGTACCTGGGGATCGCCGGCGTCCTGGCGAGTCCGGCGATCGCGGCGGTCGCGTACCTCAAGTGGGACAAGATCGTGAGCCGGTTCCAGGGCGTGCTCAATCCCGGAGACCAGCCTCAAGTGCACCAGTCGCTGGTCGCGCTCGGTTCGGGCGGGTTGGCGGGCAAGGGCCTAGGAGCCGGCACCCAGAAGCTCGGCCACCTGCCGGAGTGCTTCACGGACTTCATCTTCGGGGTGTTCGGCGAGGAGTGCGGCTACCTGGGCGTGTGCGTCGTGCTCGCGCTTTACGCGGTGCTGCTGGTCTGCGGCCTCAGGATCGCCCTCCGGGCCCGGGACTTCAGCGGGTTTCTGATCGCCTTCGGCGCCGTATTTTCCCTCGTCTTCCAAGCGGTCGTCAACATCGCGGTGGTCTCCGGCGCCGCGCCGACGAAAGGCATCTCGCTGCCGCTCATGAGCTACGGCGGCAGCGGGCTTGCCCTCGCCTTCGCCGAGATCGGCCTGATTCTCAATGTCGCGCGCCGCACGTATCTGGACGAGCTTCGCGCCGGCGCGCCGGCGCCGGACGCGCGCGGGCGCGCGACGCGGATCGAGAGGGCAGGGGAGGCAGCCCATGCATGAAACCATGTGTGCGCGCGCGCGGGCGGCGGCGCCCGCGCGATTCGTCTTCTCGGGCGGCGGCACGGGCGGCCACCTGGCGCCGGGCCTGGCGGTGGCGGGCGCGCTCACGGCGGGCGGAGCCGCCGAGGCGGTGTTTTTCACGGCCCGGCGTCCGGGAGAGCGGTTCTTCACGCGGCCGAACGGCATTCGCCTGTGCGGCATGCCCCTGGCGCAACCGCGCGGACTCGGGCTCAGGTTCGCGCTCGAATTCGCCGTGAGGGCCGGGTCCATGTTCCGCATCATGCAGGCGCTGCGGCCGCAGGCATGCCTGGGACTGGGCGGTTACGTCTCGCTGCCGGGCATCGCGGCGGCGCTCCTTTCGGGGACGCGCGTGGTGCTGCTGGAGCAGAACGCGGTCGCGGGGCGCGTGAACCGCGCGTTAGCTCCTTTCGTCGACTGCGTCTGCACCGCGTTTCCAGAAACCGAGGGCCTGGGGCGGGCGCCGCGCGTCGTGCATACGGGCAACCCCGTGCGGGAGGATTTCGTCCGCCAGCGCCGGGCGGAGAGGCCGCGGGCGCCGCGTCCATGGAAGAAGATCGTGGTGCTCGGCGGCAGCCAGGGCGCCCGGGCGTTGAACGAGGCCATGATCGCGGCGTTGCCGCGCCTCGCGGTCGTGGGCATGAATCTGCGCATCGTGCACGCGGCGGGGCCCGATGCCGAGGAAGTGCGGAACGCGTACGCGCGCTGGGGATTCGCGGCGGACACGGCGGTGTTCTTCCCCGACATCGCCGCGCGGATCGGCGATGCCGACCTGGCGATCGCGCGGGCGGGCGGCAGCACGCTGGCGGAGTTGCTGGTGCTCGGCGTTCCCTCCGTGCTGGTGCCGTACCCCTTCGCGCGGGACGGCCATCAAGCGGCGAACGCCGCCTGGGCCGTCCGCGAGGGCGCGGCGGTGGCTTACGAGCAGCGCGCGTTCGGCCCCGAGGAAATCGTCGCCGCGATCAAGTCGCTGGACACCCGGGCCCAGGCGTGGTCCGCGCGCGCGCGTCGCGCGCGGGAGTTGGGCCGGCCGGATGCCGCCTTCGCGGTCGCGCGCGCGGCGCGCGGCACCTATGTCGGCGGAGAAAACCGATGAATCACATGCTGCGTCTCGCGGTTCTGACGGGGCTGGTCTTCGCGGCCATGTCGCTGTACCTGGCCATTCCCCCCGACGGCGATTTCTGGGAGCGCGCCTCGGCCAAGGAGCCGGCGGCCGAGTCCGCGCATCCGCTCATGACGATCTTCATCGGCAACCGGGCTCCCGCCCGGAGCGCGGGCGTGCCGGCGCGGCCGGCGCCGGGCGCGGAGGAGCGGCAGCCGGAGGTTCCGGAGGCGTATACCAACATGTGGGCGTCCAACGGCGCCGAAGGGTCTGCGGAGCCCGCCGAAGCGGTGTTCGACCTGGAAGCCCCGGATGCGCCGGCCGCGCCCGAACCCAGGCCGGAGGCCGTTGCGCGCGGAAGAAGCTATACGATCGAGCAGGGCGATACGCTCTCGAAGATCGCGGCGCGGGAGCTCGGCACGGTCAAGCAGGTGGAGGCGATTCTGAAGCTGAATCCCGGCATCAAGCCGGAGCGGCTGGTTCCCGGCCGGGAAATCATCCTTCCGGTTCAGGCGTCGGACGATAACCGCCCGGACGCGGCGCCGTCTTCGGACGGCGCGCGGCGCGCGCCGGACCCGCCGGCCGAACCCGCGCGCGTTCCCGCGGCGGAGCGGGACCCGGCTCCCGGCCGCGCCGCCTACAAGCTGGTGACGATCAAGAAAGGCGACTCGCTGTACGCCATCGCGAGGGAACACTGTGGCGACGTGGGCAAGGTGAGCGCGATCGTGAACTTGAACCGGGACTGGATGCCGCGCGGCGAGCGCCAGAGGCTGCCGGTGGGCCGCAAGATCAAAGTGCCGGTTCCGTAGGCCGCGCCTCGTCGCGCGCGGCGGCGGTTCGAATGGAGCGATGAAGGTTTCCACACGTTTACCCACGGGGGCGGCGCACCTCATCGGCGTCGCGGGCTACGGCATGCGGGGGCTGGCGCGGCTTCTCCTGGGCGAGGGCCGCGCGGTGTCGGGCACCGATGCGGCCCGCGGTCCGGCGACGGACGCCCTCGTGCGCGCGGGACTGCGGTGGACCGGCGCGGAAGGCGTGCCGCGCCCCGCGGCTTTCGTCGTCCACTCCGCCGCGGTCGCCCCCGAACATGCCGAGCTTCGCGAGGCGCGCGCGCGCGGCCTGCCGTGCCTGACGTACGCCGCGGCGTTGGGCGCGTTCTGCGCGGAACGCACCGTGTTGGCCTGCGTGGGGACGCACGGCAAGTCGACGAGCACGGCGCTGCTCGCGCTGCTTCTGCGGGGGGGCGGCATGGATGCGGGTTGGCTCATCGGCGCGGATCCGCCGCCGGGCCTGGACGCGCTGCCGGCGAGCGCGCGCGCCGGGGACCCCATGGCGGTGGAGGCCTGCGAGTACAACAGCTCCTTCCTGCAGTTCCGGCCCCGCGGGGCCGTGGTCACGAACGTCGAGAAGGAGCACGTCGATTGCTTTCCGACCGAGGCCGCGCTCCTTGAGGCGTTCGAGCGCTTTACGGCGGGCATCGAGGAGCGCGGAGCGCTCGCGGCTCCCCCGGCCGTCGCGGCGCGCCTTCGCGGCGCCGCGGCGCCGGGCGTGCGCGTCGTGACCTTCGGTCCCGGAGGCATGTGGCGCGTGGCGAGCCGCCGCGCGCGGGAGGAAGGGCAGGATGTGCGCCTGCGGGGCCCGAGCGGCGAGGAGCTCGAAGTGCGCCTGTCGATGCCGGGCGAGCACAACGCGCTGAACGCCGCCGGGGTCGTCGCGCTGGCGTGCGAGCTGTACGGGCGCGAGGCCTGCGCGCGCGGTGCGGCGGCGTTGAGCGGCTTCCGCGGCATGCGGCGGCGGTTCGAGGTGCTGCTGCGCGGCCCCGTGACCTACGTCGATGACTACGCGCACCACCCGACGGAAGTGCGGGCGACGGTTGCGGCGGCGCGGGAGCGTTTCCCGCTCGCCGCGCGCTTGATCGTCGTGTTCCAGCCGCACCAGACCGCGCGCCTGGCGGCGTTTAGGGAGGAGTTCGCCGCCGCCCTCGGCGCGGCCGATCTGACCCTGGTAGTGCCTGTTTTCGCCGCGCGCGAGAACGGCGCGGCCGGGGCGGCTGCGGCCGCGGCTTTCGCGGGGCTCATGACACGGCGGGGCGCGGCGGCGGAGTTCTGCGCGGATTTCGATGCGGCGGGACGCGCGCTCGATGGCGCGTGCCGCCGGGGCGATGTCGTCGTGTGCATGGGCGCGGGGGATATCACCGATTTTGCCGCGGCGCGAGCCGCCGCGGCGCTGCAGGCGGAGGACGATGGCAAGGAAGCGTAAGAGAATCGGCGTGCCTGGGAGGCTCACGCTTCGCGAGAGAATGGCGAAGTGGTCCCCCGAGGCCAAGGGGGCGGGTCTGCTGCTGGTTGCGGCGGCCCTGACGGGCATCGCGGCCCACCGCGCGTCGGGCTTCGTCCACGCCGACCCCGGACTCGCGTTCAGCGCGGGCCAAGTGGATGTCCAGGGACTGCCGGCGTGGCTCGATCCGGAATCGACGGCGGCGCTCCGGACCGCGTCCGCGGGTCTGGGCCGAATTCACGTTCTGGATCGGGCGCCGCTCCGGCGGCTGCGGGAATACTACCTGGCGAACGAGTGGGTGGCGTCGGTCGAGCGCCTGGAATACGCCGTGCCCGGCGCGGAGGGCGGCGGCGGCATCACCGGCCGGCTGCGGCTGAGAGACCCCATGTGCTTGGTGGGGCTCAGGGCGGGCGAATACTACTTCGCGGATACCGAGGGGCGCAGGCTCGGCGGCGTGCTGACCGCGCTGCCGCCGCCGGACTTGAGGCTGCCGGTGATCCAGTGGGCGAAGTACGTTCCGCCCCGCGGCGAGGCGTGGGGAGGACGGAAGGAGTTCGCCCGGGCGGACGAGCCGGTGCTGCACGGGTTTTACGTCGCGGCGCTGCTCACCCAGGCGGGACTGCGCGAGAGTCTTCCGCACTGGGTAGCGCGGATCGACGTGCGCAACGTGGGCCGCAACGACTGGAGCGAGGTCGAGCTGGTCACCGAACCGGGGCACGCGGTGCGCCTGCAATGGGGCCGAACGGCGCGTTCGGAACTGGTGCACGGACGCGTGCAGGAAGCGCCCGTGTCCGAGAAGATCGACCGCCTCCGGCGGATCCTCGCCGGCGAGCGCCTGTGCCGAAGCGGCGAGGAGGTGCTGCTCTTCGAGCGGGGCGGCGTCGGAGGGGACAGAGGGCCATGAGCGGGCGCAGCCCGATCATCACGCTGCTCACCGACTTCGGGAGCGAGGACTGTTTCGTGGGGGTGATGAAGGGCGTGATCGCGTCGATCGCGCCCCGCGCGGTGGTCATCGATCTGTGCCACGAAGCGCCGCCGCGGCGCGCGGCGACCGCCGGTTTCTTGCTGGCGTCGGCCTACGCGTACTTCCCGCCCGGCACGGTCCACGCGGCGGTCGTCGATCCGGGCGTGGGTACGGCGCGCGCCGCGCTGGCCATCAAGGCCAAAGGCTTCTACTTCGTCGTGCCGGACAACGGGCTCATCGTGCCGGCGCTGGCCGGACCCGAGGAAGCCGACGAGATCGTCCGCATCGAGAACGAAGCCTGCTTCCTGAAACCCGTGAGCCGGACCTTCCACGGGCGCGACATCTTCGCCCCGGCGGCGGCTCGCATTGCGTGCGGCGTCCCGCTGTCAGCCCTCGGGAGGGCCGTGAGCGGGTTCGACCGCGGGTCCTTTCCGGCGGTGGCGCGCGCGCGCTCGCCGGACGGCGCAGAAGCGCTGCAGGGCGAGGTGATCCACATCGACCGGTTCGGAAACCTGGTCACGAATATCCGCGGCCTGGAGCGCGGCCGCGTCCTGTCGGTGCGGTGCGCGTCCTGCGAGGTGCGGGGCCTTCAAGAAACCTTCGCGGACGTGGAGGAGGGCTCCGCGCTCGCGTTTATCGGAAGCAGCGGGTATCTTGAGATCGCCGTCCGCGGAGGAAGCGCCGCCGGATCGCTGGGCGCCGAAACCGGCGAAAAAGTTCATGTGAAGATACGTTCCTGACCGAAAAAGGTGGCATGGTCCGGTGTAAGCTTATGGTCGGATCGCGCCGCCCGGCCGGCGCCGTTTTTAGTCGAGCCCGAGTCAGTGATGGTGCGCTATCGTCGGTTCGGTGAAGTTGCCTTGGAACTCGGCCTGATCGCCCCCGCCGATCTGGCGGAGGCGCTTGCCGAGCAGGCCGAGCGCCGTGCGCGAGGAGACCGGGTTCTTCTCGGGCAGATCCTGCTGGAGACGGCGCTCATGGACGAGACCGGCATCAAACGCGTGCTGGACACGCTGTATCCCGTCGAGGAGGACGAGGTCGAGTAAGCGCGCCGCGCAACCCGGCGCGTGCTTCCAGCTTGACCGCCGCGAGCGTCTGAGGCAGGATGGTAGCATGTGCCGCGGCGCATGATGTGCGCGCCGCGGCCTGGTTCGGCCGGCAACCTGTCGAAGAAGCAACCATGAGCGAAGAGATCTCCTGCGCGCGGTGTGGTCGTACGTTGGCGCACGGCCTTGCCAGACGGAGAGCTCCGGGACCACTCTGTCTCGGCTGTCAGCGCAAGGCGGCTCAGGAAAAAGCGACGGCAAGCCCGGCACCGCCTCCCGCGGCGCCGGTGGTTGCGCCGCCTTCAGCGGCGCAACCGAGCGGTCCTCCCCCCGTGTCGAGCCAGACGGCGCCTGGGGTCCAGAAGCCGCCCGTGCCCGGCGTGCCGCGTCCGGCGGCGCCTGGGGTCCAGAAGCCGCCCGCGCCCGGCGTGCCGCGTCCGGCGGCGCCTGGGGTCCAGAAGCCGCCCGCGCCCGGCGTGCCGCGTCCGGCGGCGCCTGGGGTCCAGAAGCCGCCCGTGCCCGGCGTGCCGCGTCCGGCGGCGCCTGGGGTCCAGAAGCCGCCCGTGCCCGGCGTGCCGCGTCCGGCGGCGCCTGGGGTCCAGAAGCCGCCCGCGCCCGGCGTGCCGCGTCCGGCGGCGCCTGGTGTCCAGAAGCCGCCCGTGCCCGGTGTGCCGCGTCCGGCGGCGCCTGGTGTCCAGAGGCCGTCCGCGCCCGGTGTGCCGCGTCCGGCGGCGCCTGGCGTCCAGAGGCCGTCCGCGCCCGGCGTGCCGCGTCCGGCGGCGCCTGGTGTCCAGAGGCCGCCGGCTTCCGGCATCTCTCGGCCTACGCGCCGCCTCGGCGACCGCGGTCCCGACGCAGCCGAGGCGCCCAGGGCCAAGGGGCTTCTCAATCTGCTCGGCCGCGGCGACGCGAAGCTTGCCACCAAGCGCCTCTACATGTACGGCGGCGGAGCGGCGGCGGCGATCCTGCTGCTCGCGATCGTGCTTATGTTGGCGGGGGGAAAGGAACCGGCGGGCAAAGTGGCTTTGGGCCCGGCCGCGGATTCCGCCGTCGCGCCGATGGTGGCGCAGGAAGCCGTTCAGGCCGAACGGCTGAAGAAAGCCGAGGCCGAGTTCAAGAGGATCGAGGAGGAGGAGGCCGCCAATCCGCGGGCGTACAGCTACCTGGAGGGGCGGTACTCCAACTTGAGCTTGGTTTCGCGGGGGTTGCCCGAGGATTTCCAGGCGCGGGTGAAACGCAAGCGCGATGCGATTGTCGCCCTGCACAAGAGCGAAGGAAAGGAGATGATCGAGCTCTTGGAGAAGCAAGTGGTGGAACTGGCGGCGGACGAGGATCGCGGCTATCGCGAGGCGCTGCGGGTGCTCGCCAAGCCGCCGCCTGAGATCGAGGGCATTCCCGAATACGAAGAGCGGTTCCAGCAGTTGAAAAAAACGGCGGCCAGATGCGCGCTGGACGAGCGCCACCTGGTCGAGCTGGTGCGGGAGGCCGAGGCGTTCGCGCGCAAGAAGCTGTACGGCGTCGCCGAGCGCGTCATCCGCGAGGGGTTCAACGAGCGGGATTTCGCCACCGACACGCCGATTTGGGAGCGGCGCGAGGAAATCCTCAAGAAGTACGAGGCGGCGCCCATGGCCGAGGCGGAGGCGCGCAGAGAGGCCGAAAAGGAGGCGCGCGAGAAGAAGGAGCGGGAAGCGCGCCAGAAGGCCTTCGCGCAGCGCCTCCAGGAGTTCACCGCGGGCAAGACGAAGATCGCGTCCGAGCCGCTCCTCGGGCAGTACGACCTCATCAACTGGCCCTTTCGTTCGCGGAACGCGCAGTGGAAGCAGGAGAAGTCCGAGAGCGGCGCCGGCCGGCTCACGGCCGTCGTGCCCATGGATGGCCATAACTGGGTGCTCGGCCCCAACGGCGCGCACTGGGAAGACTACGTCTTGCGCTTCAAGGCGAGGATCACGAAGGGAGCCTTGGCGTTCTTTCCGCGCGTGACGGCCGCGCAGCTCAACGAGATCGCCGCGTCCGATCCGGCCGCCGAGGAGGAGAGGATCAAGTTCGATGCCGATCAGGTCGGCGACGGGTGGATCACCGTGACCGTCGAGGTGGTCGGCGCCGGCGATTCGACCAGAGTCGAGGTGGCGATCGAGGGCGGACGCCAAGCCGGCACGACGACCCGCACGGGCGCTGACTTGAAGCTCTCCGAGTCCGGCACGGCCGAGTTTCCCGATCGCGGCGGGTTCCTCTTCGTGTTCTGCAAGGGCAGCGAGATCGCGATCCAAGATGTGGAGCTGAAGCTCGTGCGTCACGGCCGGCGCGGCATTCTCGACTGACGCGCGGGTCGGCCCCGAGCCCACGGCGGGCCGCTTGGGGATTATCGGAAACCGGCCTCGCGACGGCGCCGCGCGTCCGGTTGCCCGGGCGCCGCCGCCTGGTTAGACTTCATCGGCAGGCGCGGCAGGGGAGCCGGGCGGCCCGCGAAGGTCCGAAGAGCGTGGAACGAGTGGACAAGGAACGCGGCAAGGAATCGCCCGCGAAGAAGATCGCCGACATGGATTCCCTCTGCGAGGAGATCAGCCGGGCGATCGTCGAGGGGCTGGTGGAGAAGGAAATCCTGGACGAGCCGGAACTCGGTTCTCAGGGGGAGAGCCACTTCGCCGAGACGGCCGTCATCGGATCGCTGGGCGAAGCGGCTACCGGCCGGTTGTCCACGGCGGTGGAGAGTCTGCTGGAGTCCAATGTGCTCTCGCAGAAGATCGTGCTGCTCGTCCAGGAGAAGATCCACGAGATCCTCAACGACGATGCCGAGCAGGGTATCCGCGGGGATTCCGGGGTCATTGCGGAGCGTGTGCATGCCGAGTGCGCGCGGCTTTTCGAGGGCGAGAGCTTCAAGCGCGAAGTGGTGGAGCTGCTCCGCGCGGATGTCGAGCACAGCCTGGCCCCCGCGCTGCGCCGCGACATGTTCGCGTGCGTGCGGAACATGGTGACGGAAATCGCGGGCGTGCTGGTCGAGCGCGTCGCGGGCGAGTTTACGAAACTGAGGGCGGCCGCGCTCCAGCCTCAGCCGGCGGGCATCGCTCCCGTGGCCGAGCTCTCCGCCGCGTCTTGCGCCGCGCCGTTCGAAGCGCCCCGCGCGGCGCCGGCGGGCGCCGGAGCGCTGGACCGCCCCGAGCCGCGCCTCGCGGCGCCGCCCCCACCGCGGCCGCAACGGTCGGCGCCCGATGCGGAAGCACGCGCCGCGTCCGCCTACCTGCGCATCCGCGACCGTCTTCTGTGGCGTGAGGCGTTGTAAGGGAGTTGTGCTCCGCCGCGCCGGCGCTTACAATTACCCGGCGTATGACCCCGCCGTTCTCGCGCACCTCTCCTCGGCGCGCGTCGCTTTGCGTGGATGCCGCGCGACCCGGCGCGGCGCCGCGCGGATACTACTCGCTCCACATGCGCCGCTACCTCGGCTGCAAGACGCGCCTGCTGGCGAAAATCGCCGAAGTGGTCGCCGCGCAATGTCCGCGGGCGCGGCGCGTCATCGACATCTTCGCCGGCACGGGCGTCGTGGGACACCTCCTCAACACGCCGCGGCGGGAGATCGTGGTCAACGACTTCCTGGCGAGCAACGCGATGATCCTGCAGGCGTGGTTCTGCGCCGTGCCCGCGGACCGGCGCGAGATCGAGGAAGTCATCGGCGCGCTGCGCGGTTGCGAGACCGCCGGGCCGAACTATTACAGCGAGAACTACGGCGGACGTTTCTTCAGCGAGGACGTGGCGCGGCGTATCGGGGCGCTCAGGGACGCGATCGATGCCTGGAACCTGCGGCCGATCGTCAAGGCCGCGGCGGTGGCCAGCGTGCTGTACGCCGCCGATGCGGCGGCGGTGACGTGCGGGCACTTCGACGCCTTTCGCCCCGTCGATGATGAGCGCTCGGAGCGGCGGTTCGTCCTGCGCCTGCCCGACATTCCCTACCGCGCGAACGGCAACAATCTGGTTTTCTGCCGCGACGGGAACGAGCTTGCCGCCGAGATCGAGGGCGACCTGCTCTACGTGGATCCGCCCTACAACCGGCGGCAGTACGGCACGTTGTATCACGTGCTGGAGAACATCGCGCTTAACACCAAGCCGGCGCTGGCGGGCAAGACGCGCAAGCCGCCGCTCGATCTGCGGCCGCACAGCGAGTATTGCACCAACCGGGCGGCGGAAGCCATGGGCGATCTGATTGCGCGGTGCCGTGTGCGGCACCTGTTGGTTTCTTACAACAACATGAGTTCGGGCGTGGGCAACTCCAACGCGCTTATCCCGTTGGGTGTCTTGGAGGCAATGCTCGCGGGGCGGGGAGCGGTCACGACGCACCGCATCCCCTTCCCGAGCTTCACCGCCCGCCGGGGGCTGCTGGACGGCCACCAGGAGTATCTGCTGTACTGCCGGGTGACGAAGCCGCCGCGCTAGGCGCGCGCGGAACTATAAGTGGTGCCCCGCGTTCGATCGAACGCGGGGCACCACGCCTGGCCGACCTTCGACAGCCGGTCGGAGCGCTGTTAGCACTCAGAGACGTTGCAGGTCAGGCCCGGGCACTCGTCCGAAATGAAGAGAACGCAGCCCAGCCCCTGGACCGGGGGCGGGCCGTCAAGAAACTGGTAGTGGATGATGTAGACGGCATCGGAGGCATCCAGCAGGCAGTCGCCGTTCGCATCGCCCGCCTTCTCGCAGGGAAGCGGCGGGCCGCCGCGGAAGAGGTAATTGAGAATGTAGATGCCGTCGGCCAGGTCAAGCCTGCCGTCGCCGTTCGCGCTGCCCGCCATGGCCTTCACGCCCGGCTGGTAGACGAACAAGCCCGCCTTGTTGCAGGAGACGGGGTTGCAGCAGTCGTCGGCCGGATCGATGCCCGCGCTCTCCGAGGCGGGGAAGCTGTTGCCGCCCATGACCATGACGTTGGCCACCGGGGGCACGCCGAGCGTCTTGTCGCACGGAACGACGTAGGTCGACTGTCCCTCGGCGTCCATGAGAATCTTCCACGTGACGGCCAGATCCGTCCAGCCGTTCTGCGCGGGGAGCGTCACGGTGGCCATCAAGTCGATCACGACCCCGTGGGTCACGCCCCCGGGGTAAATATTGACCGAGTTGAAGCCAGGACCGGTGCCGCCGTGGAAGGTTCCGCTGTCGGTGCCTTTCACCGTCGCCGCCACGACTTCCATCGTCCCCGCGTCCCTGATGCACACGCCGTAGGACCAGCCCTGGACCTGCCCCGAGTTCTGGTCGGCGGGATCCGAGTCGAAGTTGAGGGTCACCAGCGAGTCGACCTCGGCATCGGTGGCGCCGCCGCCGCCGCCGATGTCGATGGTGAACTGAGCCGCCGGCGTGCAGATCTTGGGCTCGAAGGTGAAGACCGCGGGAGCCTGCACGTCGGGCGTAATGCTCGCGCCGCCGTACACCATGACGATCGCCGTGGGAGGGCTGCCCACGGTGTTCGTGAAGGCCAGGCGTCCGGCCTCGGAGGCCGCAGCGCCCACCGTGCCCGACACTTCCACCGTCAAGTCGATGATCCGGAGGCCGGTGGTGACGCCGAGGGAGCAGACCTGCATCATGTCGACGACGACGCCCTGAGTCACCGCCGCGCAATCGGCCAGCCCGTCCGCCGCGGCGCCATCGCCGGGAACCGGGCCCGCGGGGACCGCCAGGTTCGTCGACGCGAAGT
>Ga0209718_1000068_pt1 | contig 148025 bp, 136 predicted proteins | sample AD_JPNAS1_MetaG_FD_184420 | JGI IMG/M metagenome (GOLD analysis project Ga0209718, IMG submission 184420) | Active sludge microbial communities of municipal wastewater-treating anaerobic digesters from Japan - AD_JPNAS1_MetaG (SPAdes) (version 2) | ecosystem: Engineered > Bioreactor >...
GCCCTTTTTCAGAGAGCGCCCTGCTATCTTATCATTTTAAACATATGCGTGTCAACATAAATGTTATCTGTTTTTGGACAGCTCCTAAATATTAGCATAGCAATATTGCACTGTCAACAGGTTTTTTTAACTACCTACTTGCGCATCGGTACCAGTAGGTTAATCAGCCGTATTACTTAAGTATTCCTGCCGATACACAAATGCCGTTTGACTTATTTCAATACATACGCATAATACGCATTTTCTGTTGACATATATGCGCATAATGCGTATGGTAAGATTACGGACGGATGAAAGATGACTGCTGCACAGGAAAGACTCAGATAATCAATATTGAAACAAGCGAGGTACCGCAAAATGAAACTTATATATCCCGCAATCTTTACCGCATGTGAAGAAAAAGAAGGCTATACAGTGGAAGTTCCCGATCTTCCGGGATGTGTCACTGAAGGAGACAGCCTCAGCGATGCAATCGAGATGGGCACAGATGCGGCCGGCGGTTGGATTCTTACCGAACTTGAAGAAGGTCGCAGCTATCCGAAGGCAAGCGAACAAACCGATATAATTATACCCGAAGGCTCATTTGCCGGTCTTCTGGCACTGGATATTGATGCTTACGCTGAAAAATACGGAAATAAGGCGGTGAGGAAGAATATAACAATACCTGCATGGCTCAATACATACGGCGAGAAAAACAACATTAATTTTTCAAAACTGCTTACCGATGCACTTATGGAAAGAGCATTGAGTGAACAAAAAAGAACGGTTAAATAGCTGAAGAAAGTTCTCTCACAGTAATTCTTATATACTTTTCCGGAATCAACAGGAAACATAACCGAAAAAAAAGAGAGACCTCGCAAGTTCTCTCCCGGTTCCAGGCCCCGCAAGCATCTGCAACCTAATCACTGGACATAATATATCGTAATCGCTCATGCTTGTCAACATATCCTTTCGTTCAAAAAGTTCTTCTCCGCATATACTTCATTAAGTACTTCAGATTATTGCAGTGATACTTTTCTCCTGTTTTTAATATGAAGTTTCTGTCCAACTTAGCAAATTCGTACTCATCAATGCGTAAATCCTCAAAAAGCATTTCCTCTATATCTCTTTGATTGGTCACGGGCGGCATTATGTAAAGCTTATCGCACAGTGCCTTTTCCGCTGTTGCAATCCTGTACGCATATCCGTTTTCCTCTCGGATAAGAATACCGAACGGAAAAACATCCGCAGGAACATCCCGATAAGAAAACCTTCCGAACAGATTCTCATATAGTTTTCTCTTCTTCTTTTCAAAGGTTGCAGATGTATATTCATAAACAGCTTCCGGGATTAAATCGTATACCGAAAGAGCATAATCAAATGACAGATAAGAAGGTCCGTATATAACTCCTGCAAGATAATGCCCCTTAGCATCCTTATTTGTTTCATATATTCCCCGTGTTAGCGGGAATAATTCACCATTATCTACAAGACGTCGAATCTTACTCTTCGGATTTCTGTAATTACCGTATTGCTCAATAAGCATTGAAGTTGTTACTACCACTATTTGCTCCTCCAAGTGCAATTATACTGCACTTAGCGGAGCAAATCAATAGCTTCTTCCAATACTATTTCATCATATACTGTAGGAAGGTTGATAAATCCAAGGTCATAATTTTCCTTCAAAAGCTCTTGGGCAAGTTTACCCTGTGGCATTGGCAGGTACTAATCAAGAGCAGTGAGCGCTCCGCCGGATACATGATACAAATCGGCACGAATATAATCGTCCAAAGCTTTACGACTCAAATCTTCATCAATCGTACGTCTGACGTAGAAAAGTGCCTCCTCAATTGTTTTGCACTTTGTGATTATTAATATATGATGTCCCCATGGTATATAGCTGAAAGAAATCGGAAAGGATATTTCTCCGACAAGCTGTTGGAGTTTTTCTTCATGCATCTGAGTTCCAATCTGTTTACTCTTGAATTTCCGAACCAACCTGATTCAGTTTTAGACTTCCCATATCAAGACACTTCTGCATATCTGAAATAAGCGGAATAGTTTCCGCTTATCTCCGCTATGGTATAATATACGGTACACGGAGAATGCTATGTACTATTCAAGAATGCTTATACCTACAATAAGAGAGACTCCTCAGGAAGCCGAAGCGGTTTCCCATAAACTCATGCTTAAAGCAGGGTTGATCAGGCGCTTGGCTTCAGGTGTATATATATTCTTGCCTTTAGGGTACAAGGCTTTGAGGAACATAGAGAGGATAATCCGGGAGGAAATGGATAAAAAGGGTGCACTGGAACTTCTTATGTCCGCCCTTATACCCAAGGAACTTTTGGAACAGTCGGGAAGATGGGAAGTCTTCGGGCCGGAAATGTTCCGGTTGAAAGACCGTTCGGAAAGAGAGCTCTGTTTAGGCCCCGCTCATGAAGAATCCTTTACAATAACCGCAAGGAACGAAATCCGGTCGGTAAAGAATCTGCCTTTAACCTTGTATCAGATACAGACCAAATTCCGTGACGAGTTGCGTCCCGGGCACGGAATAATACGTTCAAGAGAGTTTCTGATGAAGGATGCATACAGTTTCGATAAGGATGAGTCCGGGCTGGATAAGTCATATAACGATATGCACGACGCATATTGTAATATATTTGCCCGTTGCGGTCTGGATGTGGTTATTGCCTATGGGGCGGGCTCGGAGGAATTTATGGTATTGAGTGATATAGGAGAAGATAAGGTGGTAACCTGTACGGTATGTGACTACGCCGCTAATCAGGAAATAGCAGAAGCGGTAAGCCATAATACAGCTTCTTCCGATACATTGCTGAACATGGAACTTTTACACACTCCGAATATAAAGACAATTGACGACCTTTGCTCCTTCATGGGTTGTTCTTCCGTTAACTTTGCAAAAACTTTGATACTGGTAGCCGACGGCGAACCGGTTATGGCTGTTATAAGGGGGGATAAAGAACTGTCGTTGAAAAAGCTTGCAGGTTTGCTTAAATGTGACAAGCTTTCGCTTGCGGAAAATCATTTGGTGGAGAAACTTACCGGTGCTGCGGTGGGATTTGCCTCTCCCGTAGGCATGAAGTGTAAAGTTGTTTTGGATAACCAGCTTAGGAATATGACCAACTTCGTTACCGGAGCCAACAAGACCGATTACCATTATATAAATGTAAATCTTAAGGATTTCACAAGTTATTCTTTCGGGGATATAAGGGCGGTATGCGAGAAAGATGTATGCCCCAAATGCGGTAGCGGTATAAAGATAAGCAGTGCCGTGGAAGTGGGACACATATTCAAATCGGGTGACAAATACTCCAAGGCTTTGGATTGTGTGTATACCGATGAATTCGGAGAGAAAAAGCCCATGATTATGGGCTGTTACGGGATAGGATTAGACAGAATACTGGCTGCGGTTATAGAGCAGCATAACGATGAAAAAGGCATAGTGTGGCCCATGGAAGTTGCACCGCATAAAGTATATATATTACCCACATTGGTAAGCGATCCCGTCATATTTGATATGGCGGTCAAGATGCATGACGAGCTGGTCGCTATGGGTATCGATGTTATATTAGATGACCGCAACGAGCGGGCGGGCGTTAAGTTCAATGATGCCGATTTGTTGGGCATACCGTTAAGAGTAACTGTGGGCAGAAATGCCAAAGACGGTATGGTGGAACTTAAAAAACGTAATGAAGAGCAGGCTGCACTTGTTACATATAGCCGGGCATTACAAAGTATAATAGAAAATGTAAGAGAATATACTGCTTAACGGCTTCAAGGTCCTGTTCAAATACGCTTTGCAGACTTTTGTTGTATATAACGCTTGCGGGATGATACAGAGGAAAATGTGTTATGCCTTTATATTCCGTCTGTTTACCGTGCCACTGCCCTATATTCAAGGTAAAATCTTTTTTCAGTGCACGTAAAGGAACATTACCCAAGGTAAGTATAAGTTTCGGTTTGATTATCTCTATTTCTTTTTCCAAACAATACAGGGAAAGTTGGATTTCCTTTTTTGTCGGGGTACGGTTGCTCTTTTTACCTGACTTGGGATTAATTTTATACGGTCGGTATTTTACCGCATTGGTTACCAATATGTCGTCTCTTTCCAGTTTCAGGGATTCCATGAACTCTTTAAGTTTTGCTCCCGCCATTCCGACAAAAGGTTTACCTTGTGCAACTTCATCTTTTCCCGGAGCTTCCCCTATAAGCATAATGCCTTTACGCATCAAGCCGTCGGAAAAGACAAACTGGAAATCATAGTCTTTGTTGCTTTGCTTTACCTTTTCTATATATTCCTCATAAAGCTTTTTTAAGCGGTCTGCAGTCTTTTCCATGCGTTCTTCAAATCTCTCCACATATCTATCTTCTTGGACTCATCCCGCAAAAGTGCCGCCGGATGATAGGTAAGCATAACCGGTATCCCTTTATACTCATGCCATGTGCCTCTTTGCTGCGTTATCCTTATATTTTTATCTATAAGGCTTGCTGCTGCGGTATTGCCCAAAAGCACTATTACTTCCGGTTGCACCAGTTCAATCTGTCGGTCCAGATAAGGTAAACACTCCTGTATCTCCTGTTCATAGGGGGTGCGGTTGTTTTTAGGTCTGCATTTTATAATATTACAGATATAGTAGTTGTCTTCTTCTATACCCATTGCCGACAAAGCCATGGATAACAACTGTCCCGCTCTTCCCACGAAAGCCCTGCCCTGTATATCCTCTTCTTCCCCGGGAGCTTCTCCTATAAGCATAAAGGCGGCAGTTTTATTGCCTCTGCCTATGACAACATTCTTCCTGTTTTCCCATAAAGAACATTTCTTACATTCATTGCACTGTTTTTCCAGCTGTAACCATTCACTCATACTTCGTTATCCTTTATATCCCAAGTCTTTTGCAATACCCTCTAATTTCGCCAACCGCTTCTGCACAGTGGATTTTGACACCTTTACCTTAAGTCGCTCGGCAATCTCGTTATACTCCGTCAACTCTTCGTTAAGTCTCAACAGTGCCGTTTCTTTAAGTTTTTCTTCCAGAAAATCCAGCCCTTTGGTGCCTTGTATATATCTTATGGCGTTAATCTGTCTTATCTTGGTTTCCACCGATTTGTCGGTATTGTATTCGTCACAGTTTATCATTCTGTTGGTATCGTTCATTATACTTTTTTCTATTCTGGCATTCTCATAATCCATTAGGGCGTTATGCGCTCCTATCATGTTAAGGAAGGTGGAAATGTCTTCGGAATTGCAAAAGTAAATATATTCGGTATTGCGCCGCTTAGACCGCTTTACGTTGAGCAACGATTCTTTCAGAAGCATGTTATACAGCCTGTCGGTCTCGGTCGCATTCTTTGATGCTATTTCCAGAAAGTATCCTTTCTTGGGTTCCCGTATAAGTCCGCAGGCAAGAAAAGCGCCTCTGTAATAGGAGTATCTGTCACAATCGGACAGCAGATACTCGGTTATATCGGTAAATATACCGTTACCTTTGGCATCCGCATCCATGAAACCCAGATCGGAAAAAGCATTTTCCGAAGCATAACTGGCTTCGGTCTTTACGGTAAATATCGTTTTATCGTTAAATCTGTTCTTTTTTCTGCGGATATCCGAATGTAAAGAATATATTCTGTTGATGGAAAATATAATCCAGCGGGCCTCGGAATTGTCCTCGGTGTTTATGCGTAAGGAAAAGTAGCCGTTTCGTTCTTTGGTAAACTTTCCTTCCAAGCGAATCATGGCACTTAACAGTGCCTTCTCGCAACAGCTTTTGGATAGGTTTTTATATGACAGTTCTTTTTTTACTAAAGCGGTGTATGACATTATCTCTTGCCATACTCTTTAACTATGGCATCCTTTTCTATATCTCTGTGTTGAACGGTAACCCTGTGATTGTTTTTTTCCAATATTCTGCCGAACTCGTCACCTATTACCACCGAACGGTGTCGCCCTCCGGTGCATCCCAAGCCTATGACCAGTGAGGTCTTTCCTTCTTTGATGTACAGAGGAATGAGATACTCCACCATCTCGGTCAGCATCTTAAGAAAATCCTGTGTGGCTTTCTGACCCAGAACATAGTCTATTACCTTTTGGTCTTTCCCCGTCATCTCTCTCATGTCTTCTATGTAATAAGGGTTGGGTGTAAAACGCAAGTCGAATATGAGGTCGCAGTCCACCGGATTGCCGTATTTTACTCCGAAGGATGCAAGGGTGATTATGAGGGATTCCTGCAGCGGTCCTCCCAAGACAATCTCCGCCAACTCCCGTTTAAACTCTTTTGCTAAAAGCTGGCTGGTATCTATTATGTGGTCGGCTCTTCTGCTTATATCATGAAACTGTTCCCGCTCTTTTTCTATGGCCTCGGTTATGCTTGTGGTCTCGTCTTCCATGGGATGATGCCTTCTGGACTCGCGATATCTCTTCAAAAGCATTACATCGGAAGCCACAAGATATATCAGTTTATACTTACAACCCTGCTCATCCAACTTATCCAGTGTAATCAATATGTTTTCCAGCGGCTCCGCTCCCCTTATATCGGTAACCAGCGCTACTTTTCTTATCTTTTTGTTGTTGCGTACCATTGTAACGAACTTAGGAATAAAGGAAGGCGGTATATTGTCCATGCAATAGAAACCCAAGTCTTCCATGGTCTTAAGTGCGTACGATTTGCCCGCTCCGCTCATTCCGGTTATGATAAACAGTTGCATTATTCTTCTCCGATAATCTTAACTTCCAATTCAAGATTTACTTTATATTTATTATACACAACACTTTTTATATAGTCTATAATTGTAAGAATATCTTTTGAGGTTGCACCTCCTTTATTGATGATAAAACCTGCATGTTTTTCCGACACTTGCGCCCCGTTTACGGTATAGCCTTTCAATCCGGCATCCTGTATAAGTTTGCCGGCGAAATGTCCGGCCGGTCGCTTGAATACGCTTCCGCAGGAAGGATATTCCAAAGGCTGAGAGGATTTTCTTTTTCTTGCATACTCCAGCATATCCCGCTTTATGCTGCTTTTATCACCATGTGTAAACGCAAAAGTTGAATTGAGTATTACATAATTCTTATCGGTAAAGAAGCTTGTTCTGTATCCGAATTGATGCTGTTCTTTTTGTAAAGTACATATATTTAAGTTTTCATCCAGATATTGCGAACTTACCAGTATATCCTCTATTGATGTGCCGTACGATCCGGCATTCATGGATACCGCTCCGCCTACCGAGCCGGGTATTCCCGACACCGCTTCGGCTCCGGTTAAGGATGCTTCATATGCCGCTGCGGCCAGTTTTGCCATGGAAACACCTGCAGAGGCGGTTATGAAATTGCCCTCAACTTCTATGTCATTCAACCTTCCCGTTAATATTACAGCCCCCCTTATGCCTTTATCACGTACCAGTATGTTGGTGCAGTTGCCGAACAGGTAAACAGGCATATTATATTCTCTCAATATTGTAAGTATCGCTTTGAGAGATTCTGCATTTTCCGGCAACGCCACAATATCTGCAGGCCCTCCTGTTTTATATGAGGTATAGTTGCTCATGGGCTCATTGAATTTTACAAAATCATACTTGTCAAGTATTGTTTTCAAATTTCCTGTTCACCCTTTCATACATTTCTTTGGCTGCATTGTATCCCATCTTCTTTTGCCTAAAATCCATTGCCGCCACTTCCATAAGTATGGGCATGTTTCTTCCCGGCATTATGGGCAATGTCAATGAAGGTATCTGTATTCCCAGATACTCGGTATACTTTTCCTCCATACCTATGCGGTCGTATTTTTTATTCTCATCCCATCTCTCTATGTTTATAACCAGATCTATACTGTCTATATCTTTTACCGAACCCGCTCCGTAAAGTCCTTTGACATCTATAATACCCACTCCGCGCAATTCCATGAAATGGCGTATTATCTCGGGCGATGTACCCAAAAGGGTGGTCTGGCTTACCTTACGTATTTCCACTACATCGTCGGCTATGAGGCGGTGACCTCTTTTAACCAGTTCCAGTGCGGTCTCCGATTTGCCTACCCCGCTGTGGCCCGTGATAAGAACACCCACACCGTATAGCTCTAAAAGCTCCCCGTGTATGGTCATCCTTTCGGCCAGTTCCAGATTGAGGTAACTTATGAGCATGGCCAAAAATACCGCCGTACCTTCATAAGTCCGTAAAACCGGAACTCTCTTCAGCCGTGCCGACTTTATAATCTCATCATATACCGGCTGCGAATTGGATATTATTATACAGGGTATGCTTTCATGCATGTAGGCATCCAGTCTCTTCTGCCGCTCCTCACGGGAAAGAGTGCCTAAAAAGTTCATCTCGGTTCTTCCCAACAGCTGCACACGCTCCGGACAGAAACCTTCCAGATAGCCTGCAAGCTGCAATCCCGGTCTGTATACTTCCGCAGAATCTATAATCTTCTTGTCGATATTCTCCGGAACATACATCTTATCCAGACAATACCTCTCTATAATGGTGTTCACACTGATGCTGTGAGGAGTCGCATCATAATTTTCCGGTATATTCATAAAGTACCTCCTGTAACAATCCGTTGCTTGCCAATATATCACTTTTATATCTCATGGAAGGCGGGTTACCTTTCCAGTCGGTACATACGCCTTTTGCTTCGGTCAGTATACATATACCCGCAGCCACATCCCACGGACTTAAATTGCGTGTAAGAAAGGCATCGGCCGCCCCTTCGGCCACATAACAGATATCCAATGCGGCCGAACCGCTTATACGTATATCCATGCATGCCAGGAACACTTTCTTCAGCACATCGAAATGCATATCGGCATCGCCTCTTTCGTACGGACTGGTCTCACATGTTATAAGGGCGTTCTCTATATTCTTAACATTTGAAACCCTTATGGGTTTACCGTTAAGTTGGGCGCCCTTACCCTTTTCGGCTATATAGGTGGCATCGGCAACCGGATCGTGCACTATACCGAAAACCGGCTGCTCTTTATACACATAAGCCAGCGATATGCAGGAAGGCGTATAGCCGTGTAAAAAATTGGTGGTGCCGTCCAGGGGGTCTAAAATAAAGACGGAATCGGATAAAATATCCCGGTTATCCTTCTCTTCGGCGATAAGCGGTATGTCGGGATAATGTTGTCGTAAAGCTTGGGCTATACTTTTTTGTATGGCTATATCGCATGCCGTCACATAGTCCTTATCGCCTTTTTTTACGGCATTTGTACGATAAGTTGCGTCTTTCATCAATGCTCCCGCATCCAGCACCGCATTAACAGCTTTTATAAAATCCATTATTGTCCTCTTATATAAACCACACCGTCTATTACGGCGGCAGCTCCGTCACGCGAGTAGGAAAAAGTATCTTCCTTACCGTCATATTTAAATGTAATGGTCTTGTTTTTTATAACATAGGTCCCGCTTATTTCATTATCATTTTCCGTACATGTAAACTCATTATTCATAAACTCATATTTTCTTCCGGTCTCCTCACTTACATACACACCGAAAAGATATGTCTGGCATGCGGTAAGAGTGAGTAATATAACGGCTGTTAAAAATAAGATAAGAATCTTTTTCATATATTTATATACCTCTTCTTTCTTCCCAAATTATATCATGTATCACACATACACTCCACCTGTGACGGATTATCGGTAAGATTCTCCACATTAGGCATATATATGTCATGTGTAACGAGATTTCCTATGGCACCATATCTTTCACAGTTTTTAAATTTCCTGAAAGTTATGAAGGCATCGGTCTTTACGGCACCCTCATCGGAAGATACTATCACGTTCTTTAAAAACAGATTTTCCACACGGTCATATACATGTATATATCCGTCAACCTTCACATCGGAAGCGGCCTGAATTACAGTTAACCCGTCAATTACGACGTTCCTGATACGCGGCCTGCAATCGGGGGCGTAATTTAAGTCGTTCTCATGGAAAGGCAATCCGAACACCCACAGCGGCCGGTTATCCGAAGGGTTCTGATGGTGAATGTTTTTAAATGTAATACAGTCGAAGTTCCCCCCTATATCAAACAAAGTGGCGGTTCTGTAAGGATATACATGGTCCATGGGACGTAAGTCTATATTCTCAAAGGTAATATGTCCGTAATTGCCGAAACCGTCTCCCGGAAACCAGGGGTTTATGAAGAAGCCGTAGCTTCTGTAAGTACCTGTTACATTTCTTACCGTTACCCTGTCCAAGTGTCCTTTTGATCTGCACAGCATTCTTATGGCCTGATCGGCATAGTCCAAATGCACTCCGTCTATAAGCACATCGGTTATGGAAGATACCAGGTCATGCTCGTCGGGACCTAAGGCTATGAAGTCGTCTCCCGACCGCCCTTTTATATTCCTCATTGTAAGAAACTGCCCCGGCCCCCAGAAATGAAAACCGTCCTGATTCTGTCCCCTCATCCAGTTGGGCAAATCAATATATATGTTTTCTATGGTGACATTTTTAAAGTTGACGCACATTACCGACCAGGCTCTCTGATTCCTTATGGTTATATCCCTCATGATAAGGTCCTGCACCCCGAAAAACTCGAAAGCCACCACCATTCTGTAAGCACCGAAATCGTCGGATATGCCTTCTATACCGAAACGGTATTTCTCTTCCGTTATGGGTACATGGTGCTGTTGCCCCCTGTTGTTATGGTTATATGTTCCGCCTATGAGAGAAACATTTCTCGTAAGCAATTTTGTATAGCTTCGCTCCTTCAAATCGATAAGTGAACGGTCGGAGCCGTCTTTCAAAAAGAATCCGCAGTCCTTACTTAAACATTCAATAGTTGTATTGGATTTCAGATCCAGACCGGTAATAAGAGCGGCGCCGTCCATTATAAGGTGAATACCCTGATCCTCCCCCGCTTTATCCAATACCCGCTGTAAAGCGGCCGTTACGTCGGTTCCTCCGCCGTTATATACATTACTGTCCAATGTAGCCACAGAGCTTGCAAATATTTTAGTAAACTTCATTTTGTCCCTCCTGTCCGATACCTTTATTTTAACATCTGTAACCGATATTACAATTAAAAGGTTAGGGATAGATATGGCGTCAGAAACCGTCGGCATATTCTTTTAAGAAGTCAGCCGCATTGAGTATTTTCCGATCTTTCGGAAAATGCTTAAGGTTGCCTGTTATCAACACGGCACCACAGTGCTTTGCAACCTCATAGAACATTTTATCGGCTTCATCGGTAAAATCAATATCCGACGGTTTAGCAACCACCGAGTGTCCGTTACTCTCAAACCAACCCAGCAGTGAATTAATTTCGCCCTCGGAAAAACCAAATCCCGGTCTTTTCAATACCTCGCGATACTCGGTGATTATCCTATAATCAAAACAAGGAACAAGAACACCTCTCAAAATCATGCTTACAATCTTGGCCGGATTGCTGTTTCTTGACCACAGTGCCGATACCAATATATTTGTGTCTATTACAACAAGCATGAACTACTCCCCCCGGCGGGCAGCCGCAATCTCCGCTTCTATCTCCTCATCGCTCATGTAGCCTTTTGCCGCCGCTTTAGCTCTCATGGAATTAAAGGCGATTGCAGCCTTTGCCTGACGAACCGCTTTCAATGTTTCTTCAAAACTGCCATCGGAGATATCCAGCATAATTGCCGTCGGTCTGCCGTTGTTGGTGATAACAACCTCGCCGTTGGTAACAAGGTCTTCCCAAAGGCTTTTAGGTGTGGTTCTTAAATCTCGTACAGTATAAAAATTCATAACAGTACCTCCGCTCATATTGTACCGTTAATGTAGCACAATTGTCAACATATTGTGTATTTTGAAAATATTTCCGGGAGTATACATGAATATAGGGTATACTTTTATAGAGGTGGTGATGATGCTTAAGAGTATTACGCCGAGTACAAAGGAAAATTGCATTGAAGAAACAAGAGAAAATAACCTGTCGGAAAAACTTGATTCCTTTCTTGCTAAAACGGATTATGTAAACAGCGGAGGAAGTTTTACCCGAGACGAAATGAATGAAAGATAAGCTTTCATTAATACGATATATTCAAGGAGCAATGTCTGCTTGAGAAGATTGCAAAAATATGTAAGAGAAATTGTATTTAAGACTTAAAGCAATATTACCGAAAAAAACAAATAGATTCATCGCCTAATGTGGGAAATGTAAAGGTTTTAATGTGGGTTTTGTTAATGTGTTTTTTTGCGATCTATCATTATTTCATCTGTCTTTACTACATATGCATATGCCTCGGGATAAGCTCTTTTCAAGTAGCAAAGAGGTAACAAAATTTCATGTGTAACTGTCTTATATGCTCTTCTTTAAAACTATCCGGTTTAATCATAATTTCTATCTCTCCATTTAAAGCTTTATATCGTTCTCTCTTATAAACTCCGATATTTTCTTGTCGACTTTTCTCCTATTGGCATAACGGAAAAGTGCTTTCTTATCGATAACATATCGTGTGAAAGCATCTTTATATATTGCGGGATACTCACTTTCGCTGACAGATTCCATAATCAACGGTTCCGCAAACAGATCTACCAGTATTTTTTCCAATCTTGCATGCCAAACAATCTCTTTTCCCTTAGGGGCTTCCGTCGTAAGCTTTACAATAACAATCATATTGTCGCTCCAGTATTGATGATATAACTCTACAGTAGGATTTATTAAAACTTTACCGGGATAATATTCTTTCAGCGTGTCAAATACAAATCCCGTAATATCCGCTTCTACCGACAGATAAATTACATTGTGAGCAATTTGGTGATTAACAAAATCATTCAGTTGCACCAGCTCGAAAACGGAATAAGTGAGGTATGGATATTGTTCAGTCATTATATTTGCAACCTCCTTTGCAAGTTCGGAATAGGTATGAGTGTAATCCGCAGTCCTACCGTCCGGAACGAAATACACATCTCTGCTTTCTCTTATAATATTGCCGTTATGTACTAATCCTTCTAATGTTTTGTAAAAAGACGCATCACTCAGCGAATAACCTTCTCGTCGAAATGATTCAAGCATCTCCTTTCTTGAGAATTTCTCTTTGCCTTTCAGTCCGTTAAGATATTTGGAATCAGCCATACACCATACCTTCCTTAATCTTATTTTTGCGGCACTAATACTCGTTTAGTGCCGTAAAGATAATTATAGTATACATCGGAATTTCAAAATAGTCTATAAGTTATAAGTATTAATATGCTTTTTATGACAACAACCTTATACTCAATAAACTTATTGCCATCATATGCAGAAAACGATTTAATTAAAACAAGGCATTACCTTGACGATAATGCCCTGTGTTTTAAGTTATTTAACTTTTTCGGTTACATTCCGTATCCGCCCATGCCCGGGTTTCCTGCCGGCATCGGGGGCTCTTTTTCCGGTATGTCACAAACCAGTGATTCGGTTGTGAGTATCAGAGCCGCTACCGAAGCTGCATTCTGCAACGCGGTTCTTGCAACCTTTGTAGGATCTACTATTCCCACTTCTATCATGTCTTCATATTTTTCCGAAAGAACATTGTATCCGACACCTTTCTTGGAAGACATTACTTTAGCCAGTATAACCGAACCTTCCAGTCCCGCATTGATGACTATCTGTCTTAAAGGCTCTTCTAAAGCTCTTGCCACTATCTGAGCACCGGTCTTTTCGTCTCCGGTAAGTGAACGTATGACGGCATTTACTTTAGGCAGTGCATCTACAAATGCCGCTCCGCCGCCCGCTATTATTCCTTCTTCCACGGCCGCTCTTGTTGCTGCAAGTGCGTCTTCTATTCTTAATTTCTTTTCCTTCATTTCAATCTCGGTTGCGGCACCTACCTGGATTACCGCTACACCGCCTGCCAGTTTTGCAAGTCTCTCCTGCAACTTTTCTCTGTCAAACTCCGATGTGGTTTCTTCAATCTGTGATTTTATCGAAGCCACTCTTGCTTTAATCTTGGCTGCATCTCCGGCACCGTCCACTATTATCGTGTTCTCTTTCTGAACTTTAACCTGTCTTGCTCTTCCTAACATATCCATGGTGGTTTCTTTAAGGTCCAAGCCCAGCTCTTCCGAAACTACCTGCCCGCCTGTAAGAATAGCTATATCTTCCAGCATGGCTTTTCTTCTGTCACCGAATCCCGGAGCTTTTACGGCTACACAGGTAAAGGTTCCTCTTAACTTATTTACAACTAATGTTGCCAGCGCTTCGCCTTCCACGTCTTCGGCTATGATAAGGAGCTTCTTGCCTGTCTGAACTATTTGTTCCAGTAAAGGCAGTATTTCCTGAATATTGCTTATCTTCTTGTCGGTAAGCAGTATATATGCATCGTCCAGAACCGCTTCCATCTTATCGGTATCGGTTACCATGTATGCCGAGAGGTATCCTCTGTCAAACTGCATTCCTTCCACAACTTCGAGGTTGGTTCCCATTGTCTTGGATTCTTCTACGGTGATAACACCGTCGTTTCCTACTTTTTCCATTGCTGCGGAAACCAGTTTTCCTATTTCGCCGTCATTTGCAGATACAGCCGCTACTCTCTCGATATCGCTTTTGCCTTTGATGTGGCTGCTGTTCTCCACTATTCCCGAAACCGCGGCATCTACCGCTTTTTCAATACCTTTTTTCAGTATCATGGGATTTGCGCCCGCTGCAAGGTTCTTGAGCCCTTCTCTTACTATTGCCTGTGCAAGCAATGTTGCAGTGGTGGTTCCGTCACCTGCCACATCGTTGGTCTTTGTGGCAACTTCCTTAACCAGCTGTGCACCCATATTTTCAAAAGCATCCTCCAGCTCTATTTCCTTGGCTATTGTAACGCCGTCATTGGTTATGAGAGGAGCTCCGTATTTCTTATCCAGAACAACATTTCTTCCCTTGGGTCCCAATGTTATCTTAACCGTATCCGCCAGCTTGTTTATGCCGGTTTCCAACGCCTGTCTTGCATCTATTCCGTACTTAATCTGTTTTGCCATATCATATCCTCCTTAAATTAAACAACCTTTGCCAATACATCCGATTGTCTCAATATTGTGTACTCCACACCGTCAAGCTTTACTTCCGTTCCGGCATATTTGCTTATAAGCACCTTATCGCCGACAACAAGTTCCATCTCCACCTTATTTCCATCCACAAATCCGCCGGGACCTACTGCGATAACTTCCGCTACCTGGGGTTTCTCCTTGGCCGATCCGGGAAGTACAATACCGCTCTTGGTTGTTTCTTCCGATTCCAACATCCTTATTACTATTCTGTCACATAATGGTTTGATTACCATAATTCTACCTCCGATTGTCCATATTTTAGCACTCAAGACGTTAGAGTGCTAAAGATATTGTAGTTTACATAGCACATATTCTCAAACCGCAAAATCGGTCAAATATGCTGTTTATCCGTAAATATATCCCGATTGCTTTAAATTACTCAAATATGCCGGTCTTTACTCAAGTTTACTTCTTTTTGCCTTTTTTATGCACTGCATGCTTTATAAACAGCGTAAACAGCGGGTGCGCTCTGTTGGGACGGCTTTTGAATTCCGGATGGAACTGTACACCTAAGAAAAAGTCGTTCTTCGGCAACTCTATGGCTTCCACCAATATATCGTCCGGTGATGTTCCGGAGATTACCATTCCCGCAGCTTCAAATTGTTTTCTGTATTCGTTATTTATCTCATAGCGGTGTCTGTGACGTTCGGAAACTTCATCGGTCTTGTATGCTTGGTGCATAAGAGTTCCGTCTTTTATCTTACAGGGATAGGCGCCCAATCTCATGGTGCCTCCCTTTACCATACTTACATACTGATCGGGCATGATATCCACCACTTTGTGATGACTTCTTTCGTCAAACTCTCTGGAGTTGGCATCGGTCAATCCGCATACGTTACGTGCAAATTCCACTACCGCTATCTGCATACCTAAGCATATTCCGAAATACGGCAGATTATTGACTCTGGCATAGTTGCATGCGATAATTTTACCTTCTACTCCTCTGATCCCGAATCCTCCGGGAATAATAATACCGTGGCAGTCGGCAAAAACCTCCTGTGCATTTTCAGCGGTGACTTCTTCGCTGTCCACCCATTTTATAACAGGCTTGACGTTATTCTCCAATCCCGCATGCTTCAGAGCTTCCACTACCGAAAGATAGGCATCATGAAGCTGGATATATTTGCCCACCAGAGCAATGACCACTTCGTCTTCTATTTTCTTCAGCCTTTCAATCATAGCCGTCCATTCGGTCATATCCGGGTCTTTTGTTACCAGACCCAATTCCCTGCATACCAAAGAAGAGAAGTCCAGTTTTTCCAGCTCCAGAGGAACTTCATACAAAACATCCATATCCAGATTTTCTATTACACAGTCTTCTTTTACATTACAGAAAAGCGATATCTTTTTCTTTAAAGAATCATCCAGATGATCGCTACAGCGAAGCACAATCATATCCGGAGATATTCCCATGGAATGCAACTCTTTTACCGAGTGCTGAGTGGGTTTGGATTTGTATTCTCCGGAACTGGCTATATACGGAACAAGCGTTACATGAATAAAAAGGCAGTTACCGGGACCTAATTCCAAAGATATCTGCCTTATCGCTTCCAATATATATGTACTTTCTATATCACCTATGGTTCCGCCTATTTCCGTTATTACCACATTAGCGTTGGTCTTTTTACCTACGCGGTATATGAAGCTTTTTATTTCGTTGGTTATATGAGGGATTATCTGAACCGTTTCTCCCAAGTATTCCCCTTTTCTTTCTTTGTTGAGTACGTTCCAGAAAATCTTTCCCGAGGTGAGATTGGAGTATTTGTTGAGATTTTCATCGATAAATCGCTCGTAATGACCTAAATCCAAATCGGTTTCCGCTCCGTCATCGGTCACGAATACTTCGCCGTGCTGATAGGGGCTCATTGTTCCCGGATCGACATTGATGTACGGATCAATCTTCTGTGCTGCTACCTTCAGTCCTCTGGCTTTCAACAGTCTTCCTAAGGATGCCGCCGTTATGCCTTTACCCAAGCCCGACACAACACCGCCTGTAACGAATATGAATTTTGTTGTACTCTCCACTATTTCCCCCTTTAATATCGGATATGTTTCCATATCCGACCAATACATATCAATCGCATATAATGCCGATGAATAAAACCTGCTATTCATACTATCACTAATCGGACTTATAATCCAGTGGTTTTAAGGAATTAACGATATGTTTTCATAAATTTTTCAATCCTCAGCAATCCGCCTATCCATATGACAATTAAATGGTAAAAAATGTGTAAATAAATTCCTGCAACCTACATCCATGAAAAAGGAGCCGGAAGTTCCCTTCTCGATTAGCATTTTTTGATTACCTTTCTCGATACTATACTCTTTGCTGATTTCTTTAAACGGTTGCTCATTCAATTGTTTAACGGAAGGCTCAAAAACGCTGGAATGTTATATCTTAAAGTGTATAATAAGGGCAGCAGCGGTATTACCGGGAGGTTTTCATGGCGTATTTTCTTAAACAAACTAAACAAAAAGGGCGTACTTATCTTTCAATAGTTGAAAGTTTTTATCACCCGAAAAAGAAAGGTACGGCTCATAGAGTATACAAATCTTTACAATCTGTTGAAACATGGATTGAAAAAGGCATTGAAAATCCTGTTGCACACTTCCAAAAAGAAGTGGATGAGTTGAATAAAGTTAAGCCTAAGGAAAAAGAGAAAAAGATTTCCGATATACCGCCTGTTGTTCATCTCGGATATTTTCCCTTAAAAAGCATTATGGAAAAACTTGAAATAGAGAAGAATGGCGACTATCTCAAACTGACAAAAAACTTGGACTTTAATTTGTATCACCTTATATCTTCTTTAACATATGCAAGAGTTGTGGAACCCTGTGATGCAAATGAAGCATTCTATGATATACTGCCTCTCCTTGATTTTTCTTATTGTTTTTCTCATGAGCAAATGCTGGAAGGATTGGCCTTCTTAGGACAAAACTACGAAAAGTTCGCTAAGATATTTACCTTACAGACTAAAGAAAAATTCGGCATAGATACCTCCGCTACATACTTCGATTACGACAACTTTTACTTTAATATGACGGAAGAAAGGAATTTGGGGGATGGTACAGGCAAAAAAGGTTCTTTATTTCGTTACGCTATTCTTACGGATAAGAATAATATTCCTATAGGATTGAATTTTCTTTGGGGAGATGTTTCAAAAAAGTATTTGCTGAAAGACATTATACAAAGACTGAATGCAACAAACATTCCTGTTAAAAAAACGGTATTTGTTATAGAAGAAGAAGAGGGAAGTATCTCTTTTGATTTTAATTGCGGATATCTGTATTCCCCGCCTTTACCGCTTTCCGAAAAGACGGAAAAAGAACGGATTCTGTCAAATAAGGGGTACAGCGAAGTAAAAGACAGTTACGGCAACCTGCTTTACAGACACAAATCATATATAGACCGATTCCCTTATACAGTAAGTATAAAGGGTAAAGAAGACAATGTAATGCTTGAGGAAAAAAGATTAATCACATATGCCCCCTACCTTGTAGAAGAAGACAAACTTATAATAAAGGCTCTGGCCGAGTGTACCGATATTTACTCCTTTAAAGAAGAAACGGATGAAGCATTATCCTTTGCAGGATACAGACTTTTTATTACCTCCGATGTAAACATGTCTGATCGGAAAATATATGACACCTATTATTATTTCCGACATATAGTGGATACTTTCAGAAGTATGGAATCCGATATAAACGGATACTCTCCGACGCTGGAAACGGAAGATTGTATAAAAGGTTATTTCTTAATTTGTTACATAGCCTTGTTGCTGGAAAGGCTATTCTGTTTTAAGGTATTGGAAGATAAGTATTCCGTATCCGAACTATCCTATTTTATGGAAAATTTCAAGCTTGTGCGTACCGAAACCAAGTATTTGAATATGGCAAGATACACAGCTTTCTTAGATAGACTGTCGAATATATTAAAACTTCCGCTTACCGATTATTACCTTACGGAAAGACAGGTAAAACGTATACGGGATTATACATTGTGAGCATTAAGTTTAATTATAATTAGTTGACTTTCAGCTTGTTAAATTGCTCCTTTAACTTTTCCGGAACCTTTTTCTCATCAACTCTCTTTTCTTCCCACGATTTTTTCAGTAATTCTCTAATATCTCCGGCAGTATAACGAATGATGTATGTTTCAGCATCAGGATCCGCTTCGACAACTGTTTGATATACCCTTGTACAGTTTATAAGTTTTTCAATTGTAATATTCACAATATCGTAATGTGTATCTTGAAGATCAACAATTGCAATCTCCTGTCCGGCATATGTTTTCTTATACTCAAGTGAGTTTTTTGAAAGAATATCCGTGTCTATTATTATAAAATCCATTTTGGTAATGTCAGAGGATGTAAAAGCGATAGCAAGTATTGCATCTTCAATATCATCAAGTGAATTTATATGCCATGTAGACAGTGTTCCGTTCTTTGTTCGAAATTCTGTTGTAGGTATATCGGCATAAATCTCTTTAATTTCAGTTCTTTCGCAAAGAGAAAACAGCTCGCTCATTTTAATTAGCTTTCGCACCAAAAACGCCATTATTCCGTCCCGTCTCTTTCAATATGCATAATAACCCTATCAGTATACTTCTGAAGCCATTTGGGGGTACAATGTATATTTTTCAAAAAAATCAAACCTTTTTTTGAATTCCATTTTTCAAAACACTGAATTGCTTTATCGCGCACGGATAACTCTTTATTCTCCAAAAGGCCCGCCGCTATAATCTGACCTTTTGGATAAACAATCTCATAGGGTACACTCGAAATCATTGTCAGTATACCCTCAAGCATATGTGGCTCATTTAAACTGGAAGTATAAATCTCCATCAACGCATCTGTCACATAATCAATTTGTCCTTTATCGTACGCATCATCCATGTAGAGTTCGGATTGGGAAAATTCTCCGTCAATGAACTCATCCTGTCGAATAAGTATTTTTATCTCATTTATATAGCGCGATATAATGTTCTTCCTTACTTTGCTTTCGCCAAAAATCTCCTTCCCGAAAGTAGCGGATGAATCCGTCTTTGACACTACAGACCGGATAGTTGATTGAAATCGCGAAGAGTTCGGAAAATACAATATATTTGTTTCGCCTACTGTAGCGACATTTTTGTAATCTTTCGTGCTATTCTCCATTTGTAACAACCTTTCATTATCGACTATTAATTCCGAAGCAATAGGCATCACTTTCCGAATAAAACTTTCTATTGATTTTTTCTTAAAACGCATATCTTGATTTTGTTGTAAGGTATTTATATCAATATGAAAAACAACACCTGCTTTTTGCTCTTTTACATGTTGTCCGTAAGATATATCGGTAATTACATTAAGAGTTTCAGAAAATCCGTTAATTAGAATATCGGTATGAGCATTCGTTCGCATAGCCCATTCGACAAAATCTTTATCTTTGTAGTATGCGGCACTCTTAAGTAGAGATTTTCCGCATTTTTCCAACTTATGGACATTCTCCATTTCATGTACCTGCAAAATATTCATAGCTAATCTGTTAGAAGATATAGAAAAGTAGTCAATTATAACGGTAAATACTTTTGTCGCTAATATGAAAAAATCTTTCATATCAATATCCGACTCATCCAAATTACTGTAATTAATATCAATTCTATCGTCAAGAATTGTAATACTATATCGTTGATCCTGAGAGATAAAACCTATGTTATATCGGACAGCATTTTTACTTGAAGGTTCTGAAATCGGCTGACTGTTAACAACAATAGGTAACAAAACTTGCTGTATCTCTTGATTCATTTTACTCATAAAATCGATAATTATTTCCGGTGAAGGCTCAATTGCGGAGTATTCACCGAATATTGATAATTGGTAATTGAGTGGAACAAACATAAAAATCCTCCATGTTGCACATATGTGAAGTATAGCATTTATCGTCTCTTCAATTTCTAACTGTTTGCTTTCTTAATGACTCACTTTTCTTCTTTACAAAACTCTGCTTATTGCCACAGATAACTATACTACGAAAGCATTATAAACAAAGAACAAAGAGAAAGCAATATACTTATGTGTGTTTTTGACATTTATTGCTATATTTGCCAAGCAGATATACCGCTTAAATACCGGAACAGAACTCTGAATGATATAAAATTTTAAGAAGAAATCTTTTTACAATACTTCTCCAACGGGCAACCTGCACATTCCGCTTTCTTTTTACAGTGCTCTTTACCGTTATGCACAATAAGTGCATGGAAACGGTTATATATTTCAATATCCGAAGGAAGTTCTTTTTCACAGTAATTCTTGACTTCCATATATGTGTTTCCGGCATCAACAGGGAAACGTCTGAAAAACCTCATTGTATAGGCATCTACGACAAAAGAAGGTAAACATAATGCATAGAGCAAAATGGAGTCTGCGGTTTCATTACCGACACCTCGTACTTTCAAAAGCTCAGCACGAATATCCGATAATGAACATTCTCTAATCAAATCAATATTACAATCATAACCCATAAACCATTCCGTAACGGCTTTCAGATATTGTGCCTTTTGCCTGAAAAAACCTGCAGGACGTATTATTTCCTGCAACTCTTCCATAGATAAAGACATAACCCTTTCAGGCGACAAATCACCTTCAAATCGTTCAATTGCTTTTTCCACATTCGACCAAGCCGTATTCTGTGTAAGAATTGTACCGACAATCACCTCAAAAGGTGTGTCTGCAGGCCACCAGTTAAGGTTGCCGTAGTGAGAGTATAAAGTGTTATAGATTTTTTTTAATTTATTCATAAACCGATGCCTTTATCTTGTTTATAGCCCTAATATATTTCTGTTACTCTACCAATCAATAGGAACTCAACTGTAAATCACTTACCTCTCTCTTGATACACCTTTATAATCTCTTCTAACAGTTTTTCTATTTCTTTATGAGCTTTATAATACTTATCAGGAAACGAGTTGTTACCGTCCGCTCTTATTTTCTCCCCGTTCTCGAAATCAACACTCATATTGAACATGGTACCGTCCTTAACAAAACGATTGTTTCCGTCAAACCCGTCCCATAAATATATCTGATTTCCGTAATATATCCTTAAAACCCAATAATAGAATCTTTTTACAATATCCTGATCTTGCTCTTTATCCCAGACTACTTCCGCTTCCTTATACGAGTTTTCAGGATCGGAGAAATTTGCCTTAAAAAGGTATTTGTCTCCTTTTTTTTCTATTGTAAAGCTGTAAATCTGGGGCATTGCCATGCCTCCGTGTCTAAAATAAAAACGTGTCATTTCGGAGTCTGAAAGAAAATCTTTCCTTTCACCTTTTTTACCGAATTCGGTTGAAAAGAGTTCATATATTTCCTTCATCCACGCACTTTTAGAATCATTATCTACACAGAAACGTATTGATTCACAGGACCTGTACCTACAAAGAAATCTTGTAGGATCGTTAGGAAGTCCCGATGTCACCCTGTATATACCGTTTTTGCTTGCCAAGTTATATTTATCTATTATCTTCTGCAATTCAACCAAAAACTCCGGTCCCGTATGTATTGTTTTCTCCATTTTAACAAGACCGCCTGTCAGTTCCGTTACCGTTCTGTTAATTCTTTTTGCTTTAAAGTGATAAAACAATTCCCCGCACTCATTGGAATATACAAATTCGGCATCAAATTTACTGATCTTCTCCGACTTTATTGTCTTAGGAGCATTCTTTTTTGTTTTATCGGTAACCTCTCCCGGCATTTTTATCATGTTTCTGAAATGCAGATACAAAACACCGCCTATAACGGCAAGTACTACTATTACTATTATTATGATAAATATCGGCTTCATGGCATTCTCCTATCTCAATCAGTAAGTAAGTTCATTTATATTATTCCAAATCACTTACTCTTCTCGTGATATATCTTAATAATTTCATCCATCAGTTTTTCTATTTCATCCTTAACTTCGTTATATCCCGTTGGAAATGAATTGCTTCCACAAGCACTGATGCTTTTCCCGTTCGCAAAAATAATACTCATATCAAACTCGGTGCCGTCTAAAATATCGTTATTACATACATCAAAGCCGTTCCACATGTATATATGATTCTCGCTGTATATCCGTATAACCTGATTATATATCCCTTCTACAACATCGCTGTATTCCTTTGTATCCCAAACCGGCTTTACCTCATTATATGAATTCTCCGGATCAAAGAAATCCGCTCTGAGACGATAATCCTCTCCCCTCTTTCTTATATCAAGGCTATATATATAATCTTTTCCCATACCGCTGTGGCTGAAATAGAAGTCGGTCATTTCCGATTCCGAAAGAAAATCCTTCCTTTCTCCTATACCGCCAAACTGAATTGCAAACAATTCATATATGTCTTTCATCCACTCACTGTAAGAATCACCGTCAATATAGAAGTAGATTGATTCACCTGATTCATATTTACAAAGAAAGCTCGTAGGTTCAACAGGTAGTCCCGCTGTCACTCTGTATACACCGTTATCGCTTGCAAGTTTATGTTTATCTATTATCTCCTGCAGACTTACTAAAAACTCACACCCTACATGTGTTACATCCTCAATGTCGCCGGGACCTAAAGTAAGTTCCACTTCGGTATTACTTTTCTTAACGGCACTAAATTGATAAAACCTTTCTCCATATTCATCAGCATAGATAAAATATGTATCGAAACTTTTAATGTCCTTTGACTTTATAACCTTAGGAGCATTCTTTTTTGTTCTGTCCCTGACCTGACCGGGCATTCTCTCTTGGTCCCTGAAATGAAAGAACAAGACAGTACAGACAACAATAAGTATTATCACCACTGCTATTATGATTATTATGTATAACGGTTTCATTGTGAGTCCTTTCCTTTCTGTTGTATATTATAGAATATTTTAAATGCCTTCTACACTATTATATATCCGGAATCCTTATTTATTAACGTTAATCAAAATGAATTGTCTCCTCCGCCCTGTTATATATTTCAATTCTGTTTTCAATATTGACTCTATTAACCAGCCAACCTCTGAACTGACATTGCTGTATAAATTCCTGTATTCGGTTTACACCGTTTATCTCCTTTAATGTAACCACTAAACCGAATTTAAGGTTTTCTCCGTCTTCGGTATTCAATCTTTCTTTTGTTTTTATGCTTATTCCCCACAGTCCGTTTTCAAGTTTTTCTTTCGGTTTTTTTTGCCTTCCTGTAGGAGTTTTTACATTCTCTCTGATATGCTTTACATTATCCCATTTTCTGAATAATTCACGCACAGTCCCTTCATACAACAATAAATTCTCTTCATCGGACTGTTTGTTATCATTTATTGAATCAATCTTTATTTTTCCCTTTTTAGTTTTAATAAGTCTTCCGAAATGAATATCCATTTCCGTATTGGTATAATCTACACCTTGATTTCTTGAACAATTGGGAAAATAGCAAAGGGTTGCCTTAGATACAAACGGTTGCTTACCTCTATCTTCGGGAACGGGAATATTGTAATTATATGTATCGTACTTTTCCGATATTCCGTCTATCGTAAACTTTATTTCATCACCGGGTGTCATAACAATATCATCAATATGTATCGGAACTATACCGTAACCTATCAATGTGGAACTGTACGGCTTACTGTCCCACCGCGCAGCGGAATCTATTATCAGAGCTTTTGCCAGTTCTCTTGTAAAGCCTAATACTTCAATAAGGAATGCAACTTTTCTTGTAATCCACGGTGCCGCAAATGAAGTACCGTAAACCGTTTTTGCACCGTAAGGTGAACATACTCTTATTCCTTTTTCACCTGCTCCGCCATAATAGCTGACATCGGGTTTATTAAAAAATGAAAGAACCAGCCCTTCCCTTGAGTATTCTGCAGGCTCATCATCAAAACTCACCGAATTAACAACTAATGAGTTAATAGAATCTGCCGGTGCACCGATTTTCTTTAGATTGGAATCTTTAGGTTTGTTAGTACCTGCCACAACAAATATTACATCATTCTCATATTGTATTTTATCCAGTATAGCCGCTTCGGGAGAAATAAAATTGGCATTTATCTCCATAGCCGATCCCAACGACAAATTCCAAACTTTAATATCTCTGTTAGTTGCTACAATTTCCTTAATGGCTCTGAGAATAGTAAAGGAACTGAATTGTCCGCCTTTTGACACGCCGAAATGTCTAACCTTGAATCTGCCGCACCCGTCGTCCAGGTCCGGGTTAATACCGGCTCCGTCAACAATAATAGACGAGACCATTGTTCCGTGGTCATAATCTTTACCTTCTAACGGAATATTACTGTCCAGCATGTTTTTAAACTCCACCCATTCCGAGAAATAGACATTCTCATCAAACATGGTATCTATGACACCTATTGTAGGCTCATTACCGGGATGCGGTATCAGAGTTGATGTTTCATAGGTACTAGACATATCTACTTTTTCCAGTTTTGAAATATCCGTTACAGCCATTGATATTAAATATGGAGCCTTTTCTTTCAATAACCTGTATTGATCGGGTTTAAGCAAAATTGTTGTCTCGTCTATAATCCTCACATCCAATAAATCTATACCCACCTGTTTCAGAATATCGGAAGTTTTTGTTCCCGTATCATATATTGTTATAATTGCATCATCCTGTAAATCGGAGGTATCACGTTCAATACCGAAATTTTCTATGTAGTATGCATCAACTATTGTATTTACTAACCTTGTCTTTGAAAGACCTGCAGCATCTCTGCTTCTGAATATGCTTTTATACTTATCACGATTAATATCATCAATCTTATCATATGTTATTTCTTCACCGAATGTCTCCTCAACTATTTTTATAACTCTCTTTAAATTATTAATTGCATCTATAAGAGTTTTATCACTTACGCAGTGGGTTATTATATGTTTCGGGGAACCGTCAAAAGAAAATTTTGCACCGACAATTGATTGGTTATTCTTCCTGCTTCCGCTTTCCAAAATTCCCTTCATTCTGTTGCTTTTTGCTACAACACATGTATAATACACACTGACAAGCGGCTTTATTCTCAAACTTTCTTTTTCCCAAAATTCGCGGACTTTAACTAAATCATTTTTTAAGTCAATTAAACGTGAAACTTTCACTTCTTTATTCTTGGGTATATTTGAATGTCCCGGTCTGTTACCGGAATCTTTTTGTTCAAATCTTCCCTTTAATTGAAGTATCTCATTCATAAGTAAGTTACTCCTTTAATTCTCTTGATACCTGACTCTTGGAAACCCCGGTCAATATTTCAATTTCTCTGACAGTAAAACCCTTGTCCTGTAAGACTTTTAATTCCAATCCGCCTTCTTCGCAAACCGATGCATACAGTCTTCTTAAATAATCAAATTCATTATCGGGACTGCTGAATGCCAGCGATGTTTTTATAATATTCTTTAAATCTCCGGGATAAGGTATCTTCTCCATTGAAGATATAATCTTCTTGAATAGGCGTATGTTTCTTCCCGCATTATCAAATTTTGATAAGTAATGATTTAATATTATTTCCGCTATATCAATCAGATCTTCTCGTGAGTATCTGTTAAAATCTATTACAAAATCAAACCTTCGTATTAAAGCCTTATCAAAATATTCAAATAAATTTGTTGTTGCTATAAGTAAAATCCTTTCATTTAATTCGTCTAAACCTTTTAATACGGAAGTCATAGCTCTTCCCATCTCTCTAAGATCTTTTGAATCGGTTCTGTCTAATGCCAAAGCATCTATTTCATCAAACAGAATCACAACCTTTTCAGGGGCTACCAAGTTATTTATCTCATCAAACAGTTTTGCTATATTTTTTCCGGTCTGACCAAGTTTGCTGTCTATTACATAAGCAAAATCTACAATAAACAAATCTCTATTCAATATTCTCGCTATATGTTTTACCGTTTCCGTTTTTCCCGTGCCGGGAGCACCTTGGAACAGAAACTTATTAACACCTATTCTATGTCCTACGGCATTTATAATACCTTTAACATCCTCCAGAATCTTTTCAGGAAGAGGTAACGGATCTCCGGTAACTTCTATTTTTCTGACAAATGTTAAATCATCCTCATTTATCTGAGGAACAAAGGTATTCGCATCGGATAGAAGTGCCATTATATATTCGGAAAGCTGGTAATCACCCATCTTATCAAATATATCCGCAATCTGATAAGCTTCATTCCTGAAACCTACATCATTATTCTCTGCATAGTATTTTATTAAGTTAATAATATTAGCCTTTTTCATATCCCAACACCCCCTACCGTTTACTTCCGAAGACATTATATCACACTGGGACAATAATGCAATAGTTGGGACAGGAATGAGATATTTTTAAATTTGGAAACAATCCACAGAATAAGATTGCTAAACTCAAGAAACAAAGCCAAGTAACTCTGTCAGTTCGGAAGGGTGGCTCTCATCCTACCGGACTGGCAGCTCCGTCGCAACGGAATAGGCAATGAAAGAACATGACAGTACAGACAACAATAAGTATTATCACCACTGCTATTATGATTATTATGTATAACGGTTTCATTGTGAGTCCTTTCCTAACCTCAAAGAACGGTCAATTATACGGTTTCGATTGTATTTTGCGAGAACTCAAGACATTACATTTCGACTTATTTGATTTATGTAACATCTTTTGGCACTTTTGACTCTTTTATTCTGGGCACATATCGATTGCATTTTTCGCCAATATTTGCACACTTTTCTAACTGAACTGATTCAATATTAGTTTTCGAAATAGTTTGCAAAGTTTCATTAATGTTATTTAAATTTATAATTAGTTCCTTTATCTCACTTCTCAACTCATCTATTTCTGATATATATTCTAAAAATATACTATAGTCATCAAAACATATTATTTCCTTTTCAGTAAATTTTTTTTGCTTTCCTTTTGAAACGTATGTATATGTGACTTCAAGCATCTTATTCTTGTAGTCTACAACTTTTGAAAAAGTCTCTCCAAGACATAAAACCCATTGTTGCTTTGGATGAATAGATACATTTATTTCCTTACCAACTAAACAACGTTTCTGAGCATCGTGCGAAAGTTGCTTTATAAAACTTTCATTATACTGAACCTTTTTTAATACAGCAGGTACTACACCAACATTCCGTATAACTATACACACTAAAGTACCTCTAATCAATTCAAGGGACACTTGTAAATAAGGTCTTTTTTTCTCTGCACGTTCTTTCAATAATACAACAATAGCAAGAAGAGAAACAACTGAGCAAACAGCTGAAATAGCAGATGGCCAGTTAAAATGCATATTAACCTGTTGTATAGTTTCACTCAACTCTCTAATTGCATTTTCCATAAAAACTCCTTTCAAAATCCTTCCATTTGTTTTTTAAAATAAAGCTCACTTAGTTTAATCTTTTCGTACATCACTCCCACTCTTCTTATCCGATTGTTTGATAGTGCAAAACCTTTCAAAATAGGCATTTACGAGCAGTTCATTTTCATTCTGTACATAATAATCCGTATGGTTTTTCTGTTTTCTCTTCCATTCCACTTCCAATTCCGGTTTATTGTGCATTTATAAAACAAGTTCTATGCCTAAAATTATCAAACTCATAATTTAATTTTCGCCACCATTTTAGTCAAAACTGAGTCGGTGTTAAAACTCATCTTTAAACTAAGAGAAAATAAAATCAGAAATCTCCTTTGAAATCTTTTCTGTTCTTTTATTTATGTCTTCAACAGTCCAAACGGGTTCAGAACTATCACGATATGTATCAATCATATTCTTCGCCAATAAAAACATGCTGTCTTTGTATCCTTTTTTCTCTTTGACTGAGCTTTGAATTTTAGTTCTAAACCAAGCATTTCCAATTGACCGGTTAATATCTTCCTCAAGCAGCATCTTGTTTCCAAGTTTATTTACTACAGACAAAAACTCTTCTTCATCTGATAAACCCGCATCTATGCGTATTTGAACAATGTTTTTACCACTTCTCGGCATAATATGCTCTATTTCATATTTTTCCGGCAATTTGAATTTTTTATCAATTTTTTTGGAGTAAATATATTCGCTTAAATAGACAAGTGGGTTCTTGTTATAGTCTAAAATTTCTTTTTCAATGTTTTCTTTGTCCCAGTTTTTATTAATATGAGATTTTATGTCTTTTTTAATCTCTTCAATTTCCGTGTTTTTATCTACAACTTTTATATTTAACCCAAACAAAAAAGTCTTAAATTTAGCACTTGAATAACCAATGTCTTCCAATTCTAAAACCGAAAATAATTTCAAAAGATAATGCAGGAAATCGACGACCAAGTTTTCAGTTATTTCGTCCAACTCATATCTATAAAGATAAGAGATCAGATATAACTTAATATTCTCATTGAACTTCGCACTCATTTGAACAGTAGGGTAATATTTAATTATGTCCCAAGTCTTTGCTATTTTTAGCAATTGAGCCGTTAGTCCCAACGAATTTTTTAATAATTCCTTATTTTCTTCTGTATAATATCTTCTTAGCCCGGGCGTTGTTACGCTTACTGCACCTGTTTCAGATATGTATTCCCTATCAATAGCACGCTTGATATACATGTATTGCATAAGGATGGAATCAATATCTACTATCCTTCTTTGTTCAAGGTCTGAAACCAATCCCTTTAATTCAGTCCATTTTTCGACAAAATCTTCTCTGTTATCCCCTGAATTTGAGTATAACTTTGCAGAAATGATGTCTGCATCAAGAAGCGGCATACCGTCAGAATTTAAAGAATTAAACATTGTTATCGCTTGTTCTACATTCCAACTTCTAATCTCGATTATTTCTGACTTATCCAGTATATACTCAGAAAAAACATTGATATTTGATTCAGAACGTTCGAGTAATTTTGTGTAAAAAAACTTGAAATTCCTAAAATAATTTGTATATTTATTATTTCTCTGTTTATATTTAATTTTTTTGACTTCATTTTCGGCCTTTTTAAAATCATGGCTGTTTAAAATTGTTTTTAAATCCGAAGAAAACTGTTCATTTATTGAAAGATTTTCTAAGATATCCGCTGTTTGTACATTTTCAAAGTTTGCTAATATATCATAAATGTCTTCGTCTTTAGCTTTGTACAAGATTTTTATAATTCTATCTCTTTTCATCTCGAGGGCACGAGTTAATCTTTGTGAATCTTCATCTCCTTTTGTCTCTTCAATCGATTGATTTAAGCGGATTAGAAGAGCCTTTAATAATAAAATAAATGTTATTGTCCTTTGCTGCCCATCGATTAAACTTAAGTTTTTATCCTCTTCTTGGCAACTAATAATAATTGTCCCGAAAAAATATGGATCTGTACCACCGCTATCAATAAAATCTTCAATATCTTGCCATAATTTATCACATTGTTTCTCTTCCCATGAATAAGCCCTTTGGTATTCAGGCACTAAAAACTTTGAATCTCCTTCCAGCTTCAAATATTCTCCTATCTTTTTTAGTTTTGGTTCAATGTTTTTTGCCATCTGTATCTCCTTTTATTTGTCCATTACTTTTCGAGCAAACATCTATGTCTCACGTTTACCTCAAAAATTTATAACCGCCTCTACTGTCCTTGTTCAAAATAATATTCTCCCTTATTCATAATCTCCGTAAACACCGTATCTGAAAGCCATCTCTTAAATTGCGGATTAGATGTAAACTGCAAAAAGAGCTCCATATTATCCTTCATCATCGAACGCATGACGTCTTGAAGAACAACATCGTATTCAATTCTGATATTTCTTTCATCAGAGTTTTTTATTGCGTTGGAAATACGCTCATCTTTAGCGACCATATTTGGCAGTTCTCTGATTTGTCTGGCCACATTATCCTTGTCATTCCAGTCAATATCGCCAAAAATATCATTGAAATTAGCTATAATTGTGTCGAGGTATTCAAACTGAGCCTCAGATATAGAAACTGTTGAAAATTGTTTTGCTTCCAACTCACCATCCACATTGGAAAGGGCAATATCTATTTCATTTTTCTTTTCAAGCCTATAAGATTCAAGATCTATTGATTCTATAAGCTCATCTATATTGTCGTCAACTCGTGGAGTGGGCAATCTATGAACCAAAAACTCAAAAAAGATACATTTTTTGGTCCACTCAACTTGGCCTATCGGAAGGATAGCGGAAAGAAAATTATAATTCCTTATAAACGCTTTTACGCCGGACTTAAACTCAACCTGCTCTTCTTCTTTAAGTTCTTTATATCTCTCAACACAATTGTCCATAATCGGGTCTATGAACTCTCTCGGTTGGTCTTTGAAAAACATGTCAACCACTCGCTCTATCTGATCCTCTTCGTAGACGCACAAAGCATCTAACCTTCCCAATATTTCATATAGTTTGTTAGGATCTGTTCCCTCTATCAGTTTTGTTTCTTTATAAAACGGCTGAAATGCTTCCTGTATATCTTCAGGTTTATTAGCAAAATCCAGAACACAAGTGTCGATTTTTCCGGGATATGACCTGTTAAGTCTGGAAAGAGTTTGAACCGCCTTTACATCATTCAAAATTTTATCCACATACATAGTATGTAGAAGAGGTTCGTCATATCCTGTCTGGTACTTGTCCGCTACAATTAAAAACCTATATTCATTTCCTTTAAAAACAGTCGCTGTTTCCTTATCGGAAAAACCGTTTAATGAAGCCTCAGTGACTTTTTTACCCATATATTCTTTCTCACCTGAAAAAGCAACAAGCGCCTTAAAAGGACTGTTATATCCCTTCAAAATGTCTTTTATAGCATGGTAATACTCAATCGCTCGCATAATTGAGCTCGTAACAACCATAGCCTTTGCCTTGCCACCTATTTTATTGGAAGAATTATGAATAAAGTGTTTCACCATCTCATCAGCCTTTTGCCTAATGGGAAACGCCTGTCCTTCAACATAAGTTTTAATCTTTCTCGCAGCCTTTTTTGAGTCAAAGACAGGATTATCCTCAATCGTCTTATAAACCTTATAATAATTCTCGTAAGAGGTATAATTCTTCAGGACATCTAAAATAAAACCTTCTTCAATAGCCTGCTTCATAGAATAGAGGTCAAACACCGAGCCGAACATCTCTATAGTCTTTGCTTTGGGCGTAGCTGTGAAAGCAAAATAAGATGCGTTCTCCGGCATTTTTCTCGCTTCAATAATGGCATTTATGAAGTCTTCCGAATCCATATCATCTTCTATATGATATTTTCCGGAAATAGCAGTAGAAAGCGAAGCCGCTGCCTTACCGGATTGAGAGGAATGTGCTTCATCAATGATAACCGCAAAGTTTTTGCCCTTCATTTTTGTTCCGATAGTTTCAATGATATAAGGAAATTTTTGTACCGTAGTCGTAATAATCTTCTTTCCGTCTACAAGCAAGTCATGTAAATCTTTAGAAGATTCGGAATGAGCAAAATTGGAGGAAACTGACATAAAGTGCCTTATATTATCCGAAATTTGTCTGTCTAAGTTCCTTCTATCCGTTACGACGATTATTGAATCAAACAAAGTCTTATCGTCTTTTTCCGCCTTCACCAATCGATAGGCGAGCCAAGTTATGGAGTTGGATTTTCCTGAACCGGCAGAATGTTGAATCAGATATTTTTTACCGACACCGTTTTTTTCTATGTCCTCTATCAGTCTCTCAACTACACGCCACTGCTGATATCTGGGAAAAATCAGAGTTTCTTTTGTTTTGCCTGTATCTTTATCCTTTTTCTTCTCCACATAGATAAAGTCAACAATCAACTTGGCAAGCATTTTTCTATCCAAAAACACCTTCCATAAGTAATCCGTCATTGTCCCCGTACCTATAGGGTTTCCTGCGCCTCCTTTTCCGTCACCTTTGTTAAAGGGCATGAAGAAGGTAGATTTTCCGGCAAGCCTCGTTGTAAAAGAGATATTGTTTTCATCTACAGCAAAATGAGCAATACATCTCTTAAATGAGAATAGTGTCTCTTTCGGATCACGGTCTGCTTTATACTGATCTTCTGCATCCCTATAAGTCCAGCCTGTAGAAGATGCTTTTGATTTTAATTCCATAGTAAAAATAGGTAGGCCGTTTATGAATATGCAAATATCCAGTTCCAATCCGGGATTTTTCTCTGAATAAGTGAGCTGATTGGTCACAGAAAAAGTATTAGAATCAAATTCTTTGAAAGAGTCGGGTCTCTTTTTATCCAAAGCGTGATAAAAGAAGATAATGCCTGTAGGATACATTTTTATGCCGTCTTTTAAAACCTTGGCCACACCTTGAGTATGCAAGTTGGAGGAAAGAGTATTGAGAAATTTTTGTCTTCCTGCATCTGTACCCAGTCTATGATCTGTATAAGCCTTGGGCTGGGTTTTTTCTATAAAACGAAAGAGTCTTTCTTCATCTACAGCATGTCTTTTGTTGTAGACGAGTTTCATCTTTTCAGGCTCTACATATTCATAAGCCACAGATTCTGAACTTAAATATTCGATTATCTGCTTTTCAAGCGAACTCTCGGCTTTTTGTGTTCTTATGCCCATTCTTAATCCTCCTCTTCAAAATCTATTTCCACTTCTGTATCTTCTTCAAGTGTATCATCTAAGATTTGAACTTTTTCATATTCGGGGATATCTATATTACGAATATCAACTTTGCCGGTAACTACATCAGATATCAATGTCTTCTTCAAGTTTTTTAACGCTTGGATTGTGTTATCCAAATTTTCAATGTACTTATTTAGCGACAATAACTCCGATTTAATTTTATCAACTATCCGCTTTTGTTCATCAAAACTCGGTACAGGAACATACATTTTTAAAAATTTTTTTGCTGGTAACCTCCACCTTCCCATACGTGCAGCTCCCTGCCCCAATTTATAGAATACCCTTCTTTTATAAAATAGTTGAAACATGAGCAAATAATATTCCGGATATATTTTTTTGTCATTTTTTATTCTGAAAACCCTGTAATCCGGACTGGTTACGCCAAAATGTTTTGAAATGTCTATATATCCTGTCAATAAGTCCATATGATTCATCGCAAAGTCACCAACTTCTACAAATTGGTAATTAGAATAATTCTGTGCCATCTGACCTTCGTTAGCACTTATATCTTTAATCTTAATTCCTTTTTGAGTAATAGAAAGAATATTATAACCTTCTTCGCCCACAATATTTTTAACAATTTCAAAATTTCGCTTGATACTCTCGAATTTCCAACTTTCAGGGATGCTATTAGTATAATCTGTTGTGATATTGACTTTCGGAACATTTTTGTCTAAACCGGAAAACAAATATTTATTAATCAATACTTGCTTTAAATTCTCAACACTATTAATCTTAGCTCTTTCTAACCCAATCAGCCTATCAATTTCATTGATTTTCCAATCTAAAAACTCGGCGATTTGTTCTTGTTCTTCTTTTGGCGGGAGTGCAAAATTAAATGTACCTAATTTCCCTAAATTCACACCATTTCTATCTCCTGTGACAGACATTTTGTACTGGTGCTTAAATTGATTACTAAGAAGTAAAAAAAATACAAATTTGTCATTTACTTGTTTTTCAGATGAAACACAACATAATTTATTTACAAACGATACTTCTTTTTCAAGATATCCTATTTTTTCGCCACCACTTCCACCTTCAATGCATACTAAAGAAGCTCCTTTTGGCGCAATTTTAAAACTTAAATCATTTTTCTGAATATACATTCCGTTATTATAATCAATAGTGTTATTATCTTTTCTAATATCTTTTGTTGATATATAGGGTCTTGCGCTATCATTTTTGGTATAGTGGTCTTTTTTCTCATCAGGAATACTATTTCCTGTATATATATCCGTAAATCTTTTTAATGCTGCAATTTCCCAGTGTTCCGGGATTTCCTCAAGCCAAGGAAGATCTACTTTTTTATAAGCTTTATATCTCATAATCAAGTCCCTCCAAAATAGTATCCATCAAGCCTTCGGACTCTTTTTCCAAGCTTTTTATTTCTTCTACAATCTCTTTCACCGACGGCAATTTCTTAGGTTCATAGAAATATTTAGTAAAATTAATTTCATAACCGACCTGAATAGACGCTTCGTCTACCCAGGCATCTTCATGGTATGGGATGACTTCTTTTTCAATAAAGGCATTTATGCCGCCATCATGTGTCAAAGGAATTTGCTCCGTATCACGCAAGTCCGCATCGGGAACGAGATTTCCTTTTGAGTCTTTTGTTATCGCAGCTTTTTCATTTTTCTTGACAAAAAGGTCTAAAAGGCTTGTTTTATTCAAGTTATTGAGAGTTAAACCGCTTATTCCTTTTGCTTTTTCATTAAATTTTTCTTCAAATTCCGTATACGATAAATAGTCCTCCGCTGATTTTAAGGTGTCCATAATTTCTAAATAGGCTTTCATCTTATCAGTATCAGCGAGCTCTGTCTTTGAACCCTTAGTTGATTTTACACCTTTGTCCTTATATTCCTTCAAAGCTTTAGCGTCAAATTCACCGTCAAGAACACCCAAGCCTTTAAGGATAGCGTTGAATTCCGATAAGGTTTCGTCATCAACTCTCACAGCCTGTCTCAAAGGTCTTTCTACAGTCACTTGATAATAGCCGAATTCATCATTATCAAAGATTTTGGAATACTCATTTTCTTCAAAGTCCAAGTACAGGTTTAGGATTTTTTTCTGATCGTATTGGCTGAATTCACAATTCTTCTTACCCATATTTTTACGAAGAGAAGTCTTGATAGAAGATGCGTTTATTAATTGTATTTTCCCCTTACGCCTCTCTTCTTTTCTGTTGGAAAGAATCCAAATATATGTTGAAATTCCGGTATTATAAAACATATTCTCCGGCAATTCGATAATAGCTTCAATAAGGTCATTTTCTATCATATATTTTCTGGCATTATTAGCACCGTTTCCTACTCCGCCGGTAAATAGTGCCGAGCCATTATGAACTTCTACAATACGTGAACCCATTTCGGTATCTTTCATCTTAGAGATATTATTAAGCAAGAATAAGAGCTGTCCGTCCGATACATCCGGTATCATTCGAAAATCTCCGTCTCCTTTGTGCGTAGTCACAAAACGAGAGTCTATCACATTGTCCTTTAGATTTTTACTTTCTCCTGCACCGATTTTTTCAAGATCTATTTTCCAGTTCTTCCCGTAAGGTGGATTGGATAGCATAAAATCAAAAGTATGTCCTGCCAGAAAATCGCTTGAAATAGTCGAACCGAAATAAATGTTGTCAGAATCCTGACCTTGTCCCTTTACAAGCATGTCAGCTTTGGCAATGGCATAGGTTTCCGGGTTAACTTCCTGCCCATAAATATGTGTACTAATGGTTTTGCCTTTTTTCTCCGCCAAATCCTGCATTTTTTCTGCTGCAACAGTACACATGCCAAGTGTTCCGGCTGCACCGTCATAAAGAGTGTAAGGGGCATCTTTTATTTTATCTGCCACAGGAATAATGGCTATATCTGCCATAAGTTCAATAACGTCACGAGGCGTAAAGTGCTCTCCAGCTTCCTCGTTATTTTCCTCGTTAAACCTTCTTATCAGTTCTTCAAACAAAACGCCCATTGTGTGATTATCAAGACCGGGTTTAATCACTTCATCTTGACTGTTAAGAACAGGATAGGGGCTGAGGTTAATTTCAGTTGAAACAAATTTCTCGATAACTGAGCCTAATATACCCGCTTCAGTCATGGTGTCCAATTGATTATAAAACTTGAATTTATCAAGAATTTCACGGACATTCGGCGAAAAACCGTTTAGATAATCCTCAAAGTTTTTCTTTAGGTTTTGAGCAGAGGTTTCACTCTTTAAGTCCTTTAATGTGAATTTTGAAAGATTATAAAAGGGAAGATCAATAGCTAAAGCCATAGCAGCTTCTAAATTTTCTGCCTGATTTTTTATAAATGTCTCTTTTAAGTCCAAAATTTCTTTCTTTTTAGGCTCCAATATAGCATCAAAACGTCTGATAACTGTCATGGGGAGAATAATATCTCTATACTTTCCACGTACATACACATCTCTAAGGCAGTCATCAGCTATAGACCAAATAAAATTAACCAATTTATTATAGTCTGCTGTGCTTAATTTATAATTTTTCATCAGGTAGTCTCCCTCTTTCTGCGTCGATAATACAATTTTCAACAAGATTCAATTGATTTTGAGTGCTTATGAAATTGCTTACAAAATAAAACAATCTCACAGTTATTCATAAAAGTCCAAGTTTGTGAACTTTAATGTGAACTTTAACTTGTTATTAATTATATCACAGATGTGCTTTTAAATAAGATTAAAGTAACTTGTAAATAGTATGCCTATTCCGGTGTGGAGGAGCCAACAGTCCGGTAGAATGAGAACCACCTTCCTTTTTAATTATCTTATGTTCTTGGATCCAATCCATAACGCTTTTGCATTAATTCATTCTTGCTTTTATCTAGACTTTAAAATTAATCTTGTAAAAATCGTATGTGATTCTGTCCATAACTACATCTGCTAGAATACTATCATCACCAATTCTTTCATACCAACCTTCTTCTCTGAACTGCGAGCAGAAGATTATGGAACTTCTTTTGCAGCATTTGCGGATTAACTCAAAATCATGTTTTGCTTCTGAATTGTTAGGTTTCACAAGCAACCATTCGTCAATTATGAGTAACGTCGGTTTAAGATATTTGTTTAATGCCTTAGCGTAATAGCCTTCGCTTTTTTAGTAACTTCAATCTCCATTGGAAAATCAGGAAGTCTAACATATCACACAGTGAAAAACTGTTTACAAGCTTCCATGCAAAAGGGCAGACCATGTAGGTTTTTCCACTGCCTCTAGCTCTGGTGATAAAAATGTTTTGATATTGTGCAATGTTTCTCTCGCAAAAATTTATGCAATATAGTCGCAGAAGTCTTGATATTTGGTTATAATTCTTGACCCGCCTTTATATATATTTACGCCAATGTGATGCATGTGGAAGGAACAATAAAGCCAACGAAAGAGGTGCCTCTCAAACTCTGGACAGCTGGCTCAAAATGGTCCGGAATATTGACACCTAAATTCAGTTATCTTTCTTTTATAACTTAGTCATTAATACTTTACTCTGATTTATCGGACAGGGTGCACTATTTAATCGGTATATCCAATCTAGGAAAATATCTTTATATAGCACAGACTTTTAGATGAATAGTTATGAGAAAGAATTCAGGCTATACTCCCAAATCAAGTTAGACAACAAGATTTTATTTATCCTAAAGAAAAAGCAAATATCAATATGCATATCAACAATGTCCCTGCAGTCTCTTGCTCTTGAGAAATAAAGCTATTAAGCAAGAACTGTTTTTTCTACTGTTTTTTCTTTCTTGGTTTTTCTCTTTCTTAAAACTTATTTACCTCAACCCAATCTTCATCAACATCAAATTGCTGAAGAGCCCAAGATTTCTCAACCTTTTTTAGACTTACTTTTATAAATTTGTTTTTTTGATTGTAATAAGTAATATTTATTTCATCAAAATCACTAGGACACTCTGTTTTCTTTAAAACAAATAATAGGTCAAATGCTCTTATGCTTTCAGAAGGAATAATGAAGGAATATCTACCATTATCTCCATAATAAACGAGAACTGAATCTTTCTTAGTATTGTCCTTCTGATAATTAATTTGTTTCATTTTCTTGATTCTTCTCCCTTTTTTATAAAGAACAACACCAAAATCTCTGATGATAACGGGAGTTTTTTTCATATTTTGTATTTCTATCCAAATTGGTAGACGCATAACAATTTCACCATTCATATTATAAATTCCAGAAGGTCTTTTATCACTATTTTTTTCATATACAAGTTTTCTGTAAATAGTTACATCTCCTGTATTATCTAACCACCTATCAACTAATTTATGAAACACATATGCAAAACTCGAGATTAGAGCTCCAATACAAATTAAAAAAACCTGTTCATGCATATTAATACCTCACTCCATCAGAAAAAATTATTGAATTAATATTATGATTAGTTTTCTCAATTTTACTTTTATCCAATTTACTATCTGCAATAAATAACTCATCCAGTAAACCAAATTCTTTTTCTAAATATAACAACGACTCTAATACTTTTGTTTTTACACTAGAAAGTATGCTATCAGCAACATTATAGCCATATTTTAGTACTATACTTATGCACGATATTCCCATGTTTTTTTTTAACAACCTTGCATACTTTGTCAAATCATACTGCAATGTACCTCCTTTTAAATTCTCTAATTCTAATATGCTATTCGTTATAATGTTTAGCTTTCTTACTTCATCCGCATAATCGCCAAATGAGTTAATAACAAGTGGTTGATTCTTAACCAAAAATGAACCATTCATTCCAGAATATAGAATTGCAAAAGGCAGATTCTTCCTGTAATCCGGAATGTCCTCATCCGCTCCATATCCATTTAATTCATTTTTAGCCCATTCTTTTAACTCTTTGTTTTCTAATTCATCTACAATAACTAAAAGTTTTTGCAATGAAACTGTTATTGATTTGTCTCCATCTATTAAATCCTTAATAATTTGACTTCTAGCCATTATTATATCCACCTCCCATTTTATAACTCAGCCCTACAACTAAGTAATCCCCCGCTTAACAAACATTCTTCTTGGCATAACAACTAATACACTTAATAAACAAGCTTACAAAAATTTATGCATGTGTTTCTTATAAAATTTTATATGTAAGTTCATCTATAAGTTTCATTGATAATTCTCGTAATATCATCAATGTTTCTTTATTATAGCGGAATAATTCACGTGTTTTTGGGTGGTCAACTATAAAATTAAGAATTCTCTTATATCTATCTATAATCTTAACCTTCGATTCATGTGGTATATCAGACTCAATTATCCTTTCTAGCTCACTAGCTACATCATACAACCACGGAAAATCATCCCGATACAAACTTAAAATAACCATTAAATCATAACACATAATATTGTCAAAATCTTTCTCACTACGGAGCATATAAAAGATTTCTTCCGCAATTACAGATGACATCCTACACGAATAGTGCATTGCATCTACGTCAAGAACCCTATAACTCTTTGACATAACTTCCTCAACCATCTTCTGAAATTGCTCATTGTTTTTATAAATCCTAGCATCTACATTGCCTAATAAGCGCTGTGTATTACGCGACATTTCAAGAATTTCTTCAAGAACATCCGATTCTACCGTTTCTAAGTTATCTTCACTATTTTCTGTTGGTTCCAAATGTAAATCATTCAAACTTTTATCTAAAGTTGGATACCAAACCTCGAATGTTTTTGCGAGTTGCTGGTCAGAAAGACTATTTTCCGCAGCACGATTTAGTGTTCCAAGCAATCTCTTTAAATCTTCTTTGTTAAATGAAGTGGCTTGGAATTGGGAAATAGGCGAATTTTTTAAATCCGAGGGTTTTACATCAAATAGAAATGGTGCTACATAGGTATTATCCATAGTTTTTGATAGTGCGCCGGCTTCAAAATTTAACCATGGAGCTAATAAGTTTTCCTTTGTTACACAAATGATACCAAATGTAGATTCTTTTAATTCTCTTGCAATATCTGTGTTCCACCTTGCACCTTTGTCTATGTCTTCAGAGGAAACAAATGGTTCAATAGATTGAATAACCGATGGAAGCCAATCATGGAAAATTAACGCAACTTTTCTACTCCGAGTACCTGACCAACTAATAAAAACTTTCATTGAATAAACTCCTTTTTAAAAACTCTATCTTAATAAAAAAATATTCTCTTATTATATAGCATAATATGCAAAATTTTGTCAACCACGCCTATTTTCTGTGTAATCCCATACAACATACTCAATAGCAACCTTAGGCAATTGTTCCTTTGGCTTTATCTTTGTTATCCTATGATAATCCAATGTAATTCTGTTTATACTGTCTGATTTGAGTTTTTCATCAACAGCAAACAAATCTTCTATACTACCCCTCCCGAGAAGCTAATTCTTTATCAATTCGTCACGCAGTGCGTGACGAATTTGTCTTTATTTTAAAATCTCCCAATAACCATAACGCCTACCACCTTTACGCTCTATAATTCCTTTTTCTTTTAAGGTATCTAAGCCTCTTTGAATCGTTCGCCTCGCTACTGACAAATTCTCAGCCATTTCCGTCGTAGTAATAGCTTTATTTTTTCTTACTAAGTCTAATATCATTTCCTCAATTGTGACATCCTTTGTGACATTTGGCTCATTGGATGTCACAATGGCCCTTTGGAGAGCCTTAAACTTAACCATTATATCTCCACCATGAACGATATATTCCGGCTCTTCCGCACCATGTGCCACGCATGCTTCACGGATTTTCTGAATTCCGCGACCCCAGTTTTCAATATAGCCGGCTCTGTAAAATACACGAGCAATATCAGGATTATATGGCTTTGATACATGTGAACCTAAAAGAGTTTCTGCCGTCCAGCCAAAAGGAAGCATACTGCAATTACTCACATACATCACATCATCTTCTATCCTGATTTGCACAGGAACATTCTCGGCCCAATTACAATGGATTATGGCGTTGAAGACGGCCTCCCTTACTGCCTCACGTGCAAAGGGATAGGTCTCCACCCTGGTATCTTTATAGTAAGAAATTGCGGCCTTTAAATACTTCAAATAAATCAAGTCAATTACACGGTCTGCCATAATAATGAGAGAGCCGTGTACCTCATCCTGATATAAAATCTCACTTCCTTCAAATTTACCGATCTTAACATAACAGCCGCCGCTGACTCTCTCCGGCTGACGATAAAAACATAAGGCTGCAGCACGTTTAAGTTTTCCGTCAACAATCAAATCCAGCTTCTCCAAAAGTTCAGCGTTGGAAATATCCAAATCTTCTTTTGTCATGCGGCCGCTGCGAAGCGCTTCTCGCCTGAAAATATCAAAACTTTCCTTATCTAAATCTTCTATGCCTACATTGGTAATTGTTGCAGCATCCCACTTACGTCCTGTCTTTTCCATCAGAAAACTTGTAAGTGCATTACCACGCAATAACTGTTTTGTGCTACCACTGCGATAATAATATAAACCATCGTAATTTACCGGAAACGCCCACGGACTCACGACGATTTCAATATATTCATGTTCTCCCTCTGTAAGTAAATTGACATCAGCCACAATACCTAACTTACTCTGTATTTTATTTGGTAAATCGTCAAGTAAGCGTTTAGCATTTTTGACGCCGGTAATGCTTCCATCATCACGTGTTCCGATATATATTTTCCCGCCCTGAGCATTAGCAAAGCCACAGATCCATTTCAAATATTCATCTCTCCATGACTCTTTCCACTCAATGTTTTGGCTCTCTTTCATTTCTTTGAACTCCGCTTTATATATCTCGGTTTTACTTTCTTATTATATCATATAAGACATAAAATCTTATGCTACATACTACAAACCTATATAAAAAATGAATAATGAATAATGAATAATAAATAATAAAAGGTCAAAGCAATTATAAATCTAAGTCACCTGATACTACTCACACCCAATTGTATCTGGAGGTTTAAGAAATCCTTAATCCACTATTCTTATAATACCATACATCCAACTTATTTTATTTCATTTCACTTTACTTTAATTTTGTACTTTCTCTACATTATCCCTCTATATAAGTCATAAATATTCGTTCCAATATTTGTAAATCACCTGTTATATATTCTCCCTACATCTGTTATCATATATATGTGTACATTTCCTTTATTGTTATATTTACGTGTTTCTTAGAAAGCGGTTAGCAAGCATTAAAGGATGCACAAAAGGAGATCTTCATGATTACGCAAAAAGAATACAATAAGGCAAGAAAAGCAACTCTGGAATATCTTGACAAGGCGGGTATTGTTGTGACCGAGGCGGAAAAAGAAAGAATAGAAGTTGCGGATTTCGGATTAGGAGACTTGAAGAACACAGGCCTTCAGATACTGACCTATGTAAATACCAAAAAGGTATGTGCCAAGGAACTGGTTTTGACACCGTTCCAGACATGTCCCGAGCATAGGCATCCTCCGTTAAAAGGTTCTGACGGTAAAGAGGAAACCTTCCGTTGCAGATACGGTGAAGTTTATCTTTATGTTTCCGGTCCCGCTACGAAAAACCGTAAGGTGGATCCTCCCGAAGGAGTCTACACGGTGTTTCATGAGATTATACTGAAACCCGGAGACCAGTACACTTTATATCCCGACACTCTTCACTGGTTTAAAGCAGGAGCTTCGGGAGCGGTTGTTTCGGAGTTTTCCACTTCCAGTCATGACGAAAGTGATGTTTTTACCGACCCGGATATAAACAGAATGTCGGGTGTTGAAGAGAAATAGCTTGGGGGAATGTAACCGTGTCTAAACTGTTTATTCAATACGGTGCGGGGAATATAGGAAGAGGATTTATAGGACAACTCTTTTCTCAAGGAGGCTATAGAGTAGGTTTTATCGATGTCAATACTGATATCATAAACAGATTAAATGCTGATAAGAAATATACCGTAACGATTCTGGATAATGATATAAAAGAGGAGATTGTCTTATATGATGTTTACGGTATTGACGGAAGAGATAACTCCGCCGTTGCCGAAGCCATAGCCTCCGCCGATTGTATGGCAACGGCAATAGGGGTTAACATACTCCCGTATATAGCACCCAACATTGCAACAGGTATAAAGTTAAGATACCAAAGGGGTATTACATCTCCGTTGGATATTATAATCTGTGAAAACCTTATAGATGCGGATAAATATCTGTCACAGCTAATATGTAAGCAACTTGACGAAAAAGAAACCGGATATTTTACTGAACATATAGGTTTGGTAAAGGCTTCCATCGGACGTATGGTACCGGTTTTAACTGCGGAACAGATTAAATCTAACCCCACGAATGTTTTTGCGGAAAGATACTGTAAGCTTCCCGTAGATAAAGATGCTTTTAAAGGAAACATACCGGATATTCCCGGCATATATCCTTTCTCCCCTTTCGGGTATTTCATAAAGCGCAAACTGTATATACATAACATGGGCCATTCTTTAACAGCTTATCTCGGAGCGCTTTCAGGTTACAAATATATATGGGAGGCTATTGATGACAGCAGAATAAAATATGTTGTACTCAGAGCTATGCTGGAGTCCGCAGGGGCTATATCTTCAGAATATGATATGCCTTTAAGGGATTTACTTCTCCATATCTATGACCTTATGAGAAGGTTCTCCAACCATGCCCTGGAGGATACCGTTGACAGAGTGGGTAAGGATATAAAGAGGAAGTTATCGGAGAACGACAGATTCATAGGAGCCTTGAAGTATTGTCTATCCATAGGTATCAGGCCCGTTTACATCCCGGCGGGAGTTGCCGCAGGTCTTCTGTTCAGAGCACAGAAGGATGATAACTCCGGTGAGTTGATAAAGGCGCTGGAAGAAAAAGGTGTTGTTTATGTATTGGAGAATTTCTGCGGTTTATCCGATAATGAAACTTATTTAAATATGATTACGGAATATTATAAACAATTGACCGATTCATTTGATATGGAGAAGTTTATTTATAACTTGGACGAGCGATACGGGAAAATAAACAGGGAGTCGGATATATTGTAGGCTGATGTGGAGGATAACATGAATGACATAGCTTGTGTAGGAATATTGGTAGCGGATTGTATAGCAAAGCCTGTAAAGGTAATCCCCGACAAGGGCAAATTGGAGTTGGTGGACAGTATAGGTCTTTATTCGGGAGGATGTGCCGCCAGTGCTTCCATCAATATTACGAAAATAGGCAAAAAGGCTGTTATTATAGGGAAAATAGGTAATGACGGTTTCGGTATGTTTATGAAATCTTCACTGGAATCACACGGTGTAGATACAAGAGGACTAAAAGTTGATGCGAATGGAGAAACTTCTTCTTCTCTGGTTATGGTAACCCCTGACGGCGAGCGGTCTTTTCTGCATTCGGTAGGAACCAACGGCACATTCAATGAAAAAGATATCGATTATGATATTGTTAAGTCCTCAAATATTATATTCGTTGCGGGCACCATGCTCATGCCTGCTTTTGACGGAAAAGATTGTGCCCTTTTCCTGTCAAAATGTAAAGCCTTGGGAAAAACCACCGCTCTGGATACAGCATGGGATTCTTTAGGGCGTTGGATGAAGCTTCTTGCTCCATGTATGCCGTATATAGACTATTTCCTACCCAGTTACGAAGAAGCCGTACAACTATCAGGTAAAACGAAACCGGAAGATATTGCCGATGTATTCTTAGGTATGGGACCTCATACCGTAGTAATAAAGATGGGTGAAGACGGCTGCTTTATAAAAAGCAAACTTACAGGTGAAAAACACTTTATTGATTCTTTTCGTGTAAATGCGGTAGATACAACAGGTGCGGGTGACGCATTCTGTGCAGGCTTTTTAAGTGCCCTGGTCTCGGGAAAATCCCTATATGATGCAGGTAGATTTGCCAATGCAACGGGTGCACACTGTGTCATGGCAAAAGGGGCTTCCACAGGAATCAAATCGGAAAAAGAGATGGAAAAGTTTATTGCCGATTATGATGTAGGTATACTTTAAGTCCTGTTTTACTTCCACTCTTCATTTGTAAAAGTTGGTAATTCAGATTAAATCACTTAATAAGTCTTATTGTTCATAAAAGTAATCCTATACTATTAAATTACTAAAGCATTTTCTTTATCCAACAAATCAATAATATCCCAAAATTCCTTGTATTTGTTTTTAATCATTTCAGGACCTTCTCTATTCTTTTATTTTCATTTCTTGCCTCAAGTATAGCTTTTTCTAACTCTTTTCTTCTTTTGATTTTCTTATCTAGGTTTTGAACGTCTTTCATTTTTATATATTCAGACTTTATTTTTTCTCCTTCTCTCCACTGATAATAAAAATAAGTCTTATTATTTATATTTTTTTTACTTAAATATCCGTTCGGAAGTTGAGAAATTTCTTTTTCCGCAGAATCTATAAAATGATTGTTTCTTTCTAATTCTTCAATTAACACTTGTTTCAATATAGACATTTCTCTCCCCTACTTAACCTACATTATTATTATAATACATTTTGTAGGTTAAATAACGTTTTATTAATATATTAGAAACATATAAACCGGAAAATAAAAATAATAATATCAGGGAACAGTAAATTATCTTTTCTTAACTTTCCATGCTCCCTCCATAGATGAACCTATGTATTCTATAAAACCTTCTTCTGTTAGTTTTGCCAAATCTCTTTCTATCGTCCTTACATTTAAGGAAAACACCTTACTTAATTCCGGTGCTGTTGTATTTGGATTTTCAAATAATAAATCTACTATTTTTCGTCGTCTTTCATTAGGTTCTAATTTATGACCGACATCGTGACCGACATTGTGACCGACATCATTCAAATTTTTCAATACTGTTGTTGCGTCCGGCACTTTGGTGTCTGTTACAATAGCACTTTGGAGAGCCTTAAACTTAACCATTATATCTCCGCCATGAACGATATATTCCGGGTCTTCCGCACCATGTGCCACGCATGCTTCACGGATTTTCTGAATTCCGCGACCCCGGTTTTCAATATAGCCGGCTCTGTAAAATACACGAGCAATATCAGGATTATAAGGCTTTGATACATGTGAACCCAAAAGATTTTCTGCTGTCCAGCCAAAAGGAAGCATACTGCAATTACCCACATACATCACATCATCTTCTATCTTAATTTGCACAGGAACATTCTCCGCCCAATTACAGTGAATTATGGCGTTAAAGACAGCCTCCCTGACTGCCTCACGTGCAAAGGGATAGGTCTCCACTCTGGTATCTTTATAGTAAGAAATTGCGGCCTTCAAGTATTTCAAATAAATCAAGTCAATTACACGGTCTGCCATAATAATGAGAGAGCCGTGAAGCGATTAATTGAGAAACAATGGATTTCTCCTATTTGACAACAAGGTGTTTGCGTATAATAAATCGACCAAAAGAACATTTAAGCCTTTAGGTTTTTCCCATAAAGCAGCATTTAAAAGTTTGCTGACGCTTACTCTTCATATCCGATTATTCGACAAGTGCAATCTGCTTCGGTGATACTTGATATTTTCACTGATATTTATTTGTTTCTACAATACTTTCCAATAGCCGCTCTTTCTTGAACCGACCCGTTTAATATAACCGTTGTTACGCAAGAAAGCGATATTGTTTTCAACGGTTGTCTCTGCGCAGTTAAGGATAACTATTAGCTGTGCCGTAGTAATGTTGGGGTCGTTTCGCATTTCCGCAAGGATCCTGCTGCGACGCTCGTTCAGCGGTTTTTTGTTCCCCATGTTATTCCCCAGCTTCTTTTCCGCATTCTGGGGATTATGGATCCGCTGAAACGGAATCGTAACGACGATAGAATTCTCCCTGAATGTGAACGCATCCTTCCCGTAGACCTCTATAATCTTTGGAACACCTCTTCCGGATTTCTCGCTGATATGAAGCTGCAGGAATATCTCTGATAACTTCTCATTGACCGGAACAGATTCTCCCAGGAAGAACCCTTCCATGGTCTGCGCGGGAGGAATTGTTCCTCTGGATAGAATCTCGATTCGATTGGAAAAGACCGAGAACATAGGCTCATTCCCGTCGATCCACCGATTATGTAGGATAGCATTGATGACTGCCTCACGAAATGCCTTGTTGTCGAATAGCGGAACTTCCTTTCTTTCAACGATCCGGTTTCTTTCATCCGTCTGAATCAGATTAAGGACGTCCCCATAGCGAAGAAGCTCGTCAAGGCTGTATAGAAGGCAGGAGTTCCCGAATTCCCGAACAGAAAACAACGGAGAGCCTTTCGTTTCACCGTCAAAAATGGAAACGCGCAATGGGATGTGGGAATTATCTGACAAAAGCTGGGCCAGTATGTTGAACTCACCGCTTTTGTTTTTGAGTCCCAGATTCTTGATGAAAGTCTCTTTCCTGAGGACGATTCCCCGTGAACCGTAATAACCGAAGAGTTTTGAAAAAGTCAGTTCTTGATATTTTGAGGGAACGGTTTCTATCGTCTCAACTCTGCCGTCAAGGATCTTGAAAAGCTGAATCTCTCTTTTCGGATAATCCTTCAGCGCCGCTTTGGAAGAACCGATCCGGATATACCGTTTCTCTTTGAATGCGGTTGGGATCTCCTCAGCAGCCGGAATAACAAGTACTACAACGCGGTTGCCGTCAATTGTTTCTTCTTCAAATGAGAAATTAATGCTGGGGGAAAGTTTCCTTGCGAGGTAATTCTGAAACGGCTCCTTATTATGCTCGCAATACTGATTGAAAGTCGTTCCAACGATTTCATGAGTATCATTGTTTACGCCCCAAACGAAGTATGCATACTTCTTATAGTGAAAAGCAGCCGCATTCGACATGGCGGAAACATATTCACCCAGAGTTTCCGGTTGAAACCAGTTTTCCTTGAATTCAAACCATTCCTGCTCATCGTCGTAAGCACAGAGATCTTTTACGATTGACTTAATATCCATATCAGTGTCTGCTCCTTTCCCCAAGTTTATTCCCCACATTCGCATTGCAACATGTGGGGAATAAAAATTGAACTGATTTCAGAAAGTTTTTTATCGCTCCCATCCGCGACTTCTCTGACGCTGTCGTTTCTGAACCTGCTGAGCTGCTTTTGCACGTTCCTGTTTCTTAAACTCGATTATGCTCAAGTGCTCCCACTCAAAACCGTAACACTCCATGCCCTGGGCGAGCTGTTCCTTTTCGGACTGAACCCACTGGTTACGCTCATGAAAGCTTTGGAAATATTCATCCAGGGCAAGCTTGGCCTGCTCTCCGATCTCCGTAGCAGAGCCTGTGTCATCTTTTTTTCCAATCTGAATCACCAGTTCATGATAGACCTGCTTGATTGGAGCATTACAATTATTGATATTGAGATGAGTACGAGTAGAATCCACATTGGCCGCATTGAACTTCATGGACTTCCTATGACATACACAGATTACTGCGAAAATACCCTCCGAGAAACTGAGCGACGCCCTGGTCGAAGCTTTCAAGAAAAAACTGAAAGACTGACATATTCCACCGTCCTTTCAAGCAAAATGAAATGAGCTACTTGACTTTCAAATCAGATAGCTCTTATTTTTCGTTATTCGATGGAGTATTTCAGATGTTGCCAAACGCCTTTTTAGAAGTTCAGAAATCCGGTATTTATACGGGTCCCGGCGTTTTCGCGGTTACTCCCACTCAATAGTAGCAGGCGGCTTCCCCGTTATGTCAAACACAACTCTTGTTATGCCTTTGACTTCTTCTGTTATTCTTTCGGATATCTTTGCTAATGTACTGTGCGGTATCTGTGCATAGTTTGCTTTCATGAAATCCACAGTTTCCACCGCCCTTAAAGCGAGTACATAGCCGTATGTTCTTTCGCCTTTCTGTACCCCTACCGTTCTGGTGTTTGTCAGAACTGCAAAGTATTGGTCGGGCTTCTTTTTCAGTTTGTCTATTTCTTCTCTGTATATGTAATCCGCTTCTCTTAACATATCCAGTTTTTCTTTGGTTATATCCCCTATTATCCTTATTGCCAATCCCGGCCCCGGGAACGGTTGGCGTTGAGTTATGGAATCGGGTAAACCTAAGAGTTTTCCTACTTCTCTTACCTGGTCTTTATACAGTGCTCTCAAAGGCTCCACAAGGCCGGTAAAGCCCATTTTCTCCGGTAAACCCCCTACATTGTGGTGGCTCTTAATAGTTGCAGATTTACCGTCTCCCGACTCCACAACATCGGAACGAATGGTACCCTGAGCAAGGAATTTAATGCGTCCTAATTTTAAAGCTTCATCGTTGAATACTTCCACAAATTCCGCCCCTATTATCTTTCTCTTCTTTTCCGGATCGGTTACTCCTTCAAGTTTCTTCAAAAACCGCTCCGATGCATCCACTGCTATAAGTTTCAGGTCCTTGTTGCCGAAAACACTTATTACATCTTTTGCTTCATTTTTACGCATAAAGCCGTGGTCTACAAATATACATACAAGCTGATTGGGTATCGCTTTGGATATCAAGGCTGCACATACTGCGGAATCCACACCGCCCGATAAGCCTAATAATACCTGCTCATTCCCTACCTGCCTCTTTATATCTTCAATTGTTTTATTGATATAGTCCTTCATGGGTCCTCCTTTTGTTTCATGTATATTATATAGAATTTATGCGGTGATTATATAGCAAATTGTGCATATTTATATTTTCCTTAAATTCAAAAAACCGGCTTTTAAAGCCGGTTTGTTTGCATCGGATATATTATTCTTCAATAGTAATCTTTTTCTCTTCTTCCTTGAAGTAATCTTCGTAGTATTCATGCCTCTCCTGCTCTTTCTGTTTATTGGCTCTATAGAACAAGTAGAAGGAAGGAATCAGGAATGCTACACCTACAACATACCATACCCACATATGCCATCTTGCCATATACTGCTCATTCATATATACAAGTCTCATGAACATACCAAAAGTAATACCTTCAAAACCTATTGCAAAAATAACTATTGCCCATTTCATTATCTTTGAACTTTTGCTATTCTCATCCATTATATCTACCTCCCCGAGTGTGGCATAAATATTACCTATTACTCAACAAATTATATCATTCGCGTCTGTTACTGTCAAATGATTTACGGTGTTTTTTAAACTTTGTTTAAGTTGCATAATTCCATGTTTTAAATCTATGCGATTTACTAAATATTAACGGCAATACCTTTGTCCCGAAGAGCCTTTTTAAGTTCCGTTATGTCCAATTCGTGAAAATGGAACAGCGATGCGGCTAACGCTGCATCGGCATACCCTTTTGTTAAGACATCGTAGAAATCTTTTATGCTCCCCGCTCCTCCCGAAGCTGTTACGGGAATACTTACCGCTTGAGAAACCGATTTTGTAAGCTCCAGATCAAAACCGTTCTTTTTACCGTCACGGTCCATTGATGTAAGCAGTATCTCCCCCGCTCCCAGCTCCTCACACTTTTTTGCCCAATCAACAGCATTAAGGTTGGTCTTTTTCCTTCCCCCGTTTATATATACCGCATACCTTCCGTCCTCTTGCTTCTTGGCATCTATGGCGGCTACAATATGTTCTCTGCCGAACATTGTGCTTGCTTTTGAAAGCAGATCGGGATTTAATACCGCTGCGGTATTGACCGATACCTTGGTTGCACCGGCTTTCAGTACGGATTCAAAATCCGCAATACTCCTTATGCCCCCGCCTACCGTAAAAGGTATATCTGTTTCTTCTGCAACCTTTTTCAGCATTGTAAGCGTATTACCCCGCTTTTCACTTGAAGCCGTTATATCTAAGAAAACCAGTTCGTCTGCACCTTTTTCACAGTATGCCTTTGCGGTTTCCACAGGATCTCCGGCATCGGTAAGGTTGATAAAGTTTATGCCTTTTACCACCCTTCCTTTATCTATATCCAAACAGGGTATTATTCTCTTTATTCTTCCCTTCTTGTTTACACTCATCCGCTTTACTCTTTTCTTTACTTAAGAATATGTAAATAATTCTTTCAAATGTATCTTTCCTTCATATATCGCTTTTCCGGTTATAACTCCGTAAGCTCCTGTTTCTTTAACTTCTCGTATATCTTCCATATCCTTTATCCCGCCCGATGCTACAACATACATATCTGTCTTTTCAATCATTTCTTTAAGTGCATCAAGATTAGGTCCTTTCAATGTTCCGTCCTTGGATATATCGGTATATACAACCGATTGTACTCCTAAAGACTGCATAAACAGTGCGGTTTCTATGGCATCTTTCCCGCTGTCATCGGTCCAGCCGTCGGTAGAGACAAATCCGTTACGGGCATCGATTCCTACCACTATCTTTTTTCCGAACTCTTTTACCGCTTCTTCCACCAGGGAGGGATTCTTAATTGCCGCCGTTCCCAGTATTATCCTGTCGGCATTTGCCGCTGCCAGTTCCCTTATCCTTTTTATTGTGCGCACACCGCCTCCGGTCTGTACTGAAAGACCTGTTTCTTTACATATTCTTTTAATAACTTCAATGTTCTCCGACTTGCCGGTTTTTGCTCCGTCCAAGTCCACAATATGTATGTGGGAGGCACCGGCTTCTTTAAAAGTTAAAGCGGTCTTTACGGGGTCATCGGAATATTTCGTAACCTGACCGTAATCTCCTTTATACAGGCGCACGCAGTGGCCGTTAAGTATGTCTATTGCGGGATATATAATCAAGGCTGTTAAATCGCTCCTTTTGTCGACGGTATGCCGGTTTCTCTGTTGTCAATGCTTACTGCCTGTCTTAAGGCTCTGGCAAGTGCTTTGAATATGCTTTCCGCAATGTGATGTCTGTTGTGACCGTACTGTACATTTACATGGATATTGGCACCTAAGTTACTTGCAAATGCGGTTACGAATTCCTCCACCGTCTCAAAATCCATCTCCCCCGTTCTGCCGCCGCTTACGGGGCAGATAAATACCGTATACGGTCTTCCGCCCAAATCCACCGTTACATTTGTAAGCGCTTCGTCCATGGGAACGGATGCAAATCCGTATCTGCTAATCTTCTCCTTATTACCCAACGCCTCTTTCATAGCCGTAGCCAATGCTATGGCGGTATCTTCCACGGTGTGGTGCTCGTCCACCTCTATATCGCCTGTTGTCTTTACTGTTAAATCCATCAAAGAATGCTTGGAAAACAACTCCAGCATATGATTAAAAAAACCTATCCCGGTCTCGACGGTATATTTGCCCGTTCCGTCGATATTCAGTTTTACCGACACATCGGTCTCTTTGGTCTTTCTTTTGAATGTCGCTTTTCTCATTATTTCATAATCTCCTTTGCGGTATTTATGAGGGAATCCATATCGGAATCGGTTCCTATAGATATTCTGACATAGTCGGGTATATAGTTCCACTGTCTGATAAGTATACCCTCATCTTTGAACTTTGTATATATCGTGCTCGAATCATAACCTCCGAATTTAACAAACAGAAAGTTGCTCTGTGAAGGTAACACGGTACACCCCAGTTTATCCAGTTGCTTTGCAACTCGGTCCCTTGTCGCCTTAACTTTGTTGTTTATCATGTCATAATACTCCTGATTATTTAGAGCGGTTACCGCGCTTATCTGAGCCAGTCTGTCTAAAGGATAGGAATTGAAACAGTTCTTTACGGTATTGAGTGCAGCAATAAGTGCTTTATCTCCTATCGCATAACCTATTCTCATGCCTGCTAAAGAGTAGGATTTGGAAAAGGTCCTGACCACTAACAGATTCTTGTATTTCTTCACATATTCCGCCATGGACGGCTGATTTGCAAAATCGATATATGCTTCGTCTACCAGTATCAGTCTTTCTTTGTCTTTCTCCAATAAAGAACATATATATTCATTGCTAAGCAGCTCACCTGTCGGAGCATTGGGATTGGCTATTATCAACGGATATTTACACTTACTCACGGCTTCTTTATTTATAGTATAGTCATAGTTCATTTCCGGTGTTTCTTCTTTTGCATCATACAATTTGCAATATACCGGATAGAAACTGTATGTAATCCTGGGGAATGCCACTTTCTTTCCGGAAAAGAAAGCATTGAAAGCAAATGCAAGAGTCTCATCGGAACCGTTGGATACAAAGACCATATCGTTGTCTATTGAATATTTCTTTGCTATAACCGACAGAAGCTCTTTACTTTCCGGGTCGGGATAAAGTCTTAATGTTTCGCCCGCTTTATCTTTTATGGCTTCCAGTACTTTATCCGAGGGCGGATAGGGATTCTCATTGGTATTGAGTTTGATATATCTTTTATCGTTAAGCTGCTCTCCGGGGGTATAAGGAGTCAGTTTTTTTAATCTATCGGAAAACAGGTTATTCATCTTTTTTCTCCTTAAAACGTATATTCACCGCATTGGCATGAGCATCCAACCCTTCACATTGTGCAAACAGCGATATCCCTTTATATGCTCTCTCCAACGCTTCTTTATCATACTGTATGACACTGCTTTTTTTCATAAAGTCGTAAACTCCCAACGGCGAAAAGAATCGGGCGGTTCCCGCTGTGGGCAGTGTGTGATTGGGACCCGCAAGGTAATCACCTAACGGTTCGGGTGAATAAGGTCCCACAAATACCGCACCGGCTTGGGTAATATAGTCGGAATAGACCTCGGCATTTTCGGTAATAATTTCCGCATGCTCGGGCGCACATTCGTTAAGCACATCAATACATTCCGTAATATCCTGTCCGATATATATGGCAGCGTTATTCTTAATACTTTCATTAATGATATCGCTTCTTTCCAACTCTTTTGCCTGTACGGTTATCTCTTTTATTACTTCCTTCGCCAGTTTCTTGGATGTGGTAAGTAATGAAGATATTGAGAGTTTGTCATGCTCGGCCTGGCTCAGCATATCTGCGGCAACAAATCTCGGATTTGCCGTTTCATCGGCAATTATCATTATTTCCGAAGGCCCGGCCACCATATCTATACCGCAGTATCCGTATGCCATCTTCTTGGCATAGGCAACATATATGTTACCCGGCCCGGTTATCTTATCCACCTTCGGAATTGTTTCAGTGCCGAATGCCATTGCAAATATTGCCTGAGCTCCTCCCGCTCTGTATATCTTTGTTACATGCGATTCATTAGCGGCAACAATGCGTGCTGCATCCAACGGAGGAGGGCTACACATGACTATTTCTTTTACGCCTGCAACATATGCGGGGACTGCATTCATAATGACTGAAGATATGAGAGGTGCGGTGCCTCCCGGTATGTATATGCCCACACTTCTTAACGGTGTGACTTTCTGCCCTATTTTTACGCCCTCTTCTTTATTCCATAAAAAACTTTTCTCTTTCTGTTTTATGGAATATGTCGCCACATTCAGTACCGCCTGCTGTATTACCTTTAAAAGATCCTTGTCTATCTCTTTGTAGGCTTTTTTTATCTCTTCTTTTGTAACAAGCATATCCTCAGGCGCAATATCGGTTTTGTCGAACTTCTTTGTATATTGCATCAATGCTTTATCTTTATCTTTTCTTATATCCTGCATAATTTTGTATACTATATCGTAAACTTCTTTATTATCCAGAAATCCGTCTTTTCGCACCTTTGCTATAAAACCCGCTTTATCCTTATCAAATATCGGAATCATTGCTTAACTCCTTTTTCAATGCTGAGATTATATAGGATATCTTATCGGTTTTCATGTTCATACTTACTTTATTTACTATGAGGTGAGCGGAAATGTCGCAAATCTTCTCTAACACCACAAGACCGTTGGCCTGCAGTGTCTTTCCGCTTTCCACTATATCCACAATAAGTTCCGAAAGATTACATAACGGAGCCAGTTCCACCGATCCGTTCAACTTGATTATCTCCACATTCTCATTTTTGACATTTCTGTAATATTCGCTTGCAATCTTGGGATATTTGGTGGCAACCCTCTTGTTCATTATCTTATCGGTTCTGTTAAGATACTTACCCTCTCCCGCCACACACATCCTGCAGGCACCGAAACCTAAGTTAAGAACATCATAAACATTTTTTGATTCTTCCATCAGAGTGTCTTTTCCCGCAACTCCCATATCGGCGGCACCGTATTCCACATAAACCGGCACATCGGCCGCCTTTACCAGAAATATCTTAATCTTGTTTGATTGATCGGTATGTATGAGCTTTCTGGAATCGTCATCTATATCCGTACAGGGTATCCCTGCTTTTTTGAAAAGTTCCACGGTCTGTACCGCCAGTCGCCCTTTGGGCAGCGCAATTTTTAAATATTCCATAATGCCCTCCACTTTGCAAAATCGGTTATCTCCGTTTTGCCGTTACTGCGGATTATAACATGGTTGGGCGCTATACAGCGTGCCATCCTTGAAATATTCCGCTCCTTCATATATCTTTCAAGGTCGTCACTGTCCGGCAACACCTGTATGTTTTTATCTTCCTCAATGTCTTTTGTTACGGATAAAACATAATCTCTCATACTTTCCGAAAAAGACACTATTGCAGGCATAACCGGCAGCTCTTCAACCTGTCCCTGTCTTTCCAAAGCCTTGATGGCCATTTCCAGACTCAAGGAAAAGCCGGTAGCTTCCAGCTTCTTTCCCATTTTTTCCGCCAGATTGTCATATCTTCCGCCCGCAAGTATGGGAAAGCCCATCTGATATGTGTTACCGTTGAAAATCATTCCGGTGTAATAACCCAGCTTTTTAACCATGGATAAATCCACGGTAACATATCCGCTTAAACCCATCTTATCCAGTATGTCCAGAATCTGCTTAAGATTGTTCAAAGCCTGTTTTGATCTTAAGTTAAGTTTTGTTTCAAGTAATCTGTCAATCAGTGATTTATCCCCGAAGTATCCCGTTATAGCGGTTAAGTGGTTGTATATATCCTTATCTATTTTTCTTCCTTCCAAGAATTCAGAGATACCGAAACTGTCCTTGCTGTCTATCATTTTGGATATTATTTCACTTTCTTTCTGTGTAAGAGAAGCTTCTTTGGCCAGACCGTTAAAAAACTCCACCTGCCCTATCTGAATAGATATGTCATTAATTCCTACTCTCTTTGCCGTACTAACAGCCAGCTTTATAACCAACGCATCGTAATAGGGATTATCGCTGCCTATTATCTCTGCGCCGCACTGGGTAAACTCTCTCTGCTTTCCGCCTCCGAATTCATCGGCCCGGAAGCATTTGGCTATGTACGAGAGCTTATACGGTAAAGCTTCATAGCGAATCTTTGTTGCCGCTACCCTGCATGCCGGTACCGTCATATCCGGCCGTAAGACCAGAAGGTTTCCCGTTTTGTCTATAAGCTTGAATATGTCTTTTTGAGACACATATTCGTTCTCTCCGTAATACATGTCAAAATATTCTAAGCAAGGTGTCTCTATTTCCGTAAAGCCGTAGTTACGGAAAAGTTGTCTCACCGCCTGCTCTTTATTCTTCTTGGTAAAGCATTTGCTGTCTGTTAAGTCGCTCATGCCTTCGGGATTGTGATAAGCCATTTGCTTTTCTCCTTACTTCACTACGCTAAAGTAATGAATTGATAAAGTGTCTACATATTACCACCGGTATTGTACACTGTCAACTGTTAAATTAAAATATCCGGGGAAAAAAGCAGTCTGAAAATTATAGCAGAAGACTATCACCTTAAAATATAGTATTTAAAAATGCTGAATGTTATTATATATAACAAAATATGCTTTATTTTGTATTTACAGATTATAATTGACACGTATATGATATTTATATTATCATATTAATATAATCTGATAGTTTTTTGTGGCATGAATAGGAGGATAAGTGTTATGAAAAAACTTTCTACCGCCAAATTAGCTGAAATAATGAAGACAAGAAGAAAAAAGTTGAATTTGACACAGGAAGATTTGAGTAAAAAGACAAAAATAAACAGGTCAATTATAAGCAGGATGGAAAAGAATAATTTCATACCTTCTATAATACAGCTTGAAAACCTTGCAAAGGCTCTTCAGTTCGACATTGAAACCCTGTTTTATGATGATACTGAAAACCACACATTTACGGCTTTAAGAAGCAAGGAGTTATCAGCAGAGGAAGATAATGAACTTAAGAAGCTTTATGCCTTAATTTTTATACTTCAAAAACAGATAGTCTTATCGGAAGGTATTGAGAAATGAACGATATCAATACCATCTTAACCGAAGATGAAATTGCAGAATTACAGATGCTTGCTTCTGAAAAAAGGACATCTTTATTTTATTCAAATAATGTACCTGTTGCAAACGGTTTACCGATGATTCTTGACAAATTAAACATTCACTTACTTGAATATCCGATCAAATCTTTAAACGGATGTAATGCATTCTCGGCTGTAATTCTTTGCAACCGTATTAATGGCAGGAAATATACCTTCATGGGTATCAACTCTGCAAATTCATTAACGGAGCAGTGTTTTGATATTGCTCATGAGTTATATCATTTCTTTACTGACAATGGCATAAAATCCTGTTCAGAACAAGAAAACAAGAGGGATGAAGCAAAGGCCAACAGATTTGCGGCTGAGTTCCTTCTACCTGAAACCGCTTTAAAGAGAATCTTGCTTGATGAGTTTAACAAAACTTCTTTACATGATATTGATATCTTTGTTTTAATAAGACTAATTGCAAGAATACACTGTAACTGGTGGCTTCCGTATGTAGCTATAGTCAGACGACTATTTGAGACACAGGCAATATCACAAAAACAATCTGATGCTCTTTTATTTCCGGACAATAATGATTATTACAAGTATTTTGAAAGAATTTGCCATGCTTTAGACTCAGATACATTTCTGAAACTTAATACTCCGACAAACAAGATAGGAATTTCCCCGAAAAATATTGAGATTATTATAAAAAACTATGAGAATGATTTAATTGATGATAACACATTCATAAAAGTATTAAACATGTTCAATATAGACCCTGCCTCTTTCGGTTACGACTTCGAAATATGCGACGATGACTACAATGAATTAGAGGAAGTACTGGAAGAGGTAGATTCATGAGAGTAGATGCTACACGACACAATTCCGCAATTAACAGCATAATAAGAAATCCAAATCAGATTATTTTTCTGGATGCAAACATCTTAATCCCGCCCGGCAGATTCAATAATATCTTTAATAAGGACAAATATATATCGTTTTTCCTTGAACCGTTATTCACTACTTTTCAGGTTTAGCAATTCATGAAGCTGTACAGCTTGAAGTTTTAAATAGTGGAATTATTGATTTTCTTAATACACAAATATCGAGTAATCCTTGCAAGTTGAAAGTCTTCAATGATGAGAGTTTGTCGTATAACGAGCAGATATTAAGAAATACAATTGAGAGTGAAATAGGAAACTGTATTTCTTATTCAGCTTTGTACAATGAAAAGCAAGACCGGGGAGAAATAAAAACCTTATCTTTTATGGCGGTAAAGGAGTATAAGTATTTAGTGTCAAACGATAATGACTGTGTAATAATAGTGAGGAATAAGCTTCCAAACTGCTCAATTATCTTCACATATGAACTTATTTATCTTCTTTCAGAGATATATCCGAAAAAAGCGGAGGACTTGCGTAAATTATACAGGTTCTTATATTATTCCATCAGCAAGGATAAGCAACACAATCCGAGCCGGAGTGATTTTAAGACAAAAATGAGCATACTTTATAAAAGCAGCCTGCCAATCTTAAAGGAAATATCAAAACAAAGACAGATTTAATTAACAGAAAAGCAAGTTGCTTTTCCCTTCTTATGCTTATGTATTACTGTCAACGGTTAAATTTAAAATATCCGGGAAAAACCCGGAATATTCTTAAATCATATATTTACAATCCTTTGCTATTTAACCGCCATAGCCTTTACTCTTTCCAATGCCTTCTTAACCGGAAGTACCGATATGAGGGCAACGGTTATGGCTCCTTCGGCAAGTATATATGAATAGTTGTATATGACGGGATAAAGCGGAATGAGTTTTTCGGGGAATTTTTCCGGTATCCAGTCCATAAAGAACAGGTATCCTCCCACCGTGTGAAAAAATCCCCGTGCAAGTACGGCTACGATATAACCTGTTAAAAGACCGTTCTTTTTATCTTTGAAAAGTCCCGACAGTCCCAGTGCGGTAAAAGCAAACAGGTAATCAAAACACACCTGCCAGAAGTTTATGATATACGGTTCCTGCACTAACTGCAGAAGACCGTATGTGAAAGCGGCAATAAGACCGGTACCGGTTCCGTACCAGTAACCTGCAAGGCATATGAAAAACATGGATAACAGCGTTACCGAACCGCCCAGAGGCATACTGAACAACCTTATGTACGATGCCACAAAGCCTGCGGCAACCGCCATGGAACAAAAGGCCAGTTTCTTTGTAGGATTTACCGATAGTTCGGATTTTTCCTTCTTGGGTCGGAAAAAGTAAATTGCACAAAATACCAAGACAGCCAACAACGCTATTGCGATATATCCGTATGTTGTCAGCAGATAATTGCCGTCCGATTGAGTCAAAAACAAATCCATAAAAATACCTCCCTTGTTTATACATGCAGGAGGTGAAACAGTACTGTTGATTGCTTCCTTACGCCGGTATTACCCGGATCAAGTAATGAGGGTCAATAATATCTCTCAGCCACATGGCTCCCCTAGCATATATGCCGATTTCTCGGTGAATTTGATTCTATTACAAGGAAATATTAATGTCAAGCATATTATGAAAACCGAAACCTTCATTAAGCATTGGGTAATCATCTTTTTTGATATATAATTTAGAAGAGGCAGCAATGATTTCAACAAGGATGTGCACATATAAAGATAAAGCGGCCATGAAGAAGCTCTGGACGGAGCTTTTCGGTGACAGCAAAAGCTTCACCGACTGGTTCTTCGATAACAGATTTTCTCCTTCGGACAGTGTATGTACTTATGATGATGAGTTATTGGTATCGTGCGCTCATTCGCTTCCCATGCCTGTTTTAATCAGAGGTAAAGAAATACCCTGCGCCATGATATCCGGAATAGCCACCGTTGAAGCATACAGAAAACAAGGCCTCATGCATAAGACTTTGCTATATTTAATAAACGAGTTAAATGCAAAAGGCATTTATGCAGCCACATTGAAAGCGGTAAATCTTTCAACATATTATTCGATGCACTACTACGGTTGTACTTTAAGTGCATATATCCGTTCGGGTAAGAAAGATAAATATGCCTGTTTAATGCCCTATATTGAAAGAAAAGCAAACAGCGAGGTTTCATGCAGGCAAATAGATATATACAATGAGTTTGACGGTTTACATGCCTGTTACACGGGATTTACAAAGGGGTACAGCGGTATTGCAATAAGAGATAAGGCAGCGTTTAAGTTAAAAATGAATGATTACTTAAGCGATAATGCCAAAGCAATTGCAGTGTTTAAAGACGGGAAAATAACGGGATACTGCATTTACTTTGATGAAAAAGATTTATATGCGGAAGAATATATAACCGACGATTTATACAGCGCATGCGCCATGTTTAAGGCACTTAAAGAACAGGGGAAGAGTATAACGGTAAAGACTTCAAAGAAAGTTGCGGATCGGGTGGGGGTTAAGAATATGAAAGTTACCGAACAAAACTCCATGGGCATAATAAATATCGGTAAACTGCTGGAAAGCATCTGCGGTAACGGCGATTACGGTGTAAAGGTTTTTGACAGTTTCTATAACCCCAACAACGGTATTTATCTTTTAAACGGTAAGAAAGTTAATGATAAATACCATCTGGAGTTGTCTTCGGGACATCTTATGCAGTTACTTACGGGGCATAAGTCATTGGAAGAGCTGGTGTCGGAGGGTGTCGCCGTTATATATGATAAAGTTGCATGTGATGAAATATCCGACATGCTTCCCGAACAAAACTGTTTTATTGCAGATGAGTATTAAACCGTATACCGTTTATTTAAAGACTACGCTTTGAAGATAAAGTCGCATTGATCTTTAATCTTAAAGCTTTCAATATATTCATTCTCCGAAGGAATCCACCTGTTGGTAAAACTTTTGTACAGCTCCCCGCTTCTTTTTAATATTCTTTTAAACTGCGTCTCCTTGTCTATATCCATGAATATACGTAAATCATATATATCGCCGAAATACGGGTGCATACTGTAAGCGCCCTCAATTATATTCAGTGTCTTTGCACATATCTTTATCTCACTCATTTCGTTTGTATGGCAGTTGTAAGCATGATGGGTAAAGTCTGTAGGTGATTTCAGATTGGGAATCACTTCTTTTTGAAATCGCTCATAATCTATATTGCCGCCCGGCTGCAGCAGTCTTTCCATCGTTCTTTGGTGACTTTGCAAAAAGAAATGGTCCATGTGAATAACGTTACAGTCAAATATTTTGGAAAACATATCACCAAGATAACTCTTGCCTGCGGTACTCTTACCGTCAATGGCGATATTCACCGTTGTTCCGCTTATTCTTGCTTTGTTTTGCAGTTTCTCGACTTTTGCCCATAATTTCATCTTATTTGCATATTCCGCACGTATTACCCTGTAAGAAGGATTGTATAACGCTTTATACCTCTCACTGTGACTTATTAAACGGCATCCCGCCGCATAATAACTTTCCTTAAATGTATAAAACTCTTCTTCAGTTATGGGAAGGGATGACTCCTTTACCGCTTTCTCCAAAGCTTTGACTTTATCGGAAAACCCCTCCCGAGTACCCTTTGATAAAAGCCTGCTCTGCATCATTATTTCCGTAAATAATTCCTGTGAAAGACCGATCTTTTTAAGGTAGCCCAAGTGTACCCTCACATTGCCGTTTCCGATATCTTCAATATCGGTTTTATTGCTTTTTTTGTCCTCTATTTCGTCTTTAAGAGCAATAAAATTGCTATTTTTGTCTTCGGGTATATGAGCATTACCGAACTCGCTCTGACAGAATAATTTGAACCAGTCGGCCATTTCCGACTCGGGATAAAGTTTGTACTGTTTTTTAATAATTCTTTCCATTATATCTTTACGGTTTTAATCTTCTCCGCGTAATACTGCACCAGCTCATATTTGGTGTGCGGCGGCAACCTGTGATCGGGACAGGGGATGTACCCGCCCAGGGCTATCAGGGGCTTCAACCTCTCAATCTCGTCATCCACAGCCTTTTTATCATATGACAGGACGTTCTTGTTCATTCCGCCCACTCCTCTTAATTCTTTACCGTATTGCTCTCTCCAGGGAGCAATGCTGGCATTCCAGACACCCACCTCTATGGGAAACATGGTATTAACTCCGTTTTCCAGCCACATAGGTATCAGCTGATCGATACAGCCGTCACAGTCCAAAGATATTATTTTCATTCCGTATTTATTGGCAAGGTCATTTCGCTTTTTGTAATGCTTGGCACACAGATTGTCCAGAATGTCGGGGGCGAAAAGAGGACCGTTTCTGTAACATATATCTTCCCAGTAGTGAGCGAAATCAAATTTGAAATCGGTTATCTGCAGTGTTCTTTCAGCCACCTTGTATTGCAGCTCCGCATAATCGGACACTATTTCATCCAGCAGCTCATAGTCATCATATATCATGTAACTCATGCCCATTAATGTGAGCATGTTACGTATATCTCCCGCTACACTGCCCAATTCCAGCCCTATGGGAGCATCTATCTCGTCCCAGTTATTGTTGTTGAAATAATCGGGGTCAACACGGTCTTCCGTATACTGTAATTTAGGCTTGAACAGTTCTTCATAAGCCTTCCTGTCTTTTAATAAATAATCGCATTCTCCGGATATTGACACAATACCGGGTTTCACTATCTCTATAACACCCCAACTTGTAAGCACTTTCCTGGAACCGTCGGGAAGTTCTTCAAGAACTTCACTTTTAAAAGAAGGTCGTAAACTTGCCGATCCTCTTCTTGTGGTACGCCAGTTAAAATCCCAACCGAGCTTGGCATTGAGCCGGTAATCGGCATCGTTGCCGTCACCTACACCTACAATTTCCTCGGGTTTCAGATGTCCCAGTTCCACCCATTCCTGCAGCAGTTCCTTCCAGTAACCGAAGTGAACTGCGGGCATTCTGTCCGCATCCCTGTAATTGAGAATATTCATAGCTCTTGTTGTGTTATCCATACGCCACCGCCTATAGAGAGATTTTACAATTATCGCAAAGGCAAGTCAACCTAAACTCACCTTGAAAGCATAAGCAGCCGGACAGGTCAGGTCGTTATTGATATAAATAAGGTTTATTACAGTACCTTGGACAGAAAGTCTTTGGTTCTTTGATTTTGAGGATGGGTAAACAGTTTTTCAGGCGTATTTTCTTCCACAATCAATCCGTCATCCATAAACAGAATTCTGGTGCCCACCTCTTTTGCAAAACCCATCTCATGGGTAACCACAATCATGGTCATACCTGCATCGGCCAACTTCTTCATCAAATCCAACACTTCCCCTACCATCTCCGGGTCCAACGATGAAGTGGGCTCGTCAAAAAGCATGACCTGCGGTTCCATGGCTAACGCACGTATGATAGCCACACGCTGTTTCTGTCCTCCGGAAAGCTGTGAAGGATATGCGTCGGCTTTATCGCAAAGACCTATTCTCTGCAACAGCTCCATTGCCTGTTCTTTTGCCTGATTTTCGGTTTTACCTTTAAGCTTTACAGGTCCCAAAGTAATATTTTTCAATATGCTAAGGTGCGGGAAAAGATTGAAGTGCTGAAATACCATACCTATATTCATACGCAACTTGTTTATATCATACAATCTGTCGGTTATAAGTTGTTTATTGTAGTATATTTCCCCCGAAGTGGGAGTCTCCAACATATTAAGACAGCGTAAGAATGTGCTTTTACCGCTGCCCGAAGGCCCGATAATGACTACTTTTTCACCTTTTTGTATAGTCTGATCTATTCCTTTTAACACTTCCAACGACCCTTTAGGTCCGAAGCTTTTATGTAACCGTTTAACCTCTATCACTTTTAGCGAGCCTCCTTTCCAGCTTATTTACCAGATAAGTGAGCAGCATGACTATACCCAGATATATCAATGCCACTGCTATAAGGGGCATAAATGCGTCATATGTCCTGCTGCGGATAATCTCTCCGCCTTTTGTCAGATCGGCCAATGCGATATAGCCGGAAACCGAAGTCTCCTTGAGTAACACTATAAACTCGTTACCCAATGCGGGAAGAATGTTCTTAAATGCCTGCGGCAATACTATGTACCACATGGTCTGACCGTGCGTAAAGCCCAAGGATCTTCCGGCTTCCATCTGTCCGGGATCTACACTCATTATTCCCGAACGCACTATTTCCGCAACATATGCGGCGGAATTCAGTCCGAAAGCCACAATCGCAGCCAATACCTTATCCACTGCAACGGTAGCAAAAACAACATAATAGATTATCAGCAGTTGCAATACCACCGGTGTTCCCCTTATTACCGTTATATATCCTTTACAGATTGCATTGAGAACTTTAAACTTTTTTGTCTTGTCATGAGTTGTGCGTACGACCGCCATTAAAAATCCCAGTATAATACCTATCATAACGGCGAAGAAAGTTATCTCCAAAGTTACCAGTAATCCTTTGGTAAGGTACTGCCATCTGTTGTCGGTTATGAAGTTATTTACAAAGCTTATTTTAAACTGCTCTATAAACTCGCTGAAATTCTCTTTCATCATTACCTTTCCGACAAACATCGGAGTCGGAAGATATCCGACTCTGACGCCTGTATTTAAAACTACTTCTTCCTTACTATTATTACCTGTGTAGCCGTAGTGTATGAATCGGTGAAATCCACACTTATAAGGCGATCTTCGGTAACGGTCATTCCGGCCACTCCTATGTCGGCTTTTCCCGACTGAACGGCGGCAATAATTGCGTCAAAATCCATATTCTCAATAACCAGCTCCATTTTGAGTATATCGGCTACCGCTTGCGTAAGATCCACATCAATTCCCACTATGGTATTGCCTTCCATAAATTCATACGGTTCAAACTCCGCATTTGTAGCCATTGTAAGCTTACCGTTACTGTAATCGGTGTTATAGGAAACATAGGGACTCTTGCCTTTTGTATCATCTCCTATATAGTTGGAGATAATGGCAGCCAGTGTTCCGTCCGACTTCAGTTGAGCTATTGCCGCATTTATCTTATCCTTAAGTTCCGAATTGGATTTTGCTATACACATAGCATAATTTTCCAGCTCAAACGGATCGGGCAATATCATAAGGTCTTTATTCTTTGCCGTAAATGCTTTTGCCGGTTCGTTGTCGATAATGACACAGTCCACTTTACCTTGTTTCAAAGCCTGAACGGCATCGGCACCTTTATTGTATCTCTCAATAACGGAACCTTCCGCTTCATAGTCGGAAGCATATATGTCTCCTGTGGTTCCCAACTGAACCCCTATAACTTTGCCGGGCAGATCGTCTGCGGAAAACACCGTATTGGGTGCTACCTGTGTGCAGCCCGTCAGGACAGACAGTGCCAGTATTGTTGTTAAAACAGTTGCTATAATCTTTTTCATAATATATATTACCTCCGTAAGTAATTTCATGTTTTCATAAATATACACTTATATGCATAATTAGTCAATAGTAAAGTTGAAATTTCACTATATTTTTCCGTTTTTAATAAAAAATCTAAAAAACCAATGAATATTATTCATTTTCATTGCATAAATTGATGTATAAATCATTAAAAGGCAAGGAATATATAAGGAAATATAAAAAACCGACCGGAGTCGGTATGTGAAATATGTTGTATACTGCTCTAATTAACGGGCGGCGTCGGAGATTCGGTACCTTCCGGTTGCTCACCTACAGGCTCGACGACCTCGGGTTCTTCGGTTTCGGTATTCTCTTCACCTTCTTCAGGATGTTTATGATGCAAAGGACATACGGCCGTCATGTCCACTTCATATACCACATCATACGGTACCCTTTCTATCTGCCATATTACCTTACCGTCAACGGTAACGGAGAATGTTTCCTCATGAACCTTTTTGAATGCTCCGCCCGGTCGCACCAGACGCGTCATTGCCCATACAAAGCTGGCGGGACAGTCATCGCTGGCAACATAAAACCGCCCGTATTCGTCTTTGTTGTCGGGATATGCACATACAACAACCTCCTGATGCACATCGCATGTCTCTTTGGGTTCGGTACCTTCAATGAAATATTCGGTAATGACGGTTTTTCTGCCGCGCGGATCGGATGTACAGAAATTCCCCACCAGTTTACCGGAATATATGCATATCTCTCTTTCCACAATTCCTGCGGAAGGCATTGTAAACTGCTTGGCAGGCAAATCTTTATGTACAAGATTCATTACGGTGTTCCATATCTTCAGTGCCCTTCCGTATTCCTCTTTTACCAAAGAAACGGGAGACACTCTGTTATCGTAACCGTACCAGACCGCAGCCGAGTAGTACGGAGTATATCCGCAAAACCATTTATCCAGATAGTCGGAAGTGGTTCCGGTTTTTCCCGCAACGGATATCTGACCGTCGTTTATATACACCGAACCGTATGCAGTTCCGTTAATCCAGTATGTTGTGGAAACCCCCTTTACCACCTCTTCCAGCATATCGGTCATAATAGCCGCCGTCTGTTCCGAGTAAGCTACCGTATAGGTATTTGCCCAACGCAGAACGGTTTCACCGGAGTTATTGGCTATCCTGGTTATGCTGTGAGCATTCATATGTATGCCTTTGTTGGCAAATGTACTGAATGCACTTGCCATCTCCAGAGGGCTGACACCTACCGCCAACCCGCCTATGGCAGCTGAAACTGTCGAGTCGTCATATATATATTCGCTTCTGTCGATACCTACCCTCTCAAGGTACTCTACGGAATTGTCTCTTCCCAGATAATATGCCCACACTTTGGCGGCTACAACGTTAACCGATGCCTTAATGGCATTTCTTATGGTTGTCAAACCCTGATAATCACCGGAATCGTAGTTGGTCGGATATATGAGGTCGGGATTCTTGACATCAAGGTAACAGGGAGCATCGTCTATAACGGTTGCCGCGGTTATGAGTTTAAGGTCCAAGGCGGGACCGTATACCGCAATCGGTTTGAAAGTGGAGCCCGGCTGTCTGTTCATACCGGTCGCCCTGTTGTATGTCCTGCTTCCGGTTTTCTCCCCGTTTCCTCCGTAAAGACCGGCAATTCCTCCGGTATACTGGTCTATTATGACCATGGCTCCCTGGGGCTTTTCACCGTATCTTACGGCATTGATGTTTATGATTGTTCCGTCTTCTTTGTATTCGGCGAAATAGGAATTATCGGTAAATACACTGTCTAATGCATCCTGGACCTTAGGCTGTAAAGTGGTATATATATGCAGTCCGTTATTGTATATTATTCTTTCGGCCTGTACCTTGGATATGGAGTTTTTCTCGGCAAGAAGGTCTATGGCCTCGGTTATTACATAGTCCACAAAATATGATGTGATGGATGACGAAACGTAATCCACTTTCTCCGCAAATACAATCTCGTATGCCATTGCATCGTCATACTCTTTTTGGTCTATATACCCTATTTCCAGCATCTTATCCAACACGTCCTCGCGACGGTACATCAGTTTTCGTATATTCTCTTCGGTACCGTACGGGTTGTATGTGTAGGGAGAGTTGGGTATTGCCGCAAGTACGGCCGCTTCCGCAAGGTTAATCTTGTCCAGCGTCTTGTTGAAATACATCTTGGATGCCGACTGATAACCGTAACAGCCGTTACCCATATTAACAAGGTTTGCGTACATTGTTAAAATCTGCTTCTTGTCATACTTCATTTCCAGCAGTATGGCATTGTATATCTCCTGTATCTTCCGCTCGAATGTCTGCTCAAAACGTCCCGTAACATTCTTGTACACCTGCTGGGTTATGGTACTTCCGCCCTGAGCTATGTCGCCTCTGTTTTCTATGAGTTTCAGCACCGAACTGCCTATTCGGATAAAGTCAAAACCCGAATGCGTGGGAAATCGCTCATCTTCAATAGCAATAATCGCATGCTCCAGTACAACCGGAAGCTGTTTGGAAGTTATAATTTCTCTGTTGATATTATCGCTTCCCGTCAGCGTCTCAATGACATTTCCGTCAATATCATATATAAAAGTTGTAAGCCCGGTGGTGATGGCAAGATCCTCTTCGGTCAGAACTTTGGAAGTGGAAATCCATGCAGTGATGATTCCCAGTCCCAGGCCCCCTATAAGGAAAGCCGCTATCATGACAACCGCAATAATTATCTTTAATGCAGCCCAGAAAGTGCTTAATAATGTACTGAAAAAAGAAGGAGTATACTCCACATACTCAAGATCGGCAGATTCCTCCTGCTCTTCCTCATATGAATCTAACAGTTCATCTTCATTCATTACATTACCTCATCGACATAAGCGCACTTATGCCAAAAAACCGGCAGACTGCAAATCTGCCCGCATCATTCTTTTCTTGTCTTGTCTTCCTTATCGCTTTCAACAACATAACACTTGCCGGTAAATTTGGCGCCCTCATCGCTTATGAGGCTTAAAGCATATGTGTCTCCGATGAAATTGGCGGTGGAGGTCATTTTAATGTATTTCTTTGCTTTCAATATTCCCTCGGCTTCGCCGCTCAATATTATATTGGCTCCCGTAAACTGTCCTTTTGCTTTGGCCGATTTGGCAAAAACAATATCACCGTCGGCGATTATATCACCTTCAATAACCCCTTCGACGGTTACCGAACCTTTTGTGTTTATATCTCCTTTTATCGTGCACATGGCACCTATAAGTACATCAAGTTTTTTCTGTCTGATCATTCTTTACACCTCTGTCATTCAGCTGAAATAAACAGCGTCGGATTTATCGGGACTTCATTTACCCTTATTTCAAAGTGCAGATGCGGTCCCGTAGCCAACCCGGTCTTGCCGACATATGCGATAAGCTGTCCTTTTTCCACCGTATCGCCCGCTTTGACGAGAATCTTGGAACAGTGAGCGTACAGAGTGGAAATACTTTCACTGTGTTTTATTCTCAGCCAATAACCGTATCCCGATTTCTCGTAGTGGACAGCTACTACCGTACCCGTAGCGGAAGCATATATCTCATCGCCCACCGCTCCTCCTATGTCAACACCGGTATGCATCTTGTATTGATTTAAGATAGGATGATTCCTCATGCCGAATTGTGAACTGATATGTTTGGATTTGGTAGGCCACAGTGTGGGAATGGAATCCAGATAATTGCACAAAACATTGGCCGCTTCGGAAAAATCCACAAGTTCCGTTCTGGTACTCTCATTTGTCGCAAGCAATATTTCCAATGCGGCCGCAACGGAAGCTGTATCTTCTGCAAATTTGGCCACATTATTAGCAGTAACCGAAGCGCTGGCAAGAGTAATACTGTCGGTATATTTTTCCGCAATCAATTTTAACTGTGAGGATAATTCTTTTATCTGTATATTAAGATCCTGCTGAGCGGTCTCCAATGTGGCTATCTCGTTCAATTTGTTATCCAGAACCATGGCCTGTTTTCCGACATAGGTACTCAGTGCTATCATCTCACTGTTGTAACCGGCCATAATACTGTCTATCTCGGCATTCATCCGTTTGTTCTCGTTTATAAAATAGACCAAAGAAAGACTGAGGCAAACAATGACTGCTATCATGAAATAGAATATCAATGACAACTTCAATATAGGTGATGTTACTTTTAAGACTCTGGAAGATTTTCCGCCGTTCGGAATATACACCAGCGTTCCTTCGCCTTCAAGCTTTGTCCTTCCTTTTCTCATCTGCCTCCCCGTTCTCAAATTGATACTAACACAAGCAGGAACTTTTTTCAACAGTTATGTGTCCCTGCATCAGTAAAATTCCATCCCCGCGGTTCTGGAATTATCCTCGCACCACTGATGTGCAAAGGAACCTTCTTTCACGTAAATTACGGTAAGTTTTGAACAGCCGTAAAAAACCTGCTCCCCGATATTGTTGACACTTGCGGGGAAATTGACCGATTCCAGATTTACACAATCCCAGAATGCCGAAGCTCTTATGCTCTCGGTTCCTTCGGGAATTTCCATCTTCGTGATACCGGAGCAGTTCTTAAATGCCGTAGGCCCTATTTCCACCAATCCTTCCGGAAGAATAATCTCGGTCAGATAAGTATTATTACAAAAAGCATTCCTGCCCAGATGTGTAATGCCGGCGGGAACCGTGTACTGTTTACCTGTCTTCCGTGCCGGGTATATGATGAGCTTTGTCATATCCTTATCGAATAACACTCCGTCTTTAGAAATAAAATATTCATTTCCGACGGTAACAGTTATACTTTTCAGATTATCACACCCTGTAAAGGCATTGTCTCCCAACTCTTTCAGACTTTTGGGAATGTTGAAAGAGGTTATGGACTTACAGCTGAAGAAAGCATTATTTCCTATCACCTCCACGCTATCGGGCAGCACGATGGAAACCGCTTCGGTATTTCCCCAAAAAGCATTGGAAGTTACTCCGGTAACGGGAAGCCCTTTTATTTCCGCGGGTACCGATATTCTGTTGCTCTTGCCGTGGTACTTGGTAATGTGAATCTCTTCCCCGTTAATTATATTTATAGAAAATAGATTCTCCTTGGTGTCCGCACAGGAAACGGAAAATGTCGCCACGAGAACCAGCACAAGTACAAACATTACCGCTTTTACATATCTTTTCATATCGCTTCGCATGATACAGTTTACTGCTGTTCACACTCCTCCTATCTCACCATGTTAAATATATATATCACAAATGTGAGCATATTGTCATCAAAATCCGGATAAACGAAATTTCTATGAAGGGAAATTATATGAAAAAATAGACTTTTTTCTGCTCCGATGATATAATCCGATATTAATAATATTCTGAACGGGGAGGTGTCGACATGAGAAACGCGATATTGATTAAGGACTGCACACTGAAAAACTGTGAGACCGATAAAGCTTTGAATATAAGCTTCAAGGAAAAACTGGAAATTGCCAGACAATTGGAAAACATTAATACCGATATAATCGAGACAGGTTTTGCGGACACGTCCCAGGGAGCTTTTATTGCGGTAAAAACCATCGCATCCAATCTGAAAAAGAGTATACTATGCTGTCCCTCTCAGGCATTCAAGGCAAGTATAGATAAGACATACGAGGCAATAAAAGGAGCGGTCAGACCGCGCATACACATTTCGCTTCCGGTATCCTCGGTAAATATGGAATATCAGTTGCATATGAAGAAAAACCAGGTTGTGGAGACGGTCAGGCAATCGATATCCTATGCAAAAACCCTTTTCAGCGATGTGGAGTTTACGGCACTGGATGCTACCAGAAGCGATAGAGATTTTCTCATTGAAATAATCAATACTGCTATGGATGCCGGTGCCACTACCGTAGGGGTGGAAGATTCGGTGGGACACATGCTGCCTGACGAAATGCATTCCTTTTTAACCGATCTCATAAAATCAATAGGCAGAGATAACATAGCCTTTTCTTTCAGAGCAAAAAATGAGCTGGGAATGGCGGTTGCAAACACCTTATCGGCGATAAAGGCGGGAGTGCACCAGATAACCTGTGCCATAAACGGTACGGCAAACGATGCCAGTCTGGAAGAGACGGTTTCGGCGATACACACCCGGCAGGATGCAATGAATGTACAATGCAATATGCTGATAGATCAGCTTAACAGAGCTTCGGTACTGCTCTCGGGAATAACCGATATTAAAAACGGCAAGATAAGAGGCACCGCAGGCACCGGTCTGCATATATCCGAATCGGATCTTCTGGATAAGGAAATGGACTTCTACAGTTTCAGAACATTTGTGGAAAGGCTGGGATATACTCTGACCGAAAAAGACATTGAAAGAATATATGATATGTTCAAAGAACTCTGTGCCAAGAAGCAACAGGTCTATACGATGGATATAGAGGCTATCATAGGAAGAGAAGCCGTTCAGGTACCCAGAATTTATCGTCTGGACAGGTTTGTAATAAACAGCGGAAACAACATTACTTCCACCGCTTTTATACGACTGATGTATTACGAAAAACCCCTTGAAGGAGTGGGTATGGGAGACGGCCCAATAGATGCGGCATTTCATGTTATAGAGCAGATAATGGGCATGAATATCGAACTGTTCGATTTCAATTTAAAATCGGTAACCGAAGGAAAAGATGCCTTGGGTGCCGCTACCGTAAAGATACGCTATAACGGAAAGATACATGTCGGAAGAGGTTTATCGACCGACGTGATAGAATCCTCCATATTGGCATATATAAATGCGGTCAATAAGATGCTTTTTGAGGAAGGTATACAATGAAGTATGCGTTTTACACGGCGAACCGGAATAATTTAACATGGAAAGAAGCAATTACCACGGCAAAAGACTTAGGATTCTCCGGTATAGAAATAGGGGCCGGTTTGCTTGATGCGCAGCCTTTTACTTCACAGTATATTTTAAGAACCGCCGAACAGCTGGCGAATCTTAATCTGGAAATATCCTGCTTTTCCTCTTCTTGCAGTCTTAACGATAGGGAAAAAAGAAAAGAAAACATACAGCAACTGAGAGAGCTCATAGATATTGCAGCCAGGATGGGTGCTTCATTTGTACGACTGCTGCCTGATGATGATATAATGCCCAACGACAGAGCTACCGACCAAGCGGTTATCTCGGCAATATCGGCAATATTGCCTTATGCCGAAAAAAAACATGTCATTCTGCTTATCGATACAATAGGCATATACTGCGATACCGACAGATTAAGAAAAGTACTGGAACATTTTGCATCGGACAACCTTGCCGCATTATGGAATGTCCATCATCCTTACAGATTTCACAACGAATCGGCGGAGAAAACCGTTCAGAACTTGGGTGCATACATAAAGTATGTCCACATGAAAGACTCGTTGATGAATGACGGTGCAGTGAAATTCACACTTATGGGTGAAGGCGATTTACCCGTGGATGAAATAATCCGGGCACTGAAATCGGTTAATTATGACGGATATATAGCCTATGAATGGATAACCGATCAGGATTCCGATCTGGACGAAGCGGATATAGTATTCCCCCACTTCATGAACTATATAACATCCAAATTTGAGGAAAATACAAAAGCAAATAAACTCTACTATAACAAAGCGAAAACCGGCCGTTTCGTGTGGAAAAAAGAACAGCTCATAGACTGCACATTCCCGCAACTTTTAGACAGGATGGTGGAAGAATTTCCCGACCAGTATGCTTTCCGATATACCACTCTGAACTATACCAGAACCTATTCGCAATTTCGGGATGATGTGGACACATTCGCCCGTTCGCTCATAGCATTAGGTGTTAAAAAAGGCGATCATGTAGCCGTGTGGGCAACCAACATACCCCAATGGTACATAACTTTCTGGGCAACCACCAAAATAGGGGCGGTGCTGGTTACGGTAAATACTGCATACAAGATACATGAAGCGGAATATCTGTTCCGGCAATCGGATACGCATACAATAGTAATGATAGAAGGACATAAGGATTCGCATTACGCAAAGATAGTAAAAGAACTCTGTCCCGAACTGGAAACTTCCCTTCCCGGACAACCTTTACGTATAAAGAGACTTCCCTTTCTGAGGAATATAATAACGGTGGACTTTTCCATGCAAGGATGCATAACATGGGAAGATGCTATGGATATGCATGTAAAAACCCCCGTAGAGGAAGTATACAGAAGAGCCAATTCCGTAGGTAAACACGATGTCTGCAATATGCAGTACACGTCGGGTACCACGGGATTCCCCAAAGGCGTAATGCTGACACACTACAACATAGTAAACAACGGTAAAAGTATAGGAGACCGTATGGATTTATCCACAGCCGACAGAATGATGATACAGGTTCCCATGTTCCACTGTTTCGGAATGGTCTTGGCAATGACAGCCTGCGTTACTCACGGAAGTACAATGTCGCCTCTTCCCTACTTCTCACCCCGGCCGGCACTCAATTGTATCAATCTGGAAAAGATAACCTGTTTCCATGGAGTTCCCACAATGTTCATAGCCATGCTGGAGCATGAGGACTTCAAGAAAACCGACTTTTCACACATGCGTACCGGCATAATGGCGGGAAGCCCCTGTCCTATCAAGGTAATGGAAGATGTGCAAAACAAGATGAATATGACCGAAATTACCATAGTCTACGGTCAGACCGAGGCTTCTCCAGGCTGCACCCAGAGTTCCACCGACGATTCCATTGAGTTAAGGGTAAATACCGTAGGTAAAGCGCTTCCCGGAATGGAATGTAAGATTGTAGATCCCGAAACATATGAAGACCTGCCCGACGGTACCGACGGAGAGTTTGTAGTAAGAGGATATAATATAATGAAGGGCTACTATAAAATGCCCAATGCAACCGCTGCAGCAATAGATAAAGACGGATGGCTGCATACCGGAGATCTGGCAAGAAGAAACAACGGCTACTATAAAATAACCGGCAGATTGAAGGATATGATAATAAGGGGCGGAGAAAACATATATCCCAAGGAAATAGAAGATTTCATATATACCCATCCCAAAGTAAAGGACGTACAGGTTATTGGGGTTCCCGACGAAGGCTACGGTGAAGAAATAATGGCAGTTGTAATATTAAAAGACAATGAAACCATGACCGAAAAAGACTTAAAAGATTATGTCCGCACCCATATGGCTAAACACAAAACTCCCAGGTATGTGGAATTTGTAGAGGAATTTCCCATGAATGCCGCCGGCAAGATACTGAAGTATAAGATGAGGGAAAATGCCATAGAAAAACTCAAACTCCAGAAAGCAAACGGCATAGTAACGGCATAACCGGAAAACAAATACATTAAATCGATATGATATAATTAGACTGGAAAAGCAGCATAAACTTTTTTATCAAACCTTCAGGAGAGAATAAAATGAAAGTGCTTATCATAGGAGCAACCGGCTTATTGGGAAGTGAAGCCGCCAGGGAACTGATAAAAAGAGGACACAGCGTAACAGGTATGGCTTTGCCGCCCGTACCCCAAGGAGCGGATATACCTGATCAGATGCAACTGATACTTAAAGATTGCATGTCTCTTAATATTGACGAACTGGCCTCAATTATGAAACAGTGTAACGGACTGGTATTTGCCGCAGGCGTGGATGAAAGAGTGGAAGGTCCCCCTCCTATATATGATATGTTCTACAGATACAATATAGTGCCGTTACAGAAACTTCTGCCTCTTGCCAAAGAGTGCGGAATAAAGCAGACCGTAATATGCGGTTCCTACTTCACATATTTCGACCGCACATTCCCCGAATGGGAACTGTACAAGCACCATCCGTATATAAGGAGCAGAGCGGATCAGGCAAAAATAGCTCTGGATTATGCCGATGAGAACTTTGCCGTATCCATTTTAGAACTGCCCTATATATTCGGTGCCCAGAAAGGCAGAAAACCGGTCTGGACATTCTTAGTGGAAATGATAAGAAAAATGCCGGTAGTGACCATGTACCCCAAAGGCGGTACCGCTATGATTACCGCAAGACAGGTAGGTCAATGCATAGCTTCCGCTCTGGAAATAGGAAAAGGCGGTCAGCTCTTCCCTGTCTGTACATATAACATGACATGGAAGGAAATGCTTGCAATGTTCCATGAGCATATGGGAATGCCCAACAGAAAGATAGTAACCGTACCCACCTGCTTTTTCAAAGCAAGTGTAAAGAAACTTGCAAAAAAACAAAAGGCTGCAGGACATGAGGGCGGATTGGATATGGTTAAATTCGTAAAAGTAATGACATATGAAGCTTACATGAGCGATTTCAATGCAAAAACCATATTAAGGGCTCGACCGGATGATATAAACAAGGCTATAGGCGAATCGGTACGGTTATGCTTAGACATATTGGACAGCAATACCCAAGTTGTCGACATGAAGGGCGAATAATTGAAGCAAGTAGAGCTGAATATAATTGATATATCATACGAAGGAAAAGGAATAGCAAGGAAAGATAACCTTGTCTATTTTACAGATAATGCTATTGACGGAGAAACGGTAACAGCAGAAGCGTATGAAACAAAACCTAAATATGTAAAAGCAAAAACAATACAAATACTCAAACCGTCAAAATACAGAACCGAACCGAAATGTGCTGTATACAATAAGTGCGGAGGTTGCAGCTTAAGGCATATGTCTTATGAAAGACAGCTTAAACTTAAGAAAGATACAGTAATAGCCAACTTGAAAAGAATAGCACACATCAACATAGCAGACATAACAATACACCAAAACCCTAAAACAGATTATTATCGCAATAAGGCGGAATATAAGATTAAGAACGGAAAGATAGGATTTTATGAGGATAAAAGCCATAATATCGTTACGCATGAGGAGTGCCTGCTTCTTAAAGAAGAGATTAACAATATAAAGAAAAGCATAGAGAAACATATTACAAAAGACATGACTGCGTTAACAATAAAAGAGGCTGATGACGGGTATATGGTTATAGCGGAAAGCGATAAAACTCTACCCGACAAACTGATTAATACTCTGAAAGAAAACAATAAAGTCATATCGGTATATCAAAGGAAACAAAACCTAAATATACAAATCTACGGAAAACAATACATAACCGACAGCTTATGCGGTCTGAAATTTCAAATATCACCGGACAGTTTCTATCAGGTAAACAAAATGCAGACAGAAAGACTGTATAACATAGCCAAGCACTATCTGAAAGCAGCAGATAAAAATAATAACTTAAAAGATAAAACAGTTTTAGACCTGTACTGCGGTATAGGTACAATAAGTCTTTTTATTGCAGACAGCGTAAAGTATGTGATAGGTGTGGAAATAGTGAAAGAAGCGATAGATAACGCTAAAAGCAATGCAAAACTTAATGCGATAGAAAACTGTCAATTTATTCACGCCGATGTAAATGATGCAATCTTGCAGATTGAATATGACATACTTATCGCGGATCCTCCGAGAAAAGGATTGGATGATTCGGTTATACAGGCTATCAGACAAAAGAAACCGGAAAACATAATATACATATCCTGTAACAGCTCTACACTTGCAAGAGATATAGGTCAATTAAGCGACCTCTACTCCCTGTCCGAAATAGAAGCTGTGGATATGTTCAGCCATACAAGTCATGTGGAGACGGTATGTTTATTGTCTATAACCGATTTTTCCATTTCATGTAAAAATCAACGATAGCAAAGCGTAGCATAAATTGGTATAATTAGACAATGTTACGGGTTAGGGATGCTTTTATCCCTGCAGAATATTCTCTCAAAAGCACTTCACAACCCATTGGAATAAGCAAGTATGAAATTCGAAGGTCTTGGGTAAGGAATATAAGAGCAGCCTGCCAACTATAGAGGAAATAGAAGAAGGGATAAAAGCTATAGATAGCGAAAAGTAAAAAAATGGAGGTGGTAGCCGGTGAATAACGATCCTTTTAAAGAATATATCAAAGAAACTGAACCGGGCAAGCGTGATAAAAGCTATGCATGGTATACAGCCATTGGTCTTCAGGCTGTTGATGGACTAAAGACATCGGAATACTTGGTGCACACCGCTGTTCGTAATATTGAAGGCGAGATTTCCTTTGAAGAGGCAAATGCGCTCTTGCAGACCTATTATGAGGAGAATCCTGCCCGTAACGTGGAAAATCGTACCGAAGAAGCAGACAAGGTTTCGGTGAGAATAGCGGCGCTTCTTTCAGAAAAAGCCTTCAGCTTTACTCCGAGTGAGTATATTTCCATACACAGAAAGCTGTTCGCCGGTATCCATCCACACGCAGGTCGCATTCGTGATTATAACATTACCAAGAAAGAATGGGTGCTTGACGGTGCGACGGTGCTTTACGGCAGCGCCACTGACCTAAGAGCCACTTTAGAATACGACTTTTCTGAAGAAAAAAAGTTCTCCTATAAAAACCTCACGATGGACGAGATTATACATCACCTTGCCGTGTTTATATCCAGACTTTGGCAGATTCATGTATTTGGAGAAGGCAATACAAGAACGACTGCAGTATTCTTTATTAAGTATCTGCGCACACTTGGCTTTAATGTAACAAACGATATTTTTGCTGAGAATGCATGGTATTTCCGCAACTCCCTTGTTCGGGCAAATTATAACGATCTGAAAAACGGCATACACGAGACCACGGAATTTTTGGAGCTATTCTTGCGAAATCTTCTTTTAAACGAGAATCATCCGCTCCATAACCGGACTTTGCATATCAGCAACGCTTTTATAGAACCGGAAAAAGTGAACATTGGAGCCCAAAAAGCGAACATTGAAAAGGAAAAAGTGAACATTGAAAGTTCATTCACCGCAAAAACGGCTTCCCATGTTTACAAATTGCTGGAAACATTTGGCTTTCAGACTATCTTTGGCAGATCGGATGTTCAGAAAGCTCTCGGCCTGAAACCTACCAGAAGTACTGCACTGCTGGGGGAGATGACGGAGAAAGGATTCATTGAGCCGGTCACGGGACTTGGAAAAGGAAAGTACAGATTCCGGAGCCATAAGGGTTGAGACGGTAGTTTTGATGTTTAGTACCTCACTATGTTTAAGGGGAGATCCTCATTCTTAACAGAAAACAGCTATAAAAATAGACCACAGTATGATTATGTTAAAAATCAACTAATTGAATATATACAGCTGGCAGATGGTTATAGAGTTTTGGTTACATATATTACTTCTGCCGGAAATAACAGGAATTCTGGAATACTCCACATTAATGCATCACGAATAGACGAACTTGTTGCTCATCCGGAATATTTAATGACAAAAGGCTAAATTAAAGACTGGCTTAGAAAGAGAAAAGTTGCAAAGCTGTAAAAAGCACGATATACTTAAATTCAAGATTGATGTGAGCATTCCCAAGATATCATCTGAAGTATTACTTGATAACTATAGTAAATAAAAGGAGAATTGAATATGGCAACTTATAAAGAAATACAAGAATATGTATCAATAAACTTCGGATATCTTCCAAAAACATGTTGGATTGCGCATATAAAAGAGATTTATGGTTTATCACCTAAAACTGCAAACAACAGAATAGATTTGAACAAGCGAAAGCATCCATGTCCAGAAAATAAGCTAAGAGATATAAAAAAAGCATTTCAACATTTTGGAATGATCTAAATAGCTATTAGTGTTGTGCGGATAGGATAGATGAAATTGATATGTTGAGAAGATAAAATAGATAACGAGATAAAAGTAGGTGAATTTATGAAATTTGAGTTAAATCAGTATCATAGAAATATAAGCAAAGATGAGCTTATAAAAGATTTGCGCATGGTGGCCGAAAAACTGAATAAAAGCTATCTTTCTCGAAGCGTATATGAGAAAAATGGAAAATACTCTGCAACTCCATATATTAGGAACTTTGGTTCGTGGTTGGCTGCTTGCGATATTGCTGGGCTTAAAACGATTAGGAATAAAGAAGACTTTTTACGTATATCAGATGAAGATTTATTGAATGACATGCAATTGGTATCAAAACGATTAAATACTAAGTCTATTTCTACAAAAGATTACAGTGAACATGGAAAATTTAAGGTACAAACAATTCTTTCTAGATTTTCGACATGGTCTGAAGCACTAAAAAAAGCTAATCTTGAACAAACTGATTTTAAGATAATAAGCAATAAAGATTTATTTGATGAAATAGAAAGAATGTGGAGCAAAAAAGGTAAACAGCCTACTACAACAGATGTAAAGAATGGGTTATCCGAGTATTCCTTAAATACTTATATCCGAAGATTTGGTGGGTGGAGAGCCGCACTGTTAGCTTTTGTGGAGTATATAAATAATGATGAGGATTACGAGAAGGCTATCCAAGAAGAAACAACAGAAATCGATAATGGCAAAAAAGAACAGAATTTATTAGAAAATGTGAAAGAAGATATTACACCGCGTCGTAAAACAAGCCGAGACATCAATCTTCGTTTGAGATTCAAAGTATTACAACGTGATAATTTTAAGTGTTGCACTTGCGGTGCGTCCCCGGCAAAAGACCCATCAGTAAAATTGCATGTTGACCATATTGTCCCGTGGTCAAAGGGTGGAGAAACTGTAATGAATAATTTACAGACCCTTTGCTCAAATTGCAATTTAGGAAAGAGTGATTTATTATAGGTTGAAATTGTTCCGCCGACAGACAAAATTCCGTGAATATGTTTCCGTAAACGAACAACAAACAATATTGATTAAAAGCGTGGCATGAATTGGCATAATTAGACAATGATATATGTTAGGATACTTCTATATTTGAATAACAATGAATTGTCCGTTATAAATGACAACGAATATAAAAAATTACAGTCGGAACTAAAAGAAAGATCAAGAATCAGTCAGTTTAAAGTGGCTGTCAAGGTAAATTATGAACTCTTGGACTTGTATTGGAGTTTCGGAAAGGAAATCGTTTAAATGCAGGAAAAGCACTCATGTCGAGATGCTTTTATCCCTAATTTAAGTAAAGATTTACAGAAAGAATTCCCCGAAATGAAAGGATTTTCTGAAACAAATATTAAATACATGAGACAGTGGTATTTGTTTTTTAGAAAAGGCCTACAAGTTGTAGGCGAAACGGAAGAAAAAGTTGCAAATCTCGTGATACAGATACCATAGGGTCATAATCAGAGAATTATCAACAAATGCAACACTGTTGAAGAGGCATTATATTATGTCAATAAAACAATTGAGCACGGGTGGAGCAGGTCAGTTCTTTGGCATCAAATCTATAGTAAGTTATATGAAAGAGCAGGCAGTGCTGTTACTAATTTTGACCTGAGACTTCCCTGCTTTACAATCAGATCCGGTAAAACAGACCCTTATAACTTTGATTTTTTAACAAATCGGGCGGAAAATGGAAAATTCTTAATGAAAGAATGAAAGAATACTCATTTTACTCTTGATTTTCTCCAATAACTACTCTATACTGGGAGTTGTTGGAGGAGAATATGATTTATACAACAAACATGCTTTTGGAAAAGTACAGCAATTATTCCAATGCATATAATAAAATACAACGTGATTGCAAGAACGGAAAGCTTGTAAAACTGATGCGGGGTTTGTACGAGGACAATCCTTCTGTTTCACCTCACCTTTGCAGCGGGTACATTTACGGGCCCTCATATATTTCCTTTGACTATGTTCTATCGCAAAGCGGACTTATTCCGGAATATGTTCCAAATATCACATGCGCCACCTTCAGGAAGAATAAAGTTAAGCAATATGATACCCCGTTGGGTTCTTTCATCTATAGGGATATTCCGCCTGAGGTATTTCCGCTTGCAACAATAGCAAGGATTGAAGACGGTTATTCATACATAATTGCCACTCCCGAAAAGGCACTATGCGACAAACTGTACAGCATTCCGCAGGTTAGCTCCGTATCCGCATTTGAGGAATTGATGTTTGATAATCTTCGTATAGACAAGTATGAACTGAACAAGCTTGACTGGGAGATTATTAAAAGCATCGCCCCAAAATACAATAAACGCAACTTGGATTATCTTTTGAAATATCATGCAAAGGAGACCGAAAAATGAATAGTGTATTAGATTCCATGATGAGTAAATATCCCGAGGCTACAAGCGATGCGGAAGCAAAAAACGCAGTTAAGCAAGCCTTGCAGGAAATTACATTATGCGGACTGGGACGTTCTGATTTCTATCAGAATGCAGCTTTTAACGGCGGATCGGCTCTTAGAATTTTTCACGGTCTCCAAAGATTTTCAGAAGATTTGGATTTTTCTATCGATAACGAAAAGATAGATACATTCGTACTTGATAAGTATGTCGGCTGTATCAACAATGAGCTTGCTTCTCTTGGTATTCCGGCAACATTTGAAGTTGATTCGAAAAGCGGATTTATACAAAGAGGATATATCAAAGGCAATTGCAGGGAAATTTTAAATTGTTTCGGAACCGAAGAGGTCTTTACAGGAAGAGTTCCGGCTAACGAAGTATTGAAGATAAAACTTGAAGCGGATGCAGCAGCACTTTCCGCTGCAAGCTATGAAACGAAATATCTGCTACAGCCATATCCTACCCCTGTAAGACTTTACGATAAATGCACATTGTTTGCCGGGAAAGTTTCTGCCGTACTTTCGCGAAGTTGGAAAAGCAGAGTCAAGGGGCGCGATCTCTATGACTATCTTTTTTACATAACTAACAAATATCCTATGAATCTCGCACATCTGGAAAGCAGGCTGAAGAACAACGGCTATCTGAAATCTTATCAATCGCTCGACAAAGATATTCTTAAGCAATTGCTTTGTGAAAGGTTCACAACAATAGATTATGCATCGGCAAAATCTGATGTTTCTCCGTTTATTCGTGACAGGAAAGTTGTTGACTTTTGGTCGGCAGATTTGTTTATTGCTGTAACTAAAGATTTTGATTTTTAATTTGCAGGAAGGATGTGTGAAAGCGGGGTATTTAGATTTGTATAAATGGGAAAATGTGACGGATTTTTTTACGGAAAAGCAAAGGCATTATAGCAATACTTATATGGAAATTAACGAAGTATATGATGATGCAGTCGAAGTAAGTTTATTTTCCTCAAAGGATGGAATGTATGAAATATACTTTTCATATGACAGATTTTACGGAATTATTTATGTAGAAGCGGAAAATGCCGAATCAAAACGTGAAGAGATAAAGATTGAGCTTGCACGGGAATATGAGAAACATAAACAAGTGACAAATGAGTTTATTAGGTCTTTTGTTAAAAAACATAAAGTCTGTTTGCCAAATGACATCTTTTTTGATGCATCGAAACTGTTCGGTCTATGATGCAACTTATTGAGTATGCGGATTAATAATAATCTAAGAATTGAGCTACTGTTATACAGAAAGGATGCTCTGATTATAAGGCAAGAAAATAAGTATGTTGGTATCGACAAGTATCCTCATTTTCCGTATCGAACCTCGTTTACCAAGGCTTGTATATCATCATCGTTTTTGATTCCTATTTTCTCAGCCACTCCTTCAAAGGCAGCTTGTGCCTTATAAATAGCTTGTGCTGAGGCATTCCCGATAGTAAATTGTCCTCTCTCGTTTTGAATGAAGAGAACTTTATCGCCCGGTTTCAGATTGAGGGCACGGCGCACCTCAACCGGTACGGTAATCTGACCACTGGATGAAACTTTTGCTAAATTCATAATCATTATCCTTTCTAAATTAATCAAGTAAACAAAGAAATCTTTATTATCTTTATTTTACCATAAGAAGAAGCGGAATTTAAATATGAAAACATAAAAACGGTAAATATCTTCAGAGCCATAATGAAATTTCGGCGTATAAGATGTAGATACCACATATAAGCGCTGTGTCAATTTTTCAAAATATTGATGTAACACAAACATTTTGTACTTGTTTCTATTAGGACTACGTATTATAATTATTCTAATAACTTAGTACGCTTATTTGTAGGATGGCAGGTTGGGAAATAATTAAATCAGCAGAATATGCTGTAAGAGAATTTGCAGTACGGTGGGAAGGAGATTTTTGTAATGATTAATTATCCGGCGATATATATAGCAAACGGTGCAGCAGTAATGTTGTTATCGCTTATCTTATTAAGTTCAAAAAGACCGTCAATTACCAGATTGTTTGACGAAAGACTTTTCTACGGAATGGTTATTTTCAATATTATACAATGCTGTATCGAGACGGTGGTTTTTATACTGGACGGCAACATGGCATATGGCAGTCATACATTGCTGATAGTGCTCAATGCCGCTTTATACATTAATGATATTATCTTTGCTTTTCTTTGGGTAATATATGCGGACTATAAATTGTTCGGGGATATGAGAAGAATCAGACGGATATACCCTTATGTGGGTATACCTGCCATACTGGTTTTAATCTGTTGCATAATAAACTTCGTGACACCCGTATTTTTTACAATAAATGAATATAATGTTTATCAAAGAACCGGTTTGTATATAATTCCGTTTGCCGTCACCTATTTTTATATGGCATACGGGGTTCTGTTAATCTATTTAAATCGCAATAAGGTACAAAAGTATTTGTTTATGCCTGCCATTCTTTTTATGATTCCTATCATTATCGGCAGCCTGTTGCAATTTTTCTTTTACGGGTACTCTCTTATTTGGCTTGGTGTAGCAATAGGATTGGTTTCTTTATTCCTCAATGTTCAGAATGAAGCAGCCTATATAGATGCGCTATCCGGATTGTTTAACAGACATTATCTGGACAGCCTGTTTTTAATGTGCCTCAGAAGAGAAGATGCTTCCGGTGTACTTGCCGGAATTATGTTGGACATTGACGGATTCAAAAAAGTAAATGACGAATTCGGACATACCGTGGGAGATGATGCTATTTCCGAAGTCGGGAGATTATTATATACAGCCGTCGGTGATAAAGGGGTATCATGCAGGTACGGAGGCGACGAGTTTATCATATTGATGCATGCAAAATCCGAGAAAGAAATTATTGATATGGTTAACACTATAAAGGCACATACAAGAGAGTTCAATGAATCGTCAAACAAACCATATAAAATACATTTTTCAATCGGTTATTCCACATATGATAACGAGCATGAGTCGACAGATGATTTCTTAAGGAAATTGGATACCTCCATGTATGAAGATAAGAAGAGAAATATTGCCGAAAGAGTAATTCCCGACAGAAGACGGACTACTTGAAGAGCACATTTTATTATCTGAAAACAACTCGCAGGGTTAAAAAGAGCCAATAAAAATTGCTTTTAAAGAGACGGTTATGTGATTGAGCGGAAACCGTTTTTATGACTTTGTAGTATAATTATACGGGTCCTGTAGTGACAGACCGTTAACGGTATAAGGATGTGAAGGAGAAAAGGTTTTCTTATGATTTATGCGATTATTCTTTTTGTCATTACTTATATACTGATGCTGACTTTAGGAAAGTATCGTACATATATAGCACTGATTTCGGCAGCCCTTTTTATTATCTCCGGAATGCTGCCGCTTAACAAAATTTTCGGTTCCATTGACTTCAATGTGCTCTTGATGATTGCCGGTACCATGGGTTTAGTCCAGCTGTTCATTGACAGTAAGATGCCTGCGCTTCTGGCCGATTTGGTTATGGAAAAGGTTCCCAATGTTCAGATGGCTGCCGTTGCACTGGCACTATTCGCAGGAATCATCTCCGCATTCGTGGATAATGTCGCAACCGTTTTAATGGTAGCCCCCATTGCACTGGAAATATGTAAAAAACTGAAGACCAATCCGGTTCCTTTCATCATTGCCATTGCCGTATCCTCCAATCTGCAGGGTGCAGCGACCTTGGTCGGTGATACAACCGCTATAATGCTGGGCTCGTACGCAAACATGAATTTCATGGACTTCTTCTTTTACAAGGGTAAGCCTGGTATTTTCTTTGCGGTTGAGTTAGGCGCTCTTGCTTCGGCATTGATTCTGGCATGGCTGTTCCGCAAGGAAAAGCAACCGATACCCAAGAATACTACCCGTACCGTTGTTACCGACTATGTTCCCACCGTGTTGCTGGCCGGTATGATTGTTCTTCTGATTGCGGCATCTTTCATTCCGAATAAGCCGGACATTACAAACGGTCTTATCTGTGTCGGATTGCTGATTGCGGGCATTATTTATACCGCCATAAAAACTTCCGATAAGAAATTGATAGGAAGAATGCTGAAAGCGGTGGACTTGGAAACCATAGGCCTGTTATTCGGTCTCTTCCTTATAATCGGCGGTATTTCCCATATGGGCGTAATTGATGCCGTCGCCGCACTCTTGGCAAAACTCGGCGGCGGAAACGTTTTCCTTCTTTATACGGTCATTGTATGGGCTTCGGTTTTGTTTTCCGCATTTATCGATAACATTCCCTATGTCGCAACTATGCTGCCGGTTATCAGCGGTCTTGCCGCCAATCTGGGAATCGACCCGACTCTGCTCTATTTCGGACTGCTCTCCGGTGCCACGCTCGGCGGAAACTGCACACCTATAGGTGCCTCCGCAAATATTGCGGGTATCGGTATATTACGGAAAGCCGGATATGAGGTAAAAACAAAGGATTTCGTCCGTATCGGTATTCCCTTTACTTTGGCAGCGGTAATTCCCGCATACATATATTTCTGGTTGCTTTATTCTTAAATTAACTGTTCATTCATTGCACCGAACACGATAGAGCAATATAATATAGGTACATAAACTGAGAATAAATTTATTGATTATCAGGAGGATAAACCCATGAAATTAATAACCGAAACAACCAAGTGTGATTTCTGCGTGGTCGGAGGCGGTATAAGCGGCGTATGTGCCGCAATCGCAGCTGCAAGACGCGGATTAAAAGTGGTTTTAATGCAGGAGCGTCCGGTGCTCGGAGGTAATGCTTCTTCGGAGATAAGGATGTGGATATGCGGCTGCAAAGGCTTGAATAACCGTGAAACCGGTATACTTGAAGAACTGCAGCTGGAATCGCTGTATCGCAACCCGTATAAGCTCTACCCCGTATGGGACAGCTTAATTTACAATATGGTTATTTCCGAACCGAATATTACACTCATGCTTAACTGTTCCTGCTGTAATGCGGATATGGACAAAGATAAAATCAAGGCCGTATACGGCTGGCAGATGACCTCACAGACATGGCAGAAAGTAGAAGCAGATTACTTCGCCGACTGTTCGGGTGACAGTATTTTAGCACCGCTTACGGGAGCCGAATATCGGATGGGACGAGAGTCTAAAGAGGAATTCGATGAAGATATATCTTTAACCGAACCGGATAGCAAAACCATGGGCAATTCCTGCCTGATTCAAGCCAGAAAGCTGGATCATGAAGTAACCTTCAAAGCCCCTCCGTTTGCAACCAAACTGACACGGGAGGATGTGGAAAAACGGCACCCGAATATTGAAAGCAGTTATGAAAATTTCTGGTATCTGGAGTTGGGCGGAGACAGAGACACTATCAAAGATGCGGAGACCATCCGCGATGAGCTTGTAGCCCTTGCCTACGGAATGTGGGATTACATTAAAAACAGCGGAGATTATGATGCAGGTTGCTGGCAACTGGATTTCATAGGTTTTCTGCCGGGAAAGAGAGAATCCAGGAGGCTTATGGGTGATCACATACTGACACAGAAAGAAATAACGGCAGATACCTTTTTCCCCGATACGATAGCTTACGGCGGCTGGCCGTTAGATGATCACGATCCCGGCGGTTTCTGGCATCCCGGGCGTGCAAGTTCAATAATCCCTACTCCCAAGCCGTATAAAATTCCTCTCTCGGTGGTTTATTCGAGGAACATAGAAAATCTCTGGTTTGCGGGAAGAAATGTAAGTATGACGCATGCCGCAATGTCATCTTCACGTATTATGGCAACCTGTGCTCTGTTGGGCCAGGCAGTCGGTGAAGGTTGTGCAGTAGCTAAAAAGTATAAAGTGACACCCAGACTCGCCCGCAAGTTTCATATTTCCGAGATTCAGCAAAACTTAATGGAAGGCGACTGCTTCCTGCCGGGATTTTTAAGGGAGATTTCTCCTTTATGCAAAAAAGCGGCATTAACATCCGACCCTCATGTTGACAACTTAGATAATCTGAGGAGCGGAATAGATCGCGACCACCACATTTATGACGGTCCTCAAGGAGTATATATAGGAAAGGGCGGAACTATTGAATATACATTGGAAAAGCCGACGGAAATTTCAAAAGTCCGTATGGTATTCGACTCCGACCTGGACAGAAATACATTGCCCGGTGATCTCTGCGAACGGACACATACCATGAGGGCAAGCATAAACATAGATGCACCCGTTATGACGATGCCCAAGACACTTGTAAAATCCTATAAACTGACCGCACAGCTTGAAGACGGCAGCGAAATAGTTTTAATTGAGGACACTGAAAACATCAAACGGTTAATCAGGATAAATGTCGGAAAGAAAATAAAACGGCTTACACTGACACTTTTATCCGACTGGTCGGATAACGGTGCCTATTTTGATGATAAGATACACATTTTCTCTTTCGATTTCAGTTAATTTTAATTTGACTGAACGGGATACTGTTTGTAGTTTTTGACATAATTACATGAAAACAAATAAAGCTGATAATGCTAATCATTTATCTCAAAAAAACTAAGCGGTAAGCCTTGTTTGACAAACCCTACCATCATAGTCATAATATAACTGTCATTATATGACAGCGACGAGAGGGAGTGAACAGTACTTGAAAAAGGTTAATGAGATAACTTTTTTTATACTAATAGCCGCTATATTTATTTCCACATTTGTTCTTACCGATGTTTTGGATATGCCGAATCTTTATCTCATTGACAGAGAGGGAGTTTCTTTTATAGACGGTTGGACATGGAAAGGAGACGGTTACAAAGAAAGATACTATTTACCTCATCGTTTTGATGTAGAAAAATCCGAGCCTTTAGTGATAAAGAATACTGTTCCCGACCACTTCCCCGCCGGATCGGTTATTGCTTTGAAAGCCAATGTTCAGTCGGTTGTTATAAAAATTGACGGAGAAACCGTCTATGATATCGGCAACGACAGAAGTAAGTTTATGGGAAGAGATTTAGGTAACTACTGGGCAGTTGTAAAGACTCAATCGGAACATAAAGGAAAGGAAATTGAAATTTCTCTCTTCTCCCACAGAGCCGCCTCACACGGTTTCGCTTCGGAGGTTTTTATAGGTTCAGAGAGTGCCTTTTACGGTTACCTTTTTGCTCAACATGGTCTTTGGAATATTTTCCCTCCTATTATTTTCATTTTAGGAATAATGATTATTTTAACTTTCTTTTTCCTGGGTATGTATAAGGAGAAAAATCTAAGTCTCCTTTATTTGGGAATTTATGCTTTACTAATGAGTAATTGGTTTTTAGGTGATTCGGAAATGTTGCAGTTATTTACCGCAAATACGTATTACGCCACCAGAATTGCGTATCTCATGACATTGGTTTCCCCTATACCCGTCAGTTTGTATATAAGGGAAGCCGTTCCTATGAAAAAGAGGTTTTTTGATGACTTTTTAATAGGCTTAATAATTATAAATACAATCGTCAGCCTGGGGCTGGAGCATTCAGGCATATTAGGTCTTTCGGATACGGTTTTAGTTGCGGTGGGACTTATATCGGTAATGTGTGTATACTATATGGCGATTTTTATCATAGAATCAGTTGCTTACAAAAACGAGAAAGCTTTGCGGGAACTGAAATCGCTTTCCGTTATTTTCATATTTGCAGTTGCGGAGATTATATCATATTTTGTAAACGGACAAATTGTTTCCTCTCTCTATCTGCGTATCGGCGTATTAATATATATAGTCTTAGTGTTGATTTATCAGGTTAAGGATTACAGAGAAAGAAGAAGGATACGGGTAGAAAAAGAATACTATGAAAAAATGGCATATACCGATGCCATGACCGGAGCGGGTAATCGTGCAAGATTTATGGAAGATATGGATATGATTACTAAACCGGAAAAAGTCATTATTGTGCTGGCCGATATTGACAGAATGAAATATATAAACGATTACTTCGGTCATTTCAGCGGTGACAAAGCTATTATCGATACTTACAATACTTTGAACACAAACTTCGGTCACATCGGCAGGATTTATCGCATAGGCGGAGATGAATTTGTTGTAATAGTTGAAAAGATTAACATAAATGAAATATATGCGATAATTAAAAACTTAGAAAAGGAAGTGGATTTAATAGATAAGGAAAGTGAATATGACTTTTCAATATCTTTAGGTGTTGCTGAGTATGATGCCTCTTTGGATGAAGATATTCATGCCACCTTTTTAAGGGTTGATCACAGTATGTATGAAAATAAGAAAAAGCATAGGACTGCCATACCCGCGAAAATGCCGGATAATCAAAGGATGTACCAAGACAAAACGCATAATGACCATTAGCGGTAATACTTATGAAACTGCTAACAAATTCAAGCGACAGAAAAATAACTTATATACTATTTTGACAAAACCCGGAGCGAAACTGATTTTATATCTTGTTTCTCGGACTTGTCTTTAAGGTCTAAACAGGTCTGAATGGCTTCCCGTATCTACCAAGGTGAGTGTAAGAATATCGTCTTCAATTAAATAAATCAGGAGCCAGTCCGGTTTAATATGACACTCACGGAAGCCTGCATACTCACCTTTTAACATATGGTCTTTGTGTTTTGAATCCAACTGATTACCTTGACGTAATTCATCAATAACTTTATCCAAAACAGAAACATCAAGACCTCGCTTGATAATACGTTTATAACTTTTTTTATAGGCTGTTGTAAATTTAACCTTATACATCATTCAGACAAAAGAGCAGCCTTTAATTCTTCCATAGTGTCATATCCCTTTATGTCAGGATTACGGGATATTTTTATTGCTTCCGCAATTGCTTCCAGAGTTGCTTCATTGTATTTGGGAAGCTCTACATTAAAAGGTAATCCTCCACGCAAAATACACTGATGAAGAAACATGTTGACGGCACCGGACATATCCAGTCCGAGTTCATTAAAAAGGCTGTTTGCTTGTTTTTTCACATCCGCATCAATGCGAATTTGAGTAGGAACAGTTGCCATAAATATCACTCCTTTCATGCTAATAATAATACATATAGTTTACATTGTCAACTAATACATCAATAAAAGAGCGTTTTATCTAAATTCACCACTATCATCCGAATTGTCACATTATGCCATATTCCATTGAAATGAATATGACATTTCTCGTAATAGAGGCGAACCTGTTGTTGTTTTTACCCGTCTATAGAGTAAGGAGAAAGGATAAAAACACTATGAGTTATAGAAAACCGCTGTTTTGGAGTGTAATCGTTACAATTATTACCTGCACTATCCTTACCGCTTGTTCCCTGACCGAACAAGCCATAAAACCCGACTATAAGCTTGCACTGGAAGATCTTAAGGAAAACTATTCCGCAGAACAGGCAACCGCCGACGGTTATGTCGTTATAGATAACAGCACCTTGCTTGCAGGAGAAAAAATATGGGTGGATTTTGTCAATAATACCGCACAGGGACGACAGGCTCATGTTCGTATTTATCAATCTTATTCCATGCAGGACAATAGTTACCGGGTTAAAGATTTGAGATATGACGGAGAAAAATATCTGCTTAGCTATTACGACAGGACCGGTGACACAAAAGAGGAATTTTTGTTTCAAGGAGAATATAAATATCTGAATCGCAGCATTTATTCATGGAGCAAAGTTAATCCGATACCTGCCGAATACTATCTCCTCTCCGACAGTGAAGATGCGACTGCGGAAGGATATTTAAACTCCTTAATTTCTTCTATATATAAACCGTATAATAATTGTAATATGATTTACAGCCGAACGGTTGATAGCGAATATGCAAAAAGAGCATCATACGGTGTTGCCTTTTGTGATATTGACAAAGACGGAAAAGAAGAAAAGTGTTACCTCGGTTGGGGACAGACATCAGGTGTTTTTACATTTACTTTAACTGCCTACGAAAACCGGGAACTTGAATACTACAATATGTATAGAACACAATGGTATCACCCTCTGAGATTTGTACAAGCCGAAAACGGTAAATTACAAATAGAAGGTGTAAATCAGAATAGCCCTCCTGAAACACACATATTTGACATAACGGTTCGTAAAGGTGTCATCATCCTTAAACTCGGAAATACCGAGATTGAGCCTATTAAACCGGAACAATAGACAGTTCGGGATGATATAATTAACGGTGTTTGGAGGTTAATATGAACAAATCATTAATAGTTGTAGATTGCCAATATGACTTTATTGACGGCTCTTTAGCCTGTATCAATGCCGAAAATGCCGTGAAAAATATTATAGACTTTATAAATGAAAATCCGAAGTTAAATGTATACTACAGTTGTGATTGGCACTCGGAGAATAATAAAAGTTTTAAAAGGCACGGAGGAATATGGCCCGACCATTGTGTTCAAGATAAAAGAGGATCGGAAATCCATAAAGATTTTTACAGTAAGATAAAGAAGAGAAAAAACAGACCCAATCCGAACAATATCTTCTACAAAGGTCAGGATGATGAAGTTGAAGAATATTCCGCTTTTGAGGCTAATAATGCAAAAGGACAGGTCCTTAAAGATGTTGTGAATCAGAAAATCTTAGTGTGCGGCATAGCTTCGGAATACTGTTGCAGAGAAACCGCTCTGGAATTTCATAAAGCCGGTAAGGATGTGGAATTCTTAAGCGATAAAGTGGCATATGTAAATAAGGATGACCATGAGAAGAATCTGGCAGACTTAAAGAATAGTATAACCGTTCTCTAGTAACAGCATATCACACGGTAGTTACCGTGTGAGTCTGCTTTTGCATCATGCCTGTATATTTTTCATAAGTGTTGAGGATTAATTATCTGTTCTAATTCCTTAAAGAGTTATAAAGGCTTTGTCTTTTAATCGTCAGTGTCGTCGTCATCATCGATGTCATCATCCGTATCATCTTCGTCGTCATCATCGATGTCATCATCCGTATCATCTTCGTCGTCATCATCGTCAATATCGTCTTCATCCGTATCATCGTCATCATCGTCAATATCGTCTTCATCCGTATCATCGTCATCATCATCGTCAATGTCGTCTTCATCCGTGTCGTCATCATCATCGTCTGAACTATGATAATCCTTGTCATTGTAATCCGCTAATCCGAAGTCGCTGTCGTTTTTGACACCTAAAGGAGCTTTCCAATTGTTGTCTTCCACACTTTTGCGGACTTCGGCAACCACTTCTTCAATAAATTGGTCATATGGCAATTTAGAACCCTTTGTGATTTCAATGGTAATCTGACGTGCTTCCCCTTCTATTTCTTCTACAAAATAACCGGCTTCTCCTATAGCATCAACAAGCTTTGATATCACTTCCCGGGTTTCTTTACCTACTAAACCTTCTTTACCTTTCAAGATGGCTTTTGCATCTTCATTTTTTGCCTGTAACGCTACAACTATACCGTTGTTATCGTATTCTATAGCTATCTCGGGGTTAACTCTGAGTAATAAAGTTCCGACAGAAACAACTTTCTCTTCGTCACTGTCAGGCCTTCTCAAATTGCATCCTACAAGTGCTACGGCGCTTATAAGCACCAGGCTCAAAATAATTGATAATGTTTTTAATACTGAATATTTTTTCATTAAATCATTCTCCTTTCATTTTTTGATTCAACGGGCAATGTGCCTTTTCACTTGTAGATTACGCAACAGTTTTCCCGATATCGGGGTCGCAATATATATTTTCAAAGTTCGGTGTCTTTTTTGCCCATGAAACACATAAAATGCATCATTAAAAAAACGACTATATAATATCATTTAAGAATCATCGCTGTCGTCTGAGTAAGTGTCATCATCTGTGTCGTCGTCGTCATCGGTCTCTTCGTCATCGTCGTCATCGATTTCTTCGTCATTGTCCGAATCGTACTTGTCATCATCGTCATCCGTTTCTTCGTCATCATCCGATTCATACTCGTCATCATCGTCATCCGTTTCTTCGTCATCATCCGATTCATACTCGCCATCATTATCGGTATCATCAATATCATTATCTTCAGTGTCGTCATCAATATCGTCATAGTCATCTTCCGTGTCATTATGTATACTTTCTTCATCGTCATCTATCGGAATTACTATTTTATCTTCCGGATTATTCTTATCACTTATTTCAATCGTAACTGAAAGCTTTTCTTTTACATGCTCGGTTAAAGTGGAACCCAAGGTAACTCCGCGAGTTGCTATCCATTCATCACTCCCGGAGTCCAAAACTAAGGTAATCCGGCCGCCCTCGTGCAAGTAACCCATCTCTATGGCTCTGTCCACAAGTTCGTCAATTACAGGATTCAGTTCTTTATTGTTATAGTGGTATTCTTCAACCAGTTTCTTACCTTCGGTATTTATGCCTTCAAGAGCGATAACTTTATCGTATCTGTTGACATCTATTCTCACTTCGGGATTTATGCTTAAATATATGGAAGCAAAAGTTGACAGACCGGTTTGCAGTGCAAAGGAAAATACCAACAGGAAAACCGCTGCCACGGCTACCGCAGCATATACCCACCGCCTTCTCTCTCTTTCTTTTACTACTGTTTTTTCTTTGGGAACAGACTGAGGAATTTGCATCTCAATTACATTTGTTACAGTCTGCCCTACTTCATAGTGTCTGTTGGCGACTTTCAGGAAGCGTCCGTCCCGGCTTAAAACCACCGCATAGCTGAGATGACATTCCATTACCATGTATTTCATTTGAGACTTCCTCCTTTCCTTACAATTTTATTCCTGAGGTATCCGCGAATTATTTCGTATCCGTTGGTATGGAGTAAAAGCATTACCAGTATGTATTTTCTGTGACGTTCCAAAGTTTTACGTTCCACCCCGGATCCTCTGACCAATTCTGCCAGAGGCAGTTTTTTGGTTTTGGTCAACTTATCCAGAATTTCTTTGTTTTGTGCTCCGTAACTTATGGCTTGCGCACAGGCCTCCAATGTACGACCTTGCTTTGGTGAATTGTCCGCAATATCGGAAAAACTTACTCCGTATTGTGCTATTGTGGCTGCCAATTCTTCAATTTCCTGCTTTGTGGCTTCCAGGTTGGCTGAAGATTCATAATAGTCTTTCTCATCTGCCAATTCATCCATTAATGTTCTTTCGTCTTCACCGGTTTCTTCGTACAGGGATATCGTGCCTCTATGTCTTGCCTCTTTTCTTTGGTAGTCAATAATGCGACTGCGAATAAGCATAGACGCATAATTTAAAAAAGCACCTCTTTCCCTTTCGTATCCCAGTATTGCCTCGTGAAAAGCAATCATGGCTATACTGAATTCATCATCCTGCTCGGTACAAAAGCGTGAAACGGCTTTGGAAGCTTCCGAGCGTATGAAAGGGATATAATCTCTTATGAGATCATCGACTTTTTGAGAGTTTTCTTTTGCCGCATAGACCGCTTTTACAATCTGATGCTCTCTTTCCATACCTCACCCTCTTCTCGTATATAGAATACGCAAAGGATTTATATAATCGGGGTCGTATCCTATATTTTTCATAAAACCCGATAAAGTAATATGAATTCTATCATATATGTTTAAACTATGTCGGTAAACAGGCAATTCCCGATGTCGGGAAGCATTAATATCCTTACAATTAACAAAAAGATGATATGTAATGATTTGATTGAGATTTGTGTATAAAGCCTGTTAAATAAGTATCACTGTTATAGTTCTTACCAAATTACATGATATAATATCCATGAAAAACAACATGCCCTTGGAGGTTAGTTAAATGAAACATATAAACCGTGTATTTAAATTGTCAGGAAAACTTGAAACTCGATCGGTACGGAATAAAGGCTTGCGTCTTTTAATGCTTTTTATGGTTCTGATGTTGCTGCTTACATCATGCACTCCTAATGTATCTCCCCGCCCTTCCGAAGTTGTTACACTTGCCCCGACTACACCTTCGGAAACTCCTACACCTTCGGAAACAGTTGTGCCCAGTGAAGAGCCGCTACCCGAGGAACCGGTACCCGAAGTAAAAACCGTAGTAATAGACGGTGTAACATATGAAGTCGCCCCGCTGCCCGATATGCCGGAACAGACAGAACTGGATTTTGCTGCGGAAAAAAGCAAATACATAGAAAGCGACGGAAGATATTATGTGGATTATGTTTCCAACGTAAGGCTGGTGTCCTATACCAACTCCAATGCCTATGAAGGATATATTGAAGTTACGGGAAGAACTGCCAAAAAAGAGGAACTCAAATTCCAGTTTTATTGGGATACTTTTAATAAAAAAGTTGAATCTCACATGGGTGATATTGTTAATATCCTCTGGTTCTTTCTGGAAGGAGATAATTACAGTGAAGATAAGCAAGTTTATTGTTACGGATATGATTTATTTGTAGATGAATTCATAGATGACTTTGATACAAGCAGACTGTCATCGTATGCATTATACACCGACACTACTCCGCGGACATTGGACGGTGTTATTAAGTACAGTGAAATGTTTGACGACGAATTCAGGCTCATATCCGTACTGGGCAATGACGGTAAAATATATGATTTCTATTTAGATGATTCCATACTGTATGACTATAAAAAAACGGTAGGTCATGAAGTGCGAATGAATTGGATTATAGAAACTCTGATATTGAAATCCGATGAAAATTCGGATTCTCAACCCGTTCTTCTCACTGTGAGAGGAGTCATGGATATTGAGCTTATAGGACAATCGGCATACATTGAGGAATTGGGAAAAAGCGAGGAAGGCATTCCTTATGCTCCGTCGGTTGTTATACCCGATGATGTAGACTTAACAATTGAAGCAACCGCTGAGGAAATAAATACCGACATGGAATCTCATTTTGTTTCGTTTGTAAAAATTGCAGAAAAAAGAACTGCTTCTTTTGATTATTACGATGATCTTGCCGTGCTTGATGCCGTAGATAAACACGGTAACAGTTTGACCTTTGCATACTCGCATTTTAATGATGAAAATTTGGAGAAAGATGCGATAGTCTGTGTTATTTGGCAAAACAGGGAATTGACAGATAAGGCAACGGGAAAGACGGATATATATAAATATGTGATAGGTATTGAAGACTATTCGGTGGACACAGATGCTTTTGAATATGTTGTTTCCACAAGGAAACTTTATACAAGTGATAAAATAGTAATGGAAGGCACATTCTATGAGCTGGCTATGGGAGATTACTATTACCTGGTATTTGTAGGTGAAGACGGATTTATGTATGCTCCTTTCATATGGGGTATGATGGAAAGTTCCGATGATTTATTTGAAATAAAAAAAGGCACAAAAATAAGAGTAGCATTCTACGAGAAGGAAATGTATATCTGGGAGGCGGGAAGCAGAATCCTGGATAGACAAGCGGTAGAGTTTTCGGTAATTGATTAGAACATTTAAAACTAAAAACCTGAAGTAAATAAATTTCATCATAATATGCAAAAATTATGTTGCTTCAGGTGTTTATCGTTGCCAAAAAAACCATTGTGTCATCTGCTTTAAAAAACTATTGAAAATAAGTTAATTTTTAAAAAGATTGTTCAATTTACCGTTATCAGTTTTCATTTAAACAATACTGTTTTTATTGGCAATATGTCGTATACGACATATAATTGATATTGAGATAGGAGAGTATGAGTGTTTGAAGTTATTTTCTACAATACGGAAGATGGAGTGTGTCCGGTCAAAGACTTTCTTGATTCTTTAGAACCTAAGCAAGCTTTTAGCTAAAACTCTGAGAGCAATTGATTTACCGGAAATATACGGACACAAGCTTAGAGGTCCCTATTCCAAAGCTGTTGAGGAAGGATTATTTGAACTTAGAACACAGCAATGGTGCGATATAACAAGAGTGTTGTATTTCTTTATTTCCGGTCACAAAGCAATACTGACAAACGGCTTTATCAAGAAGACTGATAAAACACCTAAACATGAGATTGAACTTGCTAAAAAGTATAAGAAAGATTATGAACGGAGGTATGACAATGAGTAACTACAAAGAATATAAATACAAAGCTCTTCAGAATCCTGAAGTAAAAGCTGAATATGATGCTTTGCAGCCTGAATTTGACATTATCCAAACTATGATTAATGCCAGAAACCAACAGAACCTTACACAAAAAGAACTGTCTGAAAGAACGGGAATAACACAAGCGGATATCAGCAGAATTGAAAACGGAACGAGAAATCCCAGTCTTAATATGATGAAGAGATTAGCCAAAGGTTTGAATATGCAACTAAAACTGGAATTTGTATCTACATGCAATGAAAACAGTGAACCGTATAACAATGTAAAAGATGAATCATAAAATCCTTCCGACAATGACTATATCTTTCCGTTTAAGTCAAACTAAAGAGAAGGAAATAACGCAATGCATGGTATAATATCAATGACAAAATGACATTTCCGTGGAGGTTAAGTTAAATGAAATATATAAACCGCGTATTTCAATCGTCAGGACAAATTGATGTGCAATCCGTAAAGAATAAAAGTTTACGGCTTGCAATTCTTTTCATGGTCCTTCTGCTCCTGCTTACATCGTGCGGACCTACGTTAACACCCCGCCCTTCCGAGGTAGTTACTCTTGCCCCGACTACAGCTTCGGAAACACCTGCTCCTTCGGAAACGGGTACACCGGTTGTTGAAGACCCTGTACCTTCGGAAGAACCGTTACCCCAACCGAAAACCATGGAAATTGACGGTGTAACATATGAGATGGCGCCCCTGCCCGAATTTCCGGAGCCGGAGGAATTGGATTTCGCTGCGGAGAAAAAGAAATATCAAGAGGACGAAGATTATTCGGCAAACTATCTCTCCACTGTAAGACTTATTTCATATAAAGAAGATAAGGTTTTAGGGTATCGTACGGAAGTAACGGCAAGGAATGCAAACAAAGAAACTCTTAAATTTTATCCTACCGAGTACCAGTTTTATAACTTCTTCAAAGAGTATATGGGTGAGATTGTCAATGTAATCTGGTACTTCGACAGTAATGCTTATGATGAGAACGACAAGGAACTATACTGTTGTGCGTACGATATGTATATAGATGAAGAAACCAATCAGGACGATAACTTTGTTGAAGGCAAACTCACATCGTACAAGTTGAACAGCGATTATGATATCAGAATAACATCGGGTGTCGTAAAACTCTCCGAAAGAATTGATGATCTTTTCTTAGTCCTGTATGTACTGGGTGAGGACGGTTATCTGTACGACTTTTATTACAAAGATACTTACATATCGCTTTATGCCGGAGAACCGGGTACCGAAGTGAAAATAGAATGGTATATAAAAGCCGATCGTATATTTTTTGATTTCGGTGAGGATGATGCAAAAGGCGAGCTTATTCCTTTAAGACGGCTCTATGAGTATGAGGTATTAAAAGAAGCCCCTTCAGACGATTATTTCTATAGCCCGGACGGCATACCGTATATCCCCGGTGTTGTCATTCCCGACCATGTGGATTTGACAAAGGAAGCAAGTGCGGAGGAAATAAATACCGACATGGAGTCGGATTTTATCTCGTTGGTGAAAAAAGTGGATGAAAAACCTATCCCTCTGAGTAAATACACTTCATATACTCAATTCGATACCGTAGATAAAAACGGTAACACCCTGACCTTTGTTTGCACCGAATTTGCTTACACTACCCTGCAGAAAAATCAGGCTACCTATGTCATCTGGCGAAACGAGCAATTAACCAACATTGAAACGGGAAAAACCGATATATATAAGTTTGTAGTAGGTTTTGAGAGCCATTATGAAATAAATGACAATACTTTTGCAAACGGGGTTACCACCAGGAAACTTTATGTGAGTGAGAAAAAGCAAGTGGAAGGCATCTTCTATAAACTGTCCGAGGGAGACTACCAATACTTAAATTTCCTGGATAATGACGGATTCCTGTATTCCTTTTTCATCGGAGGCCAGATGGATGTTGAAAGTTTGAGAAATTTGGCACAAGGAACCAAAATCAAAGTATCATTCTACGAAAAAGAGATTTACATATGGGAAGCCGGACAAAGACTTTTGGACAGAGTAGCGGTGGATTATACGGTTATTAAATAGAAAGATATTCCGAAAATCCTCCATCCCCTTTACGGAAGATGCGGATATTCAGTAAGGCGGTGCATATGAAAATAGACAGAATATTTGTATACGGATCATTGATGAAAGATTATAGGTTCTATAAGCAATATCTTGAAGGAAAGATAAGCAATATAAGTTATGGAAAAACACACGGAACCCTCTATCATCTTCCGGAAGGTTATCCCGCTTTGGTAGACGGAGACGGAACAGTCCAAGGCGAGATTATGGAACCGGTCGATGGTTTGCTTTTGGCTGACCTGGATAAATTTGAGGGTTACACCGGCACAGCGGATAATAATTTATATATCAGAGAAAAAAGAACCGTTTTGAGAGAAGACGGAAAACAACAGGAATGTTGGGTATACATCTACGCTAACAAAAAATATGCCGAAGAAAAAGGGATATCGGTGTCGGACGGAAACTGGAGAAGATTTATATCAAGATAGTTATTTAAGCACTCAAGTCAATAAATATGCTTATACTATACGTATATTACAATAATGTGATTAAAACCGTATTTAAACATTTCTCTTGCCAATATGGCGCAATTATGATAATATTACGCCATCAGAAATGAGGTGATTTTAATGATAGTTATACGTCCTGTATCAGATTTACGTAACCGTTTCACGGAAATTGAAGAAACCGTTAAAGAAGGTAAGCCGGTTTATTTAACAAAAAACGGCTATGGAACCATGGTCGTTATCAGTTTAGAGCAGTACACTGCCCTAACGGAAAACATTGAAACTAAACTGGATGAAGCCGATTTCATGGCAGCGGAATCTACAGAACGATATACTGCAAAAGAAGTGTTTGACAGAGCAAGAAAACGCATTAAGGAACATGAAAAAATATAGGCTACGATTTCTTCCCCTTTTTGAAAAAGATTTAAATCAAATTATCGATTACATAAGTATCCAATTAGAAAATCCGGTTGCTGCATATTCATTAGTAGACGAGGTATATGCAGCAATAGAAAAACGCCTTTCCTGTCCGGAGAGTTTTGAAGTCTTTCCTTCAAAAAAAGAACATCCTCTACCTTACTATAGAATTTATGTAAGAAACTATATTATTTTTTATGTAATTTCTGAAGACACCATGGAAGTAAGACGTATCTTATATGGCCGTCGTGATTTGGAAAAACACCTGTATATTTATCGGAAGCATATGTAGTAGTCACTTCTTATACCGCCCAAGTTATTTGAAATAAATATCTTCTATGACCGAAATAAGTTTTTGTAATAACACTGAAACAATTCTGATATAATTCTATACTACAATACCGATTGCTTTATGAGGAATAATCAATGAGAATAAACAACTATATCAGTTCCGCAGGTATATGCTCCAGAAGGAAGGCGGATGAACTTATCACACAAGGTAAAGTCAAGATAAACGGTAAAACTGCTGTTATAGGTCAGGTTGTCAATCCCGGCGACAGAGTGGAAGTTAACGGTGAATATGTAAAACCTTCTAAAAACTTCGTGTACATAGCATTTAACAAACCCGTCGGAGTTATATGTACCACCGAAAGACATGTAAAAAACAACATAATTGACTTCATCAATCATCCGGAAAGGATATTTCCAATAGGGCGACTGGACAGAGATTCCGAAGGTTTGATTCTTCTTACCGGTGACGGCAGCATAGTAAACGAAATTTTAAGAGACAAGAACAACTATGAGAAAGAATATATAGTAACGGTGGATAAAGAGATAACACCGGATTTTATCCAAAAGATGTCCAAAGGAGTGAGGATATTCAACCCGGTAAAAAACACCTTTACCCGCACAAAACCCTGCAAGGTAGTGAAACTGGATTCTTATGTGTTTAAAATTGTTCTTACGCAGGGGTTAAACAGACAGATAAGAAGAATGTGTGCTTCTTTTGACTATAAAGTGGTAAAACTCAGACGTATACGCATAATGGATATAGGGTTAAAGAATCTTCCTCCCGGAAAGTGGAGAAACCTTACGGAAAGCGAAGTTCAATCTTTACTTGCAACAAGAAAATCCGATGACAACTAAAAGATTTAAAAAAATATATATAGAAATAACCAATGTATGCAATCTGAATTGCTCCTTCTGCCCTGCCACCAAACGCAAGCCGGAGTTTATGAGTATCGATACTTTCGGTAAGATATTAAATCAGATAAAACCCTATACCGACTACATATATCTTCATGTCAAAGGAGAGCCTCTTCTCCACCCCGATTTAAGTGCTATTCTGGATATCAGCTATGAAAAAGGGTTTTTTGTGAATATAACGACAAACGGCACACTGATACCGGAAGTTAAAGATACCTTATTAGCTAAACCCGCAATAAGGCAGATAAATATTTCATTGCACAGTATGGAGAATAATAATACGGACAATACCTACATTAAGAATATATTAACTTTTATCAAACAAGCTGTCAGTGACACGAGCATGATTATTTCTTTAAGGCTGTGGAATCTTGATGATAAGGATTCCTTTAGTTTCGGTGCAGGAAAAAACTCTGCCGTATTACAAGCAATTGAAAATGCATTCAGCCTGCCTTTCAGGATTGAAGAAGCATCGGCAACCGACCGCGGTATTAAAATAGCCGACAGAATATATGTCAATCAGGATTTTGTCTTTGAGTGGCCGGATATAAATGCAAAAGAAATAAATACATCGGGTTTTTGTTACGGACTGCGCAATCATGTTGCCGTATTGGTTGACGGAACGGTTGTCCCCTGCTGTCTGGATCAGGACGGGATAATGAGCTTGGGCAATATTTTAAAAACCGATTTTTCCGAAATTATCGGCAGTAAAAGAGCAATTGACATAGTTAACGGTTTTAACAACAGGCAGATTACGGAAGAACTTTGTAAAAAATGCCGATACATAAACAGATTCGATATCAAATCGCATTAAAAATAATGACATATTCAGCCTTTTTATAGTAAAATAAGATAAGAAGTTGTAAAACAAAATAAACCTTTCATCAAACAAATAAGGAGGAAATTCCCGTGAAAAAAAAGCAAGTTCAGTTAGATGAGAAAGGGTTCAGGAAGTTCAGCATTCGCGACAGTATTGCTTATGCAGCAGGTGATTTCGGCTGCAATATGAGTTTTGCCTTAAAAGGCACCATGGCGATTTTCTGGACACAATTCATGCAGATGGATTCCATATTGTATGCAGCACTGCTTGTAATAGTGCAGGTATGGGATGCAATCAATGACCCCTTAATCGGAACCATTATCGATGCCGACAGACGTCAGTATAAGAGAAATAAATTTCTCACATACATTTTTGTAGGCTCCGTGGGACTTATCGTAGGAGGAGCGCTGTGCTTTATCCCGTGGAGAAATGCACCCAATATAGCAAAAATACTCATATTCGTATTCGGGTATGTCCTTTGGGATGCTTTCTATACCATAGCAAACGTACCGTACGGTTCTCTCCTGTCTCTCATATCCTCAGATCCCGCAGACAGAGCTTCCTTATCGGCTTGGCGTTCGGTGGGTGCAATGGCAGGCAACATACTGCCGATGGTTTTATTACCGGCTATCATTTACGATAACAATAATAACATCGTCGGAGTCCGTGTATTTATAGCGGCTCTGCTTATGGGAGTGTTAGGATTCATAGCATTCCAGTTTATGATTAAAAATACCGTAATACGAGTACAGGAACCGGTTAAACTTCATGAAAAACAGCCCAAATTCAATGTGTTCAAAGCACTGGCCAATTTCATACGTAACCGTCCCGCTGTAGGTGCAACCGTTGCCGCAATGGGAATGTTTTTAGGCGTCCAAGGTGCAACTACCGCAGTTACCGTTCTTTTCCAGTCATATTTTCAGAATGTAAAGATACTGGGAATAGTACAGCTTTTTGCCTTACTCCCCATATTCCTTTTTACACCTTTAGCCAGAAAAATGGTAGTAAAGTACGGAAAAAAAGAACTGGCAACGGTAGGTTCTCTTTGCAGCCTTGTATCATGTATCTTAATGATTATCCTGCCCATTACTCCCGACTTAAAGGGTCTCATAATCTATATCGTATGCCTGTTCATAAGCAGCTTAGGCTTAGGAGTATATTCCACCGTTTCCTGGGCAATGATGGGCGATGCAATCGACTACAATGAATGGAAGCACGGCGCCAGAGAAGAAGGCGTTACCTACTCGTTACATTCATTCTTCAGAAAACTTGCACAGGGAGTCGGACCTGCCGTAGCTCTTGTAATAATGGTAGCGCTGGGATATGTAGAAGCCAATGAAGGCAATCAGACATTTGATGTAGCCTTAAGAATGCGCTATCTCGTAGCCGCTTTATACACGTTCAGTGCTCTTTTAATGTATATAGGGCTGGGACTTATCTACAATCTTGACAAGAAAAAACTGGCACAGATGAATGAGGAACTGGAAGCTGTACGTGTTGCTGCGGAAGCTGAAGAAAAGGAGGCAGTTAATTGAGAACAATATATAACTTAAATGCAAAATGGGCTTTTACAAAACAGGCAAATGCCGTTCCCAAGGAATTACCCGACAATTGGATATGGGTAAATCTTCCGCATACCTGGAACGGAATAGACGGACAGGACGGAGGCAACGACTATTATCGTAATACCTGCTATTATGCCAAACAGATAGATAAAACCGATCTGCCGACGACAGATTGCTACTATCTGGAAATACAGGGAGCAAACTCTTCAGCCGATGTTTATCTTAACGGAAAACATCTGGCACATCATGACGGCGGTTACTCCACATGGAGAGCGGATATCACGCCTCACCTTACCCGTGACAATCTGCTGGTTGTAGCGGTGGATAACTCACACAACGAAAAGGTTTATCCTCAGTTCGCCGATTTCACCTTCTACGGCGGATTGTATCGTGATGTAAACTTAGTCTGTGTAAACAAATCCCATTTCTCTTTGGACTATTACGGAGGACCGGGGGTAAAAATTACTCCAAAGATAGCAGGAAAAGATGCCGAAGTTCATATTGAAACATGGGTAACAAATCACAAAGAAGGACAGTCTATTCGTTACACAATTTATGATGCCGAAGATAAAAAGGTAACAGAATCGGAAACCGATAAGACCGAGGCCATGTTGGAAATAAAGAATGTGCATCTGTGGCACGGTCGTAAAGACCCTTATCTTTACAAAGCCGAGGTTGAACTTATAGAGGACGGTAAAGTCATAGACAATATTTCCTCCCGTTTCGGATGCAGAACCTTTGAGATACATCCGGAAAACGGCTTTATTCTTAACGGAGAGCAATATCCGTTAAGGGGCGTTTGCCGACATCAGGATCGTCTGGATATAGGTAATGCTCTTTTACCCGAACACCACGATGAGGATATGCAGCTTATATGCGAAACCGGTTCAACAACCATTCGTCTTGCCCACTATCAGCATGATCAGTATTTCTATGATTTATGCGACGAGTACGGAATGGTGGTGTGGGCGGAAATACCGTACATTTCACAACACAATCCCGCTGCAAATGAAAATACGATAAGTCAGATGAAAGAGCTTGTAATACAGAACTATAACCATCCTTCCATCGTTGTCTGGGGACTTTCCAATGAAATAACCATGAAGGGAGACAGAGATCCCGATCTTTTAAGAAATCACCAGATACTCAACGACCTTTGTCATGAACTGGACAGCACACGCTTGACAACCGTTGCGGCGGTATCCCCCTGCCCTGTCGACAGTCCTTATTTAAAGATACCGGATGTGGTATCCTACAACCACTATTTCGGCTGGTACGGCGGTGATGTTTCCATGAACGGTCCGTGGTTTGACGATTTCCATAAAAAACACCCCGACATACCCATAGGCTGTTCGGAATACGGATGTGAAGCACTGAACTGGCACACCTCCCGTCCCGATCAGGGAGACTATACCGAAGAGTATCAGGCATATTATCACGAGGAACTTATAAAACAACTGTTTTCACGCAAATACTTATGGGCAACTCATGTATGGAATATGTTTGACTTCGGTGCCGATGCCAGAAATGAAGGCGGTACAAACGGTCGAAACCACAAAGGCCTGGTAACAATAGACCGTAAGTACAAAAAAGATTCTTTCTATGCATACAAGGCATATTTGTCCGATGAGCCTTTCGTACACATATGCGGTAAGCGATATATAAACCGTGTGGAGGATATGACCAAGGTTACCGTTTATTCCAATCAGCCGGAAGTGGAACTGCTTGCAAACGGCGTATCTTTGGGCAAGAAGAAAGCAAAATGTTTCTTCTACTTTGATGTACCCAACAAAGGCAGAACCGTATTGACGGCCGTAGCGGGTAAACAAAAGGATGAAAGCGTAATAAACAAGGTTGAGAAGTTTGATGAATCCTACCGCATGAGAGAAAAGACCGCAATACTCAACTGGTTTGATATCACCGCGCCCGAAGGATATTTCTCTCTTAACGATAAGATAGAAGACATATTGAAAACAACCAGGGGAACACTTCTTTTCATGGGTCTTTTCGGTAAAATGATTCCAAAAAAAGGTGAGAAAGTCATGGGAGGCTTTGAGATGAATGACTCCATGATGAAAATGCTGGGAGGATTTACGGTCTTGCGGCTAGCCGGCATGGTAGGAACAATGGGGCTGAAGCTGACAAAAGAGGATTTACTGGACCTCAACGCAAAGCTTAACAAGATAAAGAAAAAGGAATGATTATCGGTCATTAAAGCAACTGCTCATTATTTCAGATAGCTCGCCTCGTTGCATTCAAATGTGCAACGAGAGCGTTTTTATCGTTGCATTTTGCAACGAGAGATGCAACGAGAAACTTATCGTTGCATTTCTGCTACAATCATGTTACTATAAGTCCGTAGGAGAAAAAACAATGGAACCGAAAGAAAGTATCAATGTTGAGTTCAAGCAGGAAGTGTCCAAAACATTTTTAAAAACGGTAAGTGCATATGCCAACTACAATGACGGAAGAATAATATTCGGTATCGATGATAACGGAATCATTACAGGTTTGGATGATGCTGAAGCACAATTATTGAGAATTGAAAATATGATAAATGATTCCGTAAGCCCTATTCCGAATTTCAGCATTCAACTTAAAAGTGAAAACAATAAAGAGACCATAGTTTTAACGGTCAGAAAAGGAAAAGACACTCCATATTTCTACGACAACAAAGCATATCGCAGAGCGGATACCGCAACTGTTGAAGTAGACGGATTTGAATTGAGAAGATTGGTAATGCAGGGAATGAATATCAATTATGAGAGCATAAAAGCTTACTCTCAGGATTTAAGTTTCAATACCTTGGAGGAGCAATTAAAAAAAGTATTGGGCATAGAAAAACTCAGCCTCGACATATTGAAGACACTGAACTTATACAACATCGACGGCTATTACAACATTGCCGCCGAATTACTGGCAGACACTAACGCAATAAAGTTTTCCGGGGTAGATATTGTAAAGTTCGGAAAAGATATTAATACTTTTTTATACAGGGAAACCATAACTGAACAGTCTCTCTTGCTCCAATACAAAAGAGCACTTGAACTTTATGAACAATACTATACCTATGAAGAAATAGAAGGATTTACCAGAGTCAAAAAGGAACTTATACCCAAAGAAGCTTTCAGAGAGGCTCTGGCAAATGCCTTGGTACACAGGGTATGGGACATTAATTCCTTTATCCAAATTGCCATGTATGATGACAGAATCGAGATAAGTTCACCGGGAGGCTTACCCCCCGGACTGTCGGAAAATGAGTATTTACTGGACAGAATATCCGTTTTAAGAAATCCCATAATAGCGGATGTGTTTAATAAACTCGACATAATTGAAAAATTCGGAACAGGCATAACAAGAATTAAAGAACAATATACCGACAGTATAACAAAACCGGATTTTTGCATAACCGAAAACAGGATAATAATAGAATTGCCTGTTACGGAAAAGAACATTTTAAGAGTATCGGAAGACGAAAAATCGGTATATACACTATTGAAAAATGAGGCACAATTATCCAGAAATGAAATTGATGCGGCACTGGGTTTTGATAAGTTTAAAACAATCAGAGTATTGAATAACCTTATCGACAAGAATATTGTTGATAAAGAGGGAAAAGGATCGGCGGTTGTATATAAATTGAAGTAACGCCGCTAAAAGTATCGCAGGGAGACAAATTATGAAAATATCCAAAAAAGATGCTTACACATGGTTTAAATTCTTTGCAACACTACCTGAAGAGGAACAGCTCACGGCGCATCAGTCGGAAATAGTGTATGCCGCATTTGCTCAGATTGAAGAGGTTGTGGATAAAAGAAACCGAGAGTTGATGGAAAGCATAGGCGGCCTTAAAACTCTGCAAAACAGGACATATTATGTGGGAAATGACGACAAGTTCCCAAACGGCTGTAAGTCCTGTCTTCTGGGAACGGGCTTAAGTGCCGTAAGAAAAACCAATAAGTGTAACCTTGAATGCAAGTTCTGCTATAACTACGGTGAACTGGACGACATACCTCCCGTAGGTGAAGGCATGTGGGAAATAGGAGAAACAAAATATTATGAAAAAGACATCGATTTATTGCTTTCCGTACACAAAAAGCCTACCGGCATATCTTATGTATATTTAGAGCCTTTCATGGAAATTGAAAAGTATTATCCGGTTATAAAGAAGTTTCACGATGCAAACATTCACCAGCATATGTACACAAACGGAACATTGGTCACCGGACAATCGGTTAAGATATTAGCCGAATGCGGTCTTGACGAACTCAGGTTCAATTTAGGTGCCGCAAATTGTTCGGATAAAGTTATTGATAACATGAGATTAGCGGCAGAGCATATACGGAGTGTCGGTATTGAGACTCCTATGACACCGGAATTTATAAAAGGTTTTTTTGAAAAGAAGAATATGATTTTAAATACCGGCATAAAGTTCATAAACTGTGCCGAGCTTCACTTAAACCCCAACAATATTGCTAACTACTACGGTGAGAATATGTATATTTCCCGACACGGCTATATCTCCCCTGTCTGGAGCCGTGAACTTTCTTTGAAGCTGATGAAGACAGCCGACGATGAGAAATGGGATATTGTAGTACATGACTGCTCCAACTATACCAAATTTGCAAGAGGACTAAATCTGTCGGCCAAAGAAGGAAAATGGTTCGGAGCAAATGACTATGCATGTGAATTTCCTGCCATTCCCTATGAATACTTCCTTCCGGTATTACAGGATGAGAGTTTCCTATTCTTAAGTGAAGAACCGCTTCCGGCAGAATATGCCGACGGGTTATAATATAACTATTAAGGTGACGATTATGAAAGCCATTAGATTGAGAACGGAATATCTGCAGGAACCGATAGGAATTGATATAGTCAAGCCTCGTTTTTTCTGGAACTGCGAGGGCGGGATAAAACAGACCGCTTACCGGATTATCTGCAAGCGAGACGGAGAAACCGTCTGGGACAGCGGAAAAGTTCTGTCCGATGCCATGACTCATATTACTTATGACGGCAAGCCTCTCGGCAGTCGTGATATTATCGACTGGTCGGTTAAACTCTGGGATGAGGAAGGAAAAGAAGGTGAAATATCTTCTTCTAAGTTTGAAATAGGGCTGTTACAACCTTCCGATTGGAAGGCACAGTGGATTACAGGAAACTATATTGTATGCAGAAAAAAACGCTATCCCGCAGATTGTTTCCGCAAAATTTTTAAGTGTAAGGATATTGCAAAAGCACGGTTGTATATCACCGCCTGCGGAGTTTACGAAGCACTGATTAATGGCCGAAGGTGCGGTACATTTGTAATGGCTCCCGGCTATACCGACTACCGAAAAAGAATTCAATATCAGACAATTGATGTGACCGAGTTGCTGGTTTCGGGAGAAAATACACTGACCATATGGCTTGCTGACGGCTGGTATCGCGGCTCCTGCGGTTCCTGGGGCTTGAAAAATCAATACGGCAGCGTAACCAAGCTTTTAGTTCAGCTGGAAATAACCTATACCGACAATACCGTTCACACCGTCATTTCCGATGACAGCTGGGATTGGAGCAATGACGGTCCCATTCGATTTGCAGACAATAAGGACGGAGAAATCTACGATGCAAACTATACGGCTTCATATAAAGGGAAAGCGAAATTGACAAAGAACAGGGTTATTCCGGTTGCTTCCAATAACGTGGGAGTTTCCGAGCAGGAACATTTTACCGCCAAAAAGATTATAACCCCTTGCGGTAAAACCGTGTTGGACTTCGGACAGAATATGGCGGGTTATGTTGCTTTCAGTTTAAACGCTAAAGCTCGACAGAAAATAACTCTCCGCTTCGGAGAAATGATGAACTCCGACGGCGAATTCACTCAAGCCAACTTCCAGCTTGTTTTCGGAAAATATGTTACTCCCCTGCAGCAGGTTATATATACCTGCAAGGAAGGACACAATCAATACAAGACACGCTTTTCGATATTCGGGTTTCAGTATGTACAGGTAGAGGCGGATTTTGACATAAATCCCCAAGACTTTGAAGCAATCGCCGTTTACTCAAACCTGGAGCGGACAGGTTTCTTTGACTGCTCTCATCCTTTGGTAAACGGTCTGGTACATGCCACTGTGTGGTCGGCAAAAAGCAATCACCTGGATGTTCCCACAGACTGCCCTACCAGGGAACGCCACGCATGGACGGGTGATGCTCAGATTTTCTTTGAGACGGCAAGTTATCTTTTTGATTTTGCCGCATTCTCTAAAAAATATTTATTTGATGTTTACGACTGGCAAAGAAAGAACGGTAAACTGCCCCATATTGCCCCCGACGGAGGTGCCGACTTCTATATGAAACCTATGAACGGTTCGGTAGGCTGGTCGGATGTGGGAATTATAATTCCCTATCAGTATTACAAAATATTCGGTGACAGGGATATTCTTCAAAGATTCTATAACGGTATGGCAAGCTATGCCCGCTTTATGATTAGTCGTTGCGGTAAAACCATGCCTGTATTTGCCAAGAGAATCAGGTTGTCTGAAGGCAATCGCAAATATCTTGTCAATACGGGTCAAAGTTACGGCGAATGGGCGGAACCGGTAGATGTCTGCTCGTTTAAGTGGCAGGACTTTGCAACACCTCATCCCGAAGTATCCACCGCCTACACGTCTTATGTTCTGGGTTTAATGGCAAAAATTGCGGAAATCTCAGGCTATGAAAAGGATGCCGAGAAGTTTAAGAAATACAGCGAAGGTTGCAAAAATGCATACCGGGAACTGGTATCGGGCGGTAAGTATGACTTGGATACCGACCGACAGGCGCAATTGGTGCGTCCATTAGCATTTAATCTGCTTAATGAAGAACAGACGGAATTTGCAAGGAAACGGCTGATTAAGGCACTGGAACACTATCGTTGGCGGTTGGGTACCGGTTTCTTATCCACACCCATGATTTTAAGCGTACTGGCTGAATACGACTTAGAGGCGGCATACAGGTTATTGGAGAACGAGGAAATTCCCGGCTGGCTCTCCATGCCCCTTCACGGTGCCACCACCATCTGGGAGAACTGGGAAGGCCCGTATAATACCCAAGGTGCCGGACTCGGTTCACTTAACCATTATTCCAAAGGTGCCGTTTGCCGATGGCTGTTTGATACCGTGTGCGGCATAAGAGTAAACGGAAAAAATCAATTTGTTGTTGCTCCCCGACCGGGCGGCAGTTTAACTCATGCATCCGCTTCGTATAACAGTATTTACGGTAAAGTACAAAGCAAGTGGGAAAAAACGGACAATAAATATGAATTTACAATAACCGTACCTGCAAACTGTGAGGCAAAGATATCTCTGCCCGACGGCAGCGAACACAAGCAGCCGGCAGGTACAACTACATATATTACGGAGGTTTGATATGGATATTGAAAACATTATTTCCAAAATGACATTAGAAGACAAGATTGTCTTTTGTGAAGGTGCCTCTTTCTGGGAAACAAGGAAATTTGAAAAGTACGGTATTCCCGCCATGTTTGTCTGTGACGGACCCCACGGTCTGCGCAAACAGGATATGGACGGCAAATCGGACATGCTGGGAGTCAACCAATCAAGACCTGCCACCTGCTTTCCCACCGCAGTGACCACTGCCAACAGCTGGGATACCGACCTGTTGCAGGCAGTAGGCAGTGCAATCGGCAAGGAAGCACGCAATCAGAATGTGGGCGTGGTTTTAGGGCCGGGATGTAATCTGAAACGCAATCCGCTGTGCGGCAGAAACTTCGAGTATATTTCCGAAGATCCTTACCTTGCAGGTAAATTGGCGGCGGCATTTATACGGGGAGTTGAAAAGCAAGGTGTAGGTACCAGCCTCAAGCACTTTGCAGCCAATTCTCAGGAGTTGAGCCGTCTTACCACCGACTCGATTATGGATGACCGTACTCTCAGAGAATTGTATCTTACCGCCTTTGAAATAGCGGTGAAAGAGGGCAAGCCCGCTACCGTCATGTGTGCATACAATAAACTGAATGGCACCTATTGCAGCGACCATAAGCAATTGCTGACCGACATTCTTCGTACCGAATGGGGTTTTCAGGGCCTGGTTGTAACCGACTGGGGTGCAATGAACAACCGTATCGAATGTTTTAAGGCAGGCTGCGATCTGAATATGCCGGGCGGCAGTAACTATATGGCAAAGGATACAAAAAAGGCCGTTGAAGCCGGTATGCTGAAAGAAAGCGATATTGATGTTTCCGTAAGAAGAATACTGAAGCAGGTATTCCGGGCGACGGAAACCTTGAAAACACCTTATGAATGCGACTATGATGCCCACCATGAGCTTGCCAGTAAGGCGGCGGAACAGGGTGCGGTACTTCTTAAAAATGATGATAATGTTTTGCCGCTGAAAAACGGCGATAAAATTGCCGTCATAGGCGCCATGGCCAAATCCATGCGCTATCAGGGTGCGGGCAGCAGTCATGTAAATGCAAAGAAATTAACTCAGCCTATTGATGCTCTTCCCGAAGCGGTTTATGCATCGGGATGCGATGACTTCGGTAACACCACCGATGCACTGATTGAGCAAGCGGTAAAGGTTGCAAAGGAAGCACAAACGGCTGTTATCTTTGCAGGTCTTCCCGAACGCTACGAGTCGGAGGGTTTTGACAGGGAGAATATGAGGATGCCGGAAGGTCATATACGCATGATTGAGGCTGTTGCTGAAGTAAACACAAATACCGTAGTGGTACTGCTCTGCGGAAGTGCGGTGGAATGTCCCTGGGCGGACAAAGTAAAGGGCATTCTCTATGTGGGTCTTTGCGGTCAGGCGGGCGGTAAAGCCATAGCCAATCTGCTCTACGGTAAAGTAAATCCCTCAGGCAAATTGGCGGAAAGCTGGCCCTATTCTTACGAGGATGTGTCTTCGAAAGATATTTTCGGTAAAATGATTGACGCTCTGTATACAGAGGGTATCTATACCGGCTATCGGTATTATGACAAAGCCGGTATTCCCGTCCGTTGGCCGTTCGGTTACGGTCTCAGTTATACAAGTTTTGATTATACAAATCTGAACATAAAGGAAAAAACCGTTACGGTTACCGTTAAAAATACCGGCGACCGTGCGGGAGCGGAGGTTGTGCAACTGTATATCGGTGCACCTCAGGACGGCATCCATCGTCCGGTTAGAGAACTGAAAGGTTTCAAAAAGATATTCTTACAGCCCGGTGAAAATACAACAGTTTCCTTTGAACTGAATGACCGCAGCTACTCAATATGGCAGAACGGTTGGAAAATCCCGGGCGGTACATACACCGTACACATTGCGGATTTGTCTGAAAGTATTAACATTGCAGGTGAAAGTATAGATATTCCCGCATGGCAGAAAGAATCATGGTATCAGTCGTGCAAAGGAAAGCCTACATTGAAAGATTGGGAGTTATTGACGGGTAAGACCTATACCGCTCCGGTAGTGAAAAAAGGTCGGTTTACCATGAATAATACCGTAATGGAGATGAAGGATTACTCGTTTGTAATGAAAATAATGGTCAAGGTTGTGGAACGGATAGTTGCAAAAGTAAACGGTTGCAAGGTGGACTATGACAATCCGGATTTTCGAATGATGATTAACTCCTCATTGGGTGCACCGCTTCGCAGCATGCAGATTGCAGGCGGTGTAAAAGACGGTATTATGCAGGGACTTTTGGATATGGCAAACGGTCACTTCTTCCGGGGAATCGGAAAAATGATAAAAGGATAACAGGGGGAATAATTATGAGTAAAGCGGAAACCGAGGAAAAGCGCATTAAAAGAAAAGCTAAAGAACTGAAAGAATTGGAAAAGTGGAAAAAAGAACAGGCTCGTCCAAAACGTAAATTCTATCTTTTGTATCTCATGGTAGTGCTGTGTCTGGTGTTCATAGTGGATACCGTTGCAACCGAAATAAGTGTCAAAATGAAGGCGGAAATATGCCACTACCTGTTTGACGACTCTACGGCTGTCATGGATTTATTAGGTATGCTGGCTTCGGCGGTTATGATTGCAGGAGCAATATACAAGTCCATGTCCGACCGGTTCGGCCGAAAGATATTCCTGGTTATAAACACCGTTGCCATGGGCTTGGGTATGTTTATTGTCTACTTGGCAGGTGAAATAGGTTCCGCTGCCGTTTACGTCATAGGTTCTCTGTTTATCACCTTCTTCATCGCCCATGATATGCAGGCGGTATATGTGATAGAAACCGTACCTTCCAAGTACCGATTTACCATATTATCGATAGTCACTTCCGTTGCCAGTCTGGGCAGTATTCTTATTCCGGTATTGCGACGTAATATAATGGGCAATAATACTGAACTTTGGAATAAAGTATTTCTTATCCCCGCTATTTTAGGTGCAGTTGTAGGTCTGATTGCAATGATTACCGCACGGGAAACCGATGTTTTCCTTAACCAAAGAATAAAGTTCCTGGAAATGACCGATGAGCAGCGTGAGGCGGAAAAAGAGCAACGCCATGCAGAGGCTCAGGCTCAGGGAGGTTTAGGGGCGGCATTCAGATTTGCTTTCCGCCATAAACAGTTACGCTGGATATTTATATGCACAATGGTGGTTTCCATGGCAATGATAGGTACCATGTACTACCAGCAGATTATGACCTACGGTTACGAGGCTGCTTACGGCACTTCCACTCCCGAGGTAGTTACCGATGCGCTGATGGTTATGCCCATAATAGGTGCCATATTCACATTGGTCAGAGGTTTTATCAGTGACATATTCGGCAGAAAGACCGTTGCCGTTGTAATGGCCTCTTTGGCGGTTGTAGGCATGATCGGTTTGTATTTAGGTGTTACCTTTGTATGGAATCCGGTGCTGGTAGGACTGTTTACCGGTATATATGTTTCAGGATACTGGTGTGCAGCCGATGCTATGGGAGGCAATATGTCCGCCGAGTCTTCTCCCACCAACTTGCGTGCTTCCATCATAGGAGCCCAGAGTCTGTGTAACATGGTAGGCATGGGTGTTTCCTTCCCCGCTATGATTGCGGTTGCTGCGATTGCGGGAAATAATGCTTTGGGTATAGCCTGCCTGTTCCTGGTGGTAATTCCGCTGGTGGTTGCCATTACACTGTTCTTAGCCAAGGTAGCGGAAACCAAAGGTATCGATCTCAATACCGTTCGCGGAGACGAGTGGGACTGACAATATATTAAAATCGGAGTCACTGAGTGAACCCGAAAACATTTAATAAGTATATAGTGGCTGAAATGGTATATAATTTAAGTACCGATTCTATTAACATATCATGATGTATGGAAAAACGGAGGGATATATAATGCAGGATTATGAAAAGCTCGGAGTGTTCTATATAGGGAAAAAATATGACATAGAAAACCGTAAGTTGCAGGATGAATATGTTCTTATGAAATCAAAGAATCTGACCACGCATGCCGCCATTATCGGAATGACCGGAAGCGGTAAAACGGGGTTGGGAATAGGACTAATCGAAGAAGCCGTAATGGATAATATTCCCGTTATAGCCATTGATCCCAAAGGCGATCTGACAAACCTTGCTCTGACATTCCCCATGCTGAGAGCGGAAGATTTCCGTCCGTGGATAAATCTTCAGGATGCTTCCAATAAAAATATGGACCCCGATTCTTATGCACAGGCTCAGGCCGATTCCTGGAGAAAGGGATTGGCCGAATGGGGTCAGGACGGTTTAAGAATACAGCGATTGAAAAACGAGTCGGATGTGAAAATATATACTCCGGGAGGCTCTTCCGGTATAGGCGTATCGGTATTGAAGTCTTTCAATGCTCCCTCTAAGGAAGTTCTAGCGGATAAAGATACATATCGTGACAGAATAAGTGCCACCACTACGGGGCTTCTGACTATGCTGGGAATAGCTGCCGACTCCTTTACAAGTAAAGAATTCATACTCATATCCAAAATTTTAGACAACAGCTGGTCGGAAGGAAAAAGCATAACGCTTCCAAAGCTTATTGCGGAAATTCAGCATCCGCCGTTTGATAAAATAGGCGTTATGGATGTAAACAGCATATATCCGTCAAAAGACCGCTTTGCATTGGCTATGCTGTTGAATAACTTAATAGCACACCCCGGATTTGAAGCCTGGCTGGAAGGAGAACCCTTAGATATCGACAGGTTCTTTTACAGCCATTCGGGCAAACCCAAAGTGTCGGTATTTTCCATATCTCATCTTTCGGACAATGAGAGGATGTTCTTTGTCACCATGCTGTTGAATGAAGTGCTGTCCTGGGTCAGAAGTCAGCCGGGTACCGGAAGCTTACGGGCAATGATATATATGGATGAATTGTTCGGTTATCTTCCCCCCGTTGCCAATCCTCCTTCCAAAACACCTTTACTTACGCTTCTTAAACAAGCCCGAGCTTTCGGCTTAGGCCTGGTACTTGCAACACAGAACCCCGTGGATCTGGATTACAAAGCTCTTTCCAATGCCGGAACATGGTTTATAGGGAGGTTGCAGACCGAGAGAGACAAATTAAGAGTACTGGAAGGACTGGAAGGTGCCGCATTGGGAGGTAGTTTCGATAAAGGTCGCACCGAACAGATTTTAGCGGGTCTGGGGCAAAGAGTTTTCTACATGCACAGTGTTTACGACAATGAGCCGGTCATATTCAATACCCGATGGGCGATGTCTTATCTTGCAGGACCGCTGACAAAAGATCAGATTGCAAAACTGCCCGAGCAGTATATAACTTCGGACAGGTTAACCGTGGAGAGTCATATTTCCCAACCCGATTCGGGTGCTTTTGTAGCAAAACGGGATTTATCGACAAAACCGGTATTACCTCCCGCAATCAAGCAGGTCTTTCTTCCCGAAAAAACCTGCGCCCGTGGCAAGCTTATCTACAAACCGGCGGTATTAGGAGTAGCAGATGCGGTGTATAACAGTGAAAAGCATATGATAACCGCCACCAAATCCTATACCATACTCACCCGCTTCAATGAAGGACCGGTAACTTTGGACTGGAATCAGTCACGGATTATAGATACGGAACTGGGCGATATTGAAACAACCCCGATTGACGGTGCGCTTTTCTCCGATTACCCCGCCGCTGCGGCCGATGCAAAGAATTACGATACGTGGAAAAAATTATTGTCACAGTATATACGCACCAACTTAACATTGAAACTTTATTCGTCTCCCAAACTCAAACTGGTTTCTCAGTATGATGAAGATGAAAGAGACTTCCTGATAAGGGTACAGCATACCGCACACGAAAAGCGCGATGCCGCTTTGGAGGCCATGAAAAAGAAATACTCCTCCAAAATGCAGACTCTGGATAATTCCATTATACGGGCACGTCAGGCGGTGGAAAAACAGAATGTAATGGCCTCCCAGAAAAAGATGGATGCAATGGTGTCCACCGGAAGTGCCATATTGGGAGCCCTTCTGGGAAGAAAAACCATCAGTGCCACTTCGGTTTCCCGATTGGGTACGGCGGTAAGCAGAACATCCAAAGCCATGAAGAGCGGACAAAGTATAGACCAGGCGGAAGAAAGGCTGAAAGCCCTGGAAGCACAGCAGGAAACACTTCAGACCGAACTGGAACAGCAACTGAAAGACATATCTTACGAATATGAAAGTGTAAAGGATGTAATAGAAACCGTCAATATCCGGGCAACAAGCACCAATATTACCGTACATTTATTAGGTCTTGCCTGGGTTCCTTATGAGAAGGGAGAACTTGCCGATACAATCCTTATATAACCGCTTTACCGTTTTAATTGCAAGGTAAAGAAACGGCGGTTAAGGTGTAATATAAAGGAAGGAACAGTCATGGATAACTCGACAGTATTTTGGGTAATATCGATATTTGCGGTAAGTGCGCTGGTAGTTAACTCTATCGGTATTTATGTTATTTATAAAAACAAGAAATGGGCGGAGAATAACAAAGAATATTTCATGTGCTTTGCTGCAGGTGTCTTAATAACCGCTCCTCTTATAACCGCTTTTCCCGAAGCGCTTGCAAAGAATCATTATGCCGGATTTGCCGCTCTGGCAGGTTTCATGTTTATGCTTTTTACCAATAAATTAATAAAACATCATACCGGTCAGGAAGAATTGGCTTTCGGTATTACCGCCGTTCAGGGAATAGGCATACATTCGTTGCTGGACGGAATAACATATACGGTCACTTTCAGTGCAGGCATATTTACCGGTCTTGCATCGGGTATCGGTCTTGTGGTACATGAGTTTACCGAAGGAATCATTACCTTTTCCGTTCTGTTAAAAGGCGGTATCAGTGCAAAAAAGGCCGCACTTTATGCTTTTCTTGTTGCGGGATTAACCACTCCCGTAGGAGCATTCGTGGCATATCCTTTGGTGCAAAAGTTAAGTGATTCCGTATTGGGTCTTGCTTTAGGATTTGTAGTAGGTGTACTGATATACATATCGGCAGCTCATCTGTTACCCGAAGCGACATCGCACGAAAAGAAACACTCAATGGTCGCATTGTGTTTGGGTATTGCACTATCACTGGGATTGTCCTTTTTACATCATCATTGATTCTATCAATTTCGTATATAACCTTTATTTATCCGTTACTTAAAAAACATAAGGCTATATATGCACTTCCGTCTTTATTCTGTCCTGCTCATCTTCAAATTCCAGTGTAACTACTTTACCGTTTTGGTAAACAGCCGTTACCGGTTTTGACGAATAAAGCGGCAGCCTGAAAGATACGTTCCAGTCTTCAGGCCAGGCTCCGAACAGTACATTTTTGTCCTTTGAGGAGGCAACAAGCGTATGAACCAACCCTATACTCAATCCGTTTGCATGATCCTGGTCGGGAGTTTCATCATAGTTGGGACCGTATATTCCGGTAAAGGAATATCTCTCATCTGTCATTTTTGCCTGCTTTACCAGTATATCTTTTGCCTGATCGGTAAGACCCAATAAAGCAGCCTGAATGCAGTCCTGCGACCAGCCTTTCCCCGCTTTCTCGTTCCTTTGATAAAATGCATTGACGGCATACTTGAAAAGCGGATGCTCTTTATTAAAGTATGTGTGGACATAAAAAGGAAATACACTGTAAAGCTCGGGATTTTCGCAATTTCTTCTTTTCTTATCAATCAATATCTGACAAGGCAACAGTTTGTTGTCATCCTTGGGATAGTCTACAAGTATATCCCTTATCTTTTTGCATATATCAAAAATATCCGAAGGAAGATTATCACCGCTTAACAAATCTTTTGTCAAAGCATCCAGTCCCGCTATATTGGGCAAATCGTTAAAGCAATCCTGGTATGTTTCCAATGATGATATAGGTTTTAAGAGAATCTTGCCGTCAAGAGTGTCAAAATGCTCATAGTAGAAAATAAGTGTTTCTTTGGAAAACTCATATGCTATATTCAGATATTTTTCATTGTCCGAATATCTTGCACCTAACAGCATAATATATGCCAATTCCAGCATGCTTGTATAGTACCAGCGAATATAGTGGTTGGCTATCTGTCCGGGCTGATGCAGCCATGTGCCTTTTGCATACCTTTTACCGTCTTCCTGAGGGATACCGTAGTTGCTCATGCAGTAAAGTCCGCACAATGTGAAAGTCTCGGGAAGCAGTATTCCGTTATGTCCGTAATAGGCAAATGTTCTGTGTTTGGATATGGGTATTAATTGATGTAAAAGATTGTATAACGGCTCCATTCCCGAAAAGTCGCCGCTTAACAGCATATTCCAGTAAATATGCCGTGTATTCTGCATCCAGAAAGCCCCTCCCCATCTTCTGTAATCCCAGGTTATCCTTCCCGGTGTTACCTCGTGAGGATAGGTGACAAAAATAGAGCCGTTGAACTTTATAGGAACCGGTCCTTTTCCGGCACAGCCGTTGAAGTATTTCTGATATATCCATGCCCTTGTCAGCAAAACGGCATCTTCCGTTCCGTATGCATATATGTAGTAGCGGTTCCAGTAGTCTTCCCAATCGGTAACATGACATTTAAAACTCTTACCGCAGTCAAAACTTTTTGCTAAATCAATTATCTTTTTTTCCCAAGCATCAACCGAATCGGCTTTTTCCGTTAAAGACCATATCCGGATATTACAGTCACACACGGGTTTTTCCGTCTCCAAGAAAGAGGACTTCCCTTTGTTAACCGGTCTCAGCTCCTCCGATACCGCATATGTTCCGAATGTAAGACCGATATACGGGTCGCGATATACATCCTTATCCTCGGAATAGAGGTTTTGGGCAAAGTATGCATACTCAAAAAAGGAAACATCATTTCTGTGGTATTGAGTAAGACCTTTTTTGTTTTCCGATACCTTCACACAATCGGCACTTTCCGATATGTTATGGAATCTTGCGGTACCGCTCAATATATAATTGCTGAAATCTTCCTCCATGTCATGCGAGCTTAACGGCTTATCTCTGTAATTATCAATACCGTATTTAATACTTACCGGAATATCCGATTTCAGAGAAAAACACAACACATCGTAATTTGCGTCTATATACATCCTCATTTCCGCTTTATCCGATTTAATTGTAAGCAACGCCTTTTTCAAATCCAGATGTGTTTCAGAATTGCCATCAAAAACAGACGGGGTAATAGAGATGTATGCTTTGCATGTTTTTAATAATCTGCCCAATTCGGAAAAGTTATCGGTTGCCGACAACAACAGATGGATATCGGTGGTATCTTGTGCGGTAACCCACACCGAAGCTCCTGTTCTACCGTTTCCCAAAGGTATAAACTTAAAGTAGGAATCGGGTAATTGCGCTCTGTAATCATAATGGGAAATATTGTTTTTCATATTGTCGCTCCTTTAGAGTATTATACCATACCCTTCTGTTACATTATGTACAACAAAGCAAGGTCTACACCTCATTTTTTATTATTCTCCTTCAACTTTATAACCGCAGTAGGTGATTTAACATTACCCACACGATAGACAACTTCTTCTTCTATTAAAGGATTCAATATCTCGTCCAAGAACCTGCTCCTGCTTTTATATTTAGTCACTGCCTGAAGATCCTTTACCGGCATCGGAGCATCTCTTAACAACCCTATTACTTTCTCGGTATCGGTCAATTGCTCATAAGAAAACTCCTCTTTGTAAAGAAGGTCAAACAAACGCAAATTCAGAAATCCGGGATATATCAATACACAAGGCTGCTTGTCCTGACTGCTGTCTTTATAACCGTCAACTATAGCTTGAAAACCGGTTCCTCCCCGCTCCATAAGATTGGCAACATCCAAACAAGCGGATATGATTGTGTTTCTGCGAACGGAGGGAATAGAACCTATAGGATATTCTTCATAACTTTTTGGTAACAACCACGAACCGGGCGAAACAATATCAATTCTGTCACAGTAAATATCTACATCAATCTGCGTTCCGTAAATAGAGTAATCCCTGTGTGCGATTGCATTTACCAATGCTTCACGTATAGCTTTTTTAGGATAGGAACGAATCTCTTCACGACCGCCGTTTTCCGTTTTGTGCCAACCTGTTTTTGTGTTTCTCTCAATAAACCTGAGCGTTTCATTAAAAACATCGGGCAACGGTCCTTTGAATCTGCCGTTATCCAATACTTCTCCGACTTTTGTTTTACCTCTCCATAAACGACAGCAGATTAATGTATCATCACCGTCATATCCGTCTCTAAACATCAGAAAACCTGTTTTTGCGTAACCGTCTTTGGAAACAATCTCATAGTTTTGCAACTCTTTTACAGTGGGTACCGAACCATCCTTTCTGAACTCCCTGCATAATTCGGCATAACTTGTCCATTGCTTTTCTACATAAAGAGTTTCGCTTATCTCATTATCCACACCGAATTTCCTTTTTGATAAGGTGATTATTTCTTCCGGCGTTGCGGGAGCGGAATAGCCGTTACCTTTTATGTATACGGTTTCATTAAAATCACCCTCACGATACCTTACAATGGATTCCGAAGGAGAAATGTTTATTGCAAGAACAAATTTCTCCGCAGCATTATCAACATTTCGCATCAGGTAGCGCAACTTAACATGAGGAAAAATATGTCGGTCATTTATTTTTGCAACAAGGTTTTTTGTTTTATCAATTTCATCCAAGCTGATACCGAAGGCTTCCCGGTCTTCGGAAACTCCCACAAACAGCATACCGCCGTTACCGTTAGCAAAACCCACAATGCTTTTAGCCCACTTCACAGGATTATCCGAATTAAGTACCGCTTTGAATTCACACTCCATATCTTCCGTTATTACATCTGAGAATAATTCGGTTATCTTCATAAAACGCTCTCCTTTCTCATTGCTCCGCTAAATTATATCAAACATTGCCCGACATTGCAATAACATTTCTGAACATTGCAACAACATTGCCCGACATTACAATCACATTGCCGACCATATTGTGACATTACTCATAAATCCTCTAACTTTTAATCTGCCGATTTTTGATGGCTTCTTGAATCAAAAAATAATACTTATAAAAATACATCTCACTGCCACGGACAGCATCAATTACATAGTGCATAACAAAACATAATTGTGTATAATTTTATTGATATTAAAGTGTTGACCGGAAAGCCCTTTTCCCGGAACCTATATTACTACAGTAGAGGTTAAAGAATGAAAAAAATCTATACAGGTAAAACTAAAGACGTATACTGCTTGGAAGACGGAAATTATCTTCTGAAGTTCAAGGATGATGTGACGGGAACCGACGGGGTTTTCGATCCGGGAGCCAATACCGTCGGACTGAAAATGGAAGGCTCGGGAAAAGCGGGACTGAAACTTACAAAGTTCTTCTTTGAAAAACTGAACAGTCTCGGCATTCCCACCCACTATATAAGTGCAGATATAGAAAACAGGATAATGACAGTCCGGCCTGCGAAAATGTTCGGAAAAGGTGTGGAAGTCATATTGCGATACAGAGCTGTAGGCAGTTTCTACAGGCGATACGGAATGTATTGTACCGAAGGACAGCATTTAGACGGTTATGTGGAAGTGACATTGAAAGATGACAACAGAAATGACCCTCTTATAACCGATGAAGCGTTGCAGATGCTGAAGATAATGACAAAAGAGGAATATCGTATTCTTGTGGAGTTGACAAGAAAAACAGGTTCTATAGTAAAAGAGGAAATGCTCAAAAAAGGATTGGAGCTTTATGACATAAAGCTGGAGTTCGGAAGAGTGGGTACGGACAATCATATAGCACTTATAGATGAGATATCCGGCGGTAACATGAGGGCATATTGCAAAGGCAAATATGTCGAACCGTTAGAATTGGAAAAGATAATGCTGAGATAGATAGGAATATATGCATTTACAAAACAGGAGGTATATATGAAAAAGCGTGTTAAACGTGTTAAAAAGGAAAAGACAAAACTACTTGAAGAGTTCAAGAAGTTTATAACAAGGGGAAACGTAATAGATCTTGCGGTCGGTATTCTGATAGGATCGGCATTTACCAAAATAGTGTCTTCCCTTGCAAATGACATCATTGTTCCTTTAGTGGGTCTGGTAATGGGAAAAATTAATCTTAGGGAACTTAAATGGGTACTGACATATGATGCGGAAGGCAAAGCACTCTCTTCGGTCAATTACGGAATGTTTATACAGTATATTGTGGATTTTCTCATAATGTCGGCATGTGTGTTCATGCTGGTAAGGATTTTCACGGCTTTGAAAAAGAAAAGTGAAGAACTTAAAGAAAAGGCAAAGAAAGCGGAAGAAGCTGCAGCTGCAGCTACGCCTCCTGCTCCGCCGGCACCGCCCGAACCGACAAAAGAAGAGCTGCTTCTTACGGAAATACGCGATATACTGAAGGCACAGAAATGAGTGAGAATAATTTACAAAAACCCAATATTACCGTAACGGAATACAATTCCGATGAAATTCGAGAATATTCGACAGATTCTTTGGAAACACTTAAAAAGGATGTAAAAGGGGTTCGCTGGATTGATATCGACAATGAATGCGGCAAGGTATTATGCGAGCAGATGTCAAGACTGTATAATATCCATCCCGTAGTTTTGGAAAGTATATATGAAAAAGACCAAAGTCCCAAACTGGATGATTATCAGGACTTTCTGTTTGCCGTTGCCACTATGATTTACAAAAAAGAACAGGCCCTTGTGGCAGAGGGTATTTCCTTTTTGTTAGGCGACAATTACGTTATTTCCATAGGAGATCTGGACGGGGATGTTTTTGATAAAGTGCGAAAAGAGTTACATACCCCCAAAAGCCGCATACGCACGTCCGGTCCCGATTATCTGCTATACCGTCTTATGGACTCCATAACCGATGATTACTTTGCAACCCTTTACGAGATTGAAGAACGGATATACCGGTTGGAAGAGGAAATAATCAAAGATCCGTCCGACTCACTGTTGGCAAAAATAAGGGAGATAAAGAGCGATAACCAGCTGGTGGCAAAATCCATCATACCTTTCAAGGAATCACGCTCAATCTTGATTAACATGCCTTCAAAATTCATTACCTCTTCCGTCGCCCCTTATATGAATGATGTTTATGATCACATAAAAGAAGCAATAGGATTGTCGGAAACCTGCCGTGTAATGATAAGTGACCTGATGCAGCTGTTTTATGCCTCCACAAGCTATAAACTTAACGAGATAATAAAGGTGCTTACCGTTATATCCACAATATTCATTCCTCTGACTTTCATTGTGGGATTGTACGGTATGAACTTCAAGCACATACCGGAATTTAACATACCCTGGGCTTATCCCGTGCTATTGGGAGTTATGCTGGTTATAACCTTGTTAATGATATATTACTTCAAGAAAAAGAAATGGTTCTGATAAAAAGCTATTCCGATATATAACAAAAGGGCTGTTGTAATACAGCCCTTTTACATTTATTTTATTCAAATAAGATATCTAAAATCATTTCATTTACTTAACCTTCGGTATCTACCGTAAGTTTATCGCCGTCGTAATCGACATACAATACCGTATCCGGCTCCAAATCATGTGCCAGTATCATTTTAGCTATCAGTGTCTCCACATGACTCTGTATATATCTTTTCAGAGGACGTGCTCCGTAAATACTGTCGAATCCCTGGTCTACTATATACTCTTTTGCCCGCTTTGATACCTTCAGGCCCAGCCTCTTATTCTCCACTCTCCTTGCCAGATCTTCAATCATAAGATCTACAATGGACATTATCTCCTTTTCGGATAAAGGCTTGTACAGTACTATCTCATCCAATCTGTTCAAAAACTCCGGACGGAACTTCTGCTTAAGAAGAGTATCCACCATTTTTCTTGCTTCGTCCGATATTTCGTTATCCTCCGTTATACCATCCATGATGTATGGGGTACCCAAATTGGAAGTCATTATTATAATGGTGTTCTTGAAGTCCACGGTACGTCCCTGGGAATCGGTTATTCTGCCGTCATCTAAAACCTGCAGCAGAATGTTGAACACATCGGGATGTGCCTTCTCTATTTCGTCAAACAGCACCACCGCATACGGCCTTCTTCGCACCGCTTCGGTAAGCTGTCCGCCTTCCTCATATCCCACATATCCCGGAGGCGCTCCTATCAGTCTGCTTACCGAGAACTTTTCCATATACTCACTCATATCTATTCTGACCATATTCTTTTCATCGTCGAAAAGTGCCTCTGCAAGTGCCTTTGCAAGTTCGGTTTTACCCACACCGGTAGGTCCTAAAAACAGGAAGGAACCTATAGGTCTGTCGGGATCCTGAATGCCCGCTCTGGAACGTAAGATGCATTCGGTTACCTTTGTGACCGCTTCATCCTGTCCTATAACCCTTTTGTGCAGTATATCTTCCAATCCTAAAAGTTTTTCTCTTTCGCTTTGCATAAGTTTTGATACAGGTATACCGGTCCATCTTGCAACTATCAGTGCTATTTCCTCTTCCGTTACCTTATCTCTCAACAGAGTATGACTCTGTTCCGCCTGTTCCGCTATCTCTTCCTGTTCGGCAAGGGTTTTTGTAAGGGCAGGCAGTTTTCCGTACTTAAGCTCGGCAGCTTTATTGAGGTCATATTCTCTTTCGGCTTTTTCAATCTCGGCATTGACCTTCTCTATCTCCTCACGTATCTTCTGCACTTTGGATATGGAAGCCTTTTCATTCTCCCACTTGGCTTTCATCTCATTGAACTCTTCTCTCAATTGGGCAAGTTCTTGCCTTATCTTGGCCAGCTGCTCTTTGGAAAGTTTGTCGCTTTCTTTTTTCAATGCCGCTTCCTCAATCTCATACTGCATTATTTTCCTCGATATATCATCCAGTTCCGAAGGCATGGAATCTATCTCGGTTTTTATAAGGGCACATGCCTCATCCACCAAATCAATGGCTTTATCGGGCAGGAATCTGTCGGATATATATCTGTCGGACAGTGTTGCCGCCGCTATTAATGCCTGATCCTGTATTTTAACTCCGTGGAAAACTTCATATCTTTCCTTAAGTCCTCTCAGTATGGAAATAGTATCTTCTACAGACGGCTCCGGTACCATTACCGGCTGGAATCGTCTTTCCAGAGCGGCATCTTTTTCTATATACTGACGATACTCGTTCAATGTCGTCGCACCTATACAATGGAGTTCTCCTCTGGCAAGCATGGGTTTGAGCAGATTGCCCGCATCCATGGCTCCCTCGGTTTTACCCGCTCCCACTATATTGTGTAATTCATCAATAAAAAGTATTATTCTTCCTTCGGAATTCTTTACTTCCTGAAGTACCGCTTTGAATCGCTCTTCAAATTCCCCTCTGTATTTTGCTCCTGCTACCAGTGCACCCATATCCAGGGAGAATATCTTTCTCTCCTTCAGATTGTCCGGCACGTCCTTTCGTACTATTCTCAATGCCAGTCCTTCGGCAATAGCGGTCTTTCCCACACCCGGCTCACCTATCAGTACCGGATTATTCTTGGTCTTTCTGGACAGTATCCTTATAACATTCCTTATCTCTTCGTCACGCCCTATTACCGGGTCCAGTTTCTGATTCCTTGCAAGTTCCACCAGATCCTGGCCGTATTTTTTCAGCACATCATATGTAGACTCGGGATTATCCGATGTCACCTTGGTGTTTCCTCTTATGGAAGCCAGTGCTCTTAAAAAGGAATCTTTGGTTATGCCTGTTTCTCTGAACAGCTCTCTTATCCTCGGATTGGCCGTTTCAATAACGGCAAGGAATATGTGCTCTACCGACACATACTCGTCTTTCATTATCTTTGCCTGTTTTTCCGCTTCATTTAGTGTCAGATCGGTATCCTTTGAAATATATACCTTATCCGGTTCCCTGCCGCTTCCCGTTACCTTGGGAAGTGCGGATACCAGGTTCTCGGCTTTTTGTATAAGTAACCCGGTATTTAAGTTCATGGAAACCATTAACTGTGCTATAAAGCTTTCCGGTTGACTTAAAAGAACATAGAGAAGATGCTCCTGCTCTATCTGTATATTACCGTATTCAATAGCAAGGCTTTGTGCCCTGTTAAGTGCTTCTACGGATTTTTGTGTAAACTTCTGTATATTCATGTTTTACCTCCTTAAATCATATAATCATTCCTGTTTTTGCATAGTATTCTTTGTATGCCGCATATATATCCGATATAACATAATCGGTATTATCCATATTACTCATAAAAATATCCAATGCCTTATCCAATGTTGTTATATATGCCGCAATGGCTTTGCCAAGCCTTTGCTCTTCAATATTCATACGGTCGTTTAAGAAGAAAAATCTCGTATAGCAGACATTTTCATAGGATGTCATCTCCACCTCATCATATGTGTCGGGTATAAGTTTCTTTTCGACATTCTGCCATATGGTAAAGAAGTCTTCTATCGCTGAGATAAGACTGCTGCTTTGTGTCCGAACCTGCGCCTTCAACTTGAGAAAAGGCCCTTTGTCCCTTCCCAGAATCTCCAAGCAATAGCGTATTGTCGGACGGTACCTGTAGCTCAATGCCGTTCGCACATCCATAAAGGAATTGGAGTTCATCTCCACGAAAGCATATTTTTCGTACGGTTCCAAAAAAGCTCTTGCGGCATTCAGGATGTCTTTTATCCTCTGCTGAGGAGTGGTATAGGACACATGAGATGCCAGTACCTCGTTTATATAACCGGAGCGGCTGGTCCTTTTTGCATATGCCAGCGTATCAATCTTTTTTATTACCTCATCGTTAAGTATGAGGCTGTATACGGACTTTCCCATCACGTACCTCTCTTTCAGAATTATTGTATCACTTGTTCAGTAATTTGGCAATGATATTATATAATCTTATCTACAAATGTTTCTCTTCAACTAAGTACAAAACAGGTCACGGTGACATACTCACTTAAACTGTTTATTGTGTGTGATATAATTTGTTTAAACAAGTATTTATTAATTCAAATATTGAAATGATATATACAATATCTGCAAGAAAGGGATTTTTATGAAGAAGCCGGTAAAGAATAACGTATATTGGGTAGGAAAGACCGATTGGGAACTGAAGAAATTTCACGGTGAAGAGTTATCCACTCATCACGGGTCAAGTTATAACAGTTATTTAATAATGGAGGAAAAAAATGTCCTCATAGATACCGTATGGTCTCCGTTTGAAAAGGAATTTGTGGAAAATCTGGAAAAGGAAATTGACTTAAAAAAGATTGATTTCATAGTGTGCAATCACGGTGAAGTGGACCACAGCGGAGCACTTAACAAGTTGATGGAGAAAATACCCTCCACTCCCATATACTGCTCCGCCAATGCCGTAAAATCACTGCAGGGACAATATTTTAAGAACTGGGATTTGCGGCCTTTAAAAACCGGAGATACCATAGACATAGGTAACGGCAAGCAGTTGGTCTTTGTGGAAATGCGTATGCTGCACTGGCCGGACAGTATGGCCTGTTACCTGACAAAAGACAATATACTGTTTTCTAATGATGCATTCGGTCAGCACTATGCTTGCGACCATCTCTTTAACGATTCGGCAGATCAATGCACACTGTATGCCGAAGCGGAAAAATATTACGCAAACATTCTGGCTCCCTTCAGTGCGATACTCAAAAGAAAACTGGAAGAAATACAATCACTTAATCTGGATATAGATATGATTGCCCCCAGTCACGGTGTGATATGGAGAGACAATCCTATGCAGATAGTGGAAAAATACAGGTTATGGTGTGACAACTATCAGGAAAACCTCATAACCATTGTTTACGATACCATGTGGAACGGAACCAGAGCGCTTGCCGAAAAGATAGCAGAGGGTATAAGGGAAAAAGATGAGAGTGTAAATATACGCATATTCAATCTGCCTAAGAGTGACATGAATGATGTTGCCACACAGATATTTAAATCCAAGTTGGTACTTTTAGGTTCTCCTACAGTCAATAACTGTGCACTGCATTCGCTTGCCGCACTCACCCACTACATTAAAGGTCTGAAGTTGAAGAACAAAAAGGCTGCGGCATTCGGCTGTTACGGCTGGTCGGGAGAATCGGTTAAGATATTGAACGAAATGCTTACCGATGCGGGATTTGAAGTAATAAATGACGGTTTTAAGTGCCTGTGGAATCCCGATTACGAAACACTGCAAAAAGCGGCGGATTTCGGTAAAGAGATTGCCTGAACTTTACGCAAGAATATTGAAAAATGAGGCAAATTTTGATATCCTATAATAAGGAAGTTCTCGGTGTAAGACAGTATGCCGATATCCTTCCGTCAGTACAGAAGTATAAAAAAAGTAAAAGGAGAGAATCATGGCATTTTTTGACAAATTGAAAAAACAGGCTACATCAGCGATAGAAAAAGCTCTCGATCCGAGACACAAAACTCAGAAGATTACTTTTGCCGATCTGCCTGAAACATTGGAAGCATTTAAAGCACTCCCCGAGGCGCAGCTTGCATCACCGTTTGAGACGGCGGCACTTACCGTTGTGGCATTCTGCCTCTATCCCGTAAATAAGGAATTGTGCCATCAGATGCTGAATTATTTACGCGGACCGCGCCCGATGAGCGAAATGGATAAGCAGTTTATAAGAGACCGCTTTTTGGATAAAGATTATGTTCCGCGTTCTTACTTCGACGGTGCAACACCTGCCAACGACTATATGCCGTCAAAGCCCTATACAATAACGGTTACTTCCAATCCCCGTTCATTTGACGATCCGGATACCGTTAGACTGTATATTAATTCGGGCGGAGCAGACAGTCCGCGTCTGGTATCGCTTCGTAAAGCAAAGGACGGGAAATGGTATCTTTGGGAACAGTATCTCCTTGCCGATATACGTAAACCGGAAAGCGAAAATCCCTGGGCTTAATTGTTTCTGAAGAGACGTTCTTTTCAGTATACCGTCAAGAACAGATGAATAAAATTAAATAAAAGAAAGAAGGATTGCTATGAAAATTATTGTAAAAGATAATTATAGCGAGATGAGCAAATTGGCAGCTTCGGTTATTGCCGATCTGGTAAGAAAGAAACCCGACTGCGTATTGGGACTGGCAACCGGCGCTACACCTATCGGAACCTATCATGAACTTGCCAGGCTGCATAAAGAGGAAGGTCTGGACTTTTCTGCAGTCACAACATTCAATCTGGATGAATATCTGGGAATATCCATGGATCTAACGCTGCCGTATGAGATGGACCAGTCCTATGCCCGGTTCATGCATGAAGAGTTATTTAAGAAGATAAACATCAAAAAGAAAAATGCTCATGTGCCATACGGGCTTGCAACCGATCCGGATAAATACTGCAAAGAATATGAAAAGATGATAGCGGATGCCGGCGGATTGGATTTACAGCTTTTAGGTATCGGCGGAGACGGTCACATAGGATTCAATGAGCCCGGTTCATCCTTTGATTCCAGAACCAGAGTGGAGCACCTTAATCAGAAATCCATAGACGATAATTATGAAGCTTTCTACAAAAAAGCGGGCGTATCCAAAGAAGAAATGCCCAAAAAAGCCATAACAATGGGTGTTGCCACTATTATGGAGGCAAAGAGTCTTCTTATGATTGTAAGCGGAATCGGTAAGGCGGATATAATTCAGAAAGCTCTGGAAGGTCCGGTTACAACTCAGATTACCGCTTCGGCTATTCAGATATTCAAACGTGATGTTACGGTAATACTGGACAAACCCGCGGCAAGTAAACTTAAGAAGTTATAGCAATTAGCCGACATAAAACTTAACAGGATATCTCCATGAACAAGTTGCTGATAAAGTTGTTCGTAAAAGACTATAAAAACACTGATGATGCATCGGTAAGAAGCGCATACGGAATGCTTGCGAGCGTATCGGGACTGACTGTAAATATACTGCTTTTTACAGGCAAGCTTTTTATCGGTCTGTTATCCAAAAGTATCGCGGTGCTGGCGGATTCTTTCAATAATCTGTCCGATGCCGGTTCTTTTTTAATAACCTTACTGGCGTCAAAACTTTCCAAAAAGCCTGCCGACAAAGAGCATCCTTTCGGTCATGAAAGGATTGAGTATGTGGCGGCTCTTTTTATGTCCTTTATCATAATGAATGCGGGTATATCGCTGTTCGTCGATTCCATAAAAAGAATAACTCAACCGGAGCCCATAATATTTGAATGGGCTTTTGTAATAGCTTTAATTGTAAGTATGCTGCTTAAAGCCTGGGTAATGCTGTTAAACAGAGATATAGGTATAAGAATAAACTCCTATCCTTTGAAAGCTGCATTCCGAGATTCGGCAAATGATCTGGTTGCCACCTCGGTAACCGTAATATCCATGCTTATTGCAAAATATTTTAACTTTTCCATAGACAGTTATGCGGGTATAGGTTTATCGGTATTTGTTTTTCTTTCGGGATTAAAGATAGCCAAAGACACTCTTATGCCGCTTTTGGGTTCGGCAACGGACAAAAAACTGTATGATAAAATTACCGGTAAAGTGGAGAGCTATGACGGAATAATAGGTACCCACGACCTTATTGTTCACAGCTACGGACCTTCGAATATAATGGCTACCATTCATGCTCAGGTTCCCAATGACGGTGATATGCAGAAAATGCATGACATCATAGACGGAATAGAAAAGGATGTTTACAGGGAAACGGGAATACATCTTGTTATACACATGGATCCTCAGGAAGTGCATGACAAGAGATTCTTCAAATACAAATCCGTTGTTAAAGGTATAGTGAAAAAACTGGATCCCGATGCCGCTGTTCACGGCTTTAATGCAAAGTTCGATAAAAATGAGATAAATCTGGTATTTGATGTTACGGTAGCTCACTCCTATACCCAAGAGGAGGAAGAAACTCTTTCGGAAAATATAAAAAAAGAATTGGCAAAAACCAATCCTCAAGTAAAATGTGATATAACAGTAGAACACGGTTTTATTTAAGCTTTGTTAATTGCCCCGCAGCAACCTTTACCGGTTCTCTGTCCACATCCAGCCAGACATCGGTACAGCTGGGATTATATACCATGGAAGTATCCACAGTGAATTTCAGATTTCTGACAGCATCGACATAATCCTTTATTTCGATATTGGTGGCATACCATATGTCCTCTCTTCCGCTTATACGTTTACAGAACTCCTCTATTATGTACCATTTGTCACCCCATCTTTCAAACTCGTAACTATGTCCCCATACATAGAAAAGATTCATTCCCATATTCCATCTGGGACTGTCGAATGCGGATATAAGGTCGGTTGCATCGTTGTGATGGCATGTCGGATGCCATACCAGAAAATCATCGGGTAAGTAGAAGGACTTATGGCTTTTGGTGGTTCTGGCATATTCCATATCTAAATATCTTAAACGCTGTACAACTTCATCATTGTAATAACCGTACGGATAAGACATACCTCTTACCGGATATCCCGCAATATCTTCCAGTGCCTTTTTATCGTCCAATACTTCATGTAAAAACCTCAGATTATTGACATCTCGCAAATCTGCATGATTAACGGTATGTACCGATATTTCATGTCCTTCGTAGAGTTTCTTCGCATCGGTCATCTTTATCTTTTCCGGCTGCGGAGGATAATCGTCTCTGTCCATGTATCGTGAATTAAGATGGAATGTTCCCTTTATTTTGTATTTGTTAAACAGTTCCACAAGCCTGTAATCTTCATACGGTCCGTCATCATAACTCATGGTAAGGGCTTTGGGTAATTTGTCTTTAAAGTATTTAGGGGTTATTATCATAATCAATTCTCCTCATATCTCATATTATACATCTAAATGCTGATTTATGGGGAATACATTGTATAAATCTTGCAACAACCATAAGAACTCTGAAAAGCTTGTTCTTAAATAATCCGGTAATTACTTTTGAGATATTATTGCTTTCTTGTAACGAATAGTATATAATTTTCGTTACAAGGAGGGTACTCTTATGAGTAACGGATATGCAGACAAAATAAGGGAGCGCGTGCTTTCAGCAACAAATGGAACAGTCTTTACTACATCGGACTTTTCAGATATTGCCGATAATAATACTATTCGGCAAAATATGCTTCGTCTCGTAAACGAAGGTGTTTTGAAGCGCATTTTAGGCGGTGTATATGAAAAGCCTAAATACAGCAAATTGCTTGGAGAGTATGTAGCTGTTAATCCCGATGCGGTGGCACAGGCACTTGCCCGCAGTTACCATTGGACAATTGCTCCTTGCGGTAATACAGCCTTGAATATGATAGGTCTTTCAACGCAGGTTCCGGCCACCTGGTCATATATCAGCGACGGACCATATAGAAAGTATGAGTGGAACTCGACATGCATAGAATTTAAGCACAGAACAAACAAAGAGATTACCGGTCTATCCTATATGACTGCTCTTTTGATTCAAGCTATTAAAACACTTGGTAAAGAAAGCATTACGCAAGACATTATTGAGACACTTTCGGAGAAATTGACACGGAAGGAAAAAGATGCAGCCCTAAAAGAAGCATCAAGAAGTGCCGATTGGATTTTTAGAATAATAAAACAGATAAGTGAGGTTTAAGCAATATGAAAACAGTAGCAAAACTATCAGCTGATGAGCGGCGAGAGCTATTCAGAAATACTGCCGACAAAATGGGACTTAACGATGCTATAGTTGAAAAAGATTTTTGGGTATGTTTCATGCTGGATTATCTTTTCCACCGCTCTCCATGGAAGGAACACTTATCATTTAAAGGAGGAACCAGCCTTTCAAAAGCATACAATCTTATTAACCGTTTTTCAGAAGACATTGATCTGATATTGGACTGGAGATTGCTCGGATATGGGGTTGACGAGCCGTGGATTGTCCGTTCTAATACAAAACAGGACCTCTTTAATAAAGAAGCAAATACCAGAACGGAAGAATTCTTGAATGAAACTGTATGTCCGAAAATGAAATCCGACTTATCACAGGAATTAAATTCTGCGACAAATATCTATATAGATAAAAAAGACAAGCAAACTATTCTTTTTGCTTATCCGAATCTGTTTGAAAATGCTTCCACATTGAAAGTAATCCGACTGGAAATTGGCCCACTTGCTGCATGGACACCTGCACGTAAGGTTGTTATAGAATCATATGCAGCAAAACATTATTCATCAGTATTCTGTCAAAAAACAACCGAGGTTCTCACTGTTCTACCGGAACGCACTTTTTGGGAAAAAGCAACAATCCTTCATCACGAGGCAAACAGACCTAAAAATCTGCCAATGCCAAAGAGATATTCGAGACATTACTACGACCTTTACCGTATGGCGGACACTCCTGTAAAATCTACCGCTTTTGATAGTTTGGAGCTATTAACAAAGGTAGCAGAATTTAAAATGAAGTTTTATCCTCGTGCATGGGCAAAATATCAGGAAGCAAAAAGGGGAACACTGAAACTCATTCCACCATCTTACCGGATACCCGCTTTATCAGAAGATTATCAGAACATGAGAAATATGCTTTACGGTGAAATTCCTACATTTAATACAATTATGAATCGCCTCTCTGAGTTGGAAAAAGAAATAAATGTTATATAGAACTATCTAAACCTTTATACTATCCACACAATCTATATTACCACATGAACAATAATATAGCCTATCATATGTTTAAGCCATTTTTATGCCAGAAAACATTTAACCCTTGTAGCCTCAAATAATACATCTAAATAAAGATTTATGGGATATAATAAAGAATATAGAAGATATGGAAATGAGACATTGTAAATGCAATATCATATAAGAAGAGCAAAAGAAAAAGATGCGGAAGATATCCTGAGGCTGCTTGGGCAGATAGCACAACTGCATCATGAAAAGCGACCGGATATATTTAAGAGCAATGCCAGTAAATACAATAATAAATTGATACTTGAAAAGATTAAGAGACCGGAAGAATATATAGCCGTTGCGGTGGATGAAACCGACAAAGTTGCTGGATATTTATTCTGTGTGTTTGACATAGTTAAAAATCATACCGTTCAGCAGAACAGAAAAATATTGTATTTGGATGATTTATGTGTGGATGAAGATAAAAGAGGTATCGGTATCGGCTCCCTCCTCATAAATCACGCATATGAATACGCAAAAAAAGAGCACTGTGATGCCGTAGAACTCAATGCCTGGGAGATTAACGAAAGAGCCGTAAAATTCTATGCGGATCACGGATTTACCGTTAAATACAGAAGAATGGAATTAATTGTTGACAGTAAAAATGATTTAGAGAGGTAACTATGAAAGTATATGTTTTACAACCGTCTTATCCGAAGAGTGGTGATGAAAAGAAAAACACTGTTGGCTTTATACTGCAATCGCTGGATTCCGTAGGAACGGATGCCGACCTTATACTGCTCCCCGAATTTGCCAATATTCCCGGAGCATCACAGTATGATGAAATGATTGCAGATTACAACCGGAATACCGATATTCTGACTAAGAGAGTTATCGCCACGGCAAAAAGAACAAACAGCCTTGTAGCCGTCAATATGGCACATAAGACCGATACCGGTTTCCGAAACAGCACGCTTTTATATAACGGAAGCGGAGAGCTTATTTACAGATATGACAAACAGCATCTTACATATGCGGAAAAAGAGTTGTTAAAACTGGATTACTCTTACAGATACAGAACCGATATCCCCTGCTTTGTTGATGTAGGCGGACTGAGACTGGCATTCATGACCTGTTACGATACATACTTTTTAGAGTATATCGAGTATATCCGGTCAAAGAAACCCGATATCATTCTTATCTGTTCCTATCAGCGGAGTGAAGAAGAAGACATTATTCTTTCACAGGCAAGGATAATATCCTCCAGATGCAATGCTTATGTCTTGAGAGCATCCTACTCCATGGGTAATACCGCCAAAGGCGGTCACTCACTTGTCTGCGACTGTGACGGAACGGTTCTGGCAGATATGGAACAGTTGACGGGAGTTTTAAGAGCGGATATTAAAGTACCTAAAAAAGCAATGAAACCCAACGGTCACGGTCAGCCTCTCATACCGACCGATGAATTCGTAACACAGGGAAGAACACCTCATGCTTATCTTGCGACAGGCAGTTTTATTTCTAAAAGTGATAATGAAAAACCTTATCCCCGTATCTGTGCTCACAGAGGATTTTCCGCATTGTGTCCGGAAAACACCATGCTGGCCATATCGGCGGCAGTTGCTTTGGGAGCAGATGAGATTGAACTGGATGTTTGGCCTACCAAAGACAGAGTTATGATTGCCATGCATGATCCGCATTTTTCGCATGACAAATCCAAAAAGGTCTGGGAATATACCTTTGAAGAGGTAATGGAGCTGGATGCTTCTATGGGCATGAGTCCTATGATTGCAGGAATGAAATATGACACATTTGAAGATATACTCAAAAGATTCCATCATCAGACTATTATGAATTTACATATAAAGACCAAGTTTATTGATAAATACTCCAATATCGTTTTTCCCTACGATGAAGACGATTTCAAAGTCATAGTGGATTTGATAGAAAAATACGACTGTGCCGACTATATCTATATCGCAGGAGATGAAGCGGTAATGGAAACGGCTTTGAAGGTAGCTCCTCATCTGAAAAGATGTTGTCTTGACGGACAGCTGGACTATACTCTCGTGGATAAGGCTATTAAGTATAAATGCGATAAACTGCAGTTCTTCAAACCGTATTTCAATGATGAAATGATTAAAAAGGCCAAGGACAACGGTATCATATGCAACATATTCTGGTCGGATGACCCAAAAGAAGCTTCAGGATTTTTAGACAGAGGAATAGATACCATACTTACAAATAATCTGCATCTGGTACAGCAAGGTGTAAAACACAGGTTAGGGTAAGAATAATATTAAAACACTTTATGGAAAGATAAATAAGGAGGTACCATGGTTGCTACTGTTGAAACCGAAAGACTCATCCTTCGCGAATTCAGATTTGACGATGTCAAAGACTTGTACGAATATGCAAGTAATCCCAATGTAGGACCTAATGCGGGATGGACACCGCATAAAAATATACAGGAATCGGAATCTGTTTTGAATATGTTTATGAGGGCCGATAATCTTTGGGCAATTGTCTACAAAGAGAACCATAAAGTAATAGGCTCCATCGGTCTGCATGACGACATTCTTCGCTCACAGATAAAAGATTTAAAGACAAGATGTTTGGGATATGCTCTCTCTTATGACTACTGGGGCATGGGTATAGCCACTGAAGCGGTTAAAGCCATACAAGAATATGCATTCAACGTAATGAAGCTGGACCTTTTATCCGTCGATCATTATCCTCATAACAGCCGTTCCATGAAGGTAATAGAAAAATGCGGTTTTAAAAGAGAAGGTACATTACGTAAAGCCCGTCTTTCATATAGAAACGAACCTGTGGATATTGTGACATACTCTTTGTTAAAAGAAGAATGGAAGGAACTTAACGGAAGATAACCCTTTTAGACTTGTAATATATTTGTGTTATCTATAAAATCAATCTATGAGAAAGAAATTTAATCAGATGACCGATATGGAAAAATCGGTAAGACTTAAAAACCACTATATAGTTCATATTGCATTTTATGCTTTTATGTTCAACCTTCTGCCTGTCGCTTTTATGGGATCGCATATTGAAGGTTTTCTGGTATATATGCTTATTCTGGGTTTCCCCGCAGTTATATACATAGCTTCCATCATATTCGGACTGTTTAACGGATTTAAGTGGCTGTACATACTGTTTCCCGCCGTACTGTTTGTTCCGGCCGCTTTTATATACTACGACTACTCGGCGTTGCTATATGCCGCTCTTTATGCCGCGGTTTCCGCATTGGGTATGTTTGCAGGTTTTATACTGGTTAAATTATTTACAAAAAAGCCTGCTACATCTGCAGGCTCCGAAAAAGTTCAAGACAGAAAAAAGAAATAGCCTATATCTTAATATTTTTCTCTACATTCAATACAAATATCGCAGCACCGCCTACCGTTACTTCGGGAGGAAGGCTTTCATTGGATAATCCCACTCCGAACGATGCCGTTGACAGAACGGTCTGCTTGCGGGTTTTGCAGTACTTGGAAAGTATTTCTATAACATGCTCGGTTCCCTTGCTTTCGGTACCGATAAGCAAAGTGGTATTACCTACCATTAAAAATCCTCCGGTAGTGGAAAGCTTTGTTACGAAATAGCCGGCCTCCGTAAGAGCCGATGCCGCAATAGCGCTGTCATCATTATTTACAATAGCTAAAATAAGTTTCATTTGGTCCTCCGTTAAGCATTATATCATATAAATGTGGCAAGCTTTGCCCTGCTTACTTTGTCAAGCTTGTCAATATCTTCTATTTCATATCTGTTGTCCGCAGTGTCTCTAAACAACATTCTTGTGCCGTGAATAATCTTTATATCGTTATATCTGTGCCATATTTCAAACTTTCTTTCCCCTTTGTCTGTCAGCACATGCATGTTAATATTACCAGATATCTCCTTAATCTCATACAACCTGATTATCTTAGGTACCAGGTAATACTGGTTCAAGCACTGATCCACGGCATTTTTGGAATCTTCCATTAATGTATCCAGGTTTCTTATAATCGCAACTTCCTTTTCTTCAAAATCCAGAAGAGTGATGTATTTTCTCAGACCGCTTATGGGAAAAAGCCTTCTGGGCTGAACATTCTCAAATTTCCGTCCGTCATACATGGTTACATTCACATGTGTCAAATCCGCTCTTTCAATTTTGGCATTATCGCCTTGTATATACGGTACTTTCATGATGCTTCCTCCTATTCCACGTTTTCCTCTTCTTTGGCTTTTTGCAGTTTGGACGACATTGTCTGTATTTCAATAAGTTTGTAGTATTTACCCTTCTTTGCCAGCAGTTCTTCGGGCGTCCCGCTTTCAATTATTCTGCCTTCGTCCACAACCAGAATCTTGTTGGCTTTTCTTAATGTCGACAGCCTGTGGGCAATCATAAGTGTGGTTCTTCCCTTTATCAGTCTTTCAATGGCTTCCTGTATAAGAAGTTCGGTTTCCGAATCCACCGCAGCTGTAGCTTCATCGAATATCATTATGCAAGGATTCCTGAGGACCGCTCTGGCAATGGATACACGCTGTCGCTCACCGCCGGACAGTCCGGTACCTCTTTCTCCCAGCACGGTATCATATGCGTCGGGCAGTTTTACTATGAAGTTATGGGCATTGGCTATTTTTGCGGCATGGATAACTTCCTCTACCTGAACATCGCTGTTGCCGTAAGCGATATTGTTGTATATCGTATCGTGGAACATCATGGGTTCCTGCTGAACATATCCTATCTGAGACCGGTAAAATTCCATGTCTATATCTTTTATGTCCTGTCCGTCCATAAGAATCTTACCGTCATAATTATCATAATAACGCATGATTAGATTGATAAGTGTGGATTTTCCCGAACCGGTAGTACCCACAATACCTACAATATCTCCCGGTTCAATATCTATGTTTATATCCTGCAAGGTCATCTTTGTGCGGTCAAAAGAGAAATTAACATTCTTAAACTGTATTTTCCCTTCCAGTTTTTTCGGATGATTTCCCTTCCCGAAATCCGCTTCCGGTTCGGCATCGATAATATCAAAAACCCTCTCCGCGGCGGCTACGGCAGCCTGCAGAGAGTCATTGAAGTTTGCAAAAAAGTTTACCGGTCCGTAGAACATAGCCGTGTAGGAAATAAAGGAGACCAGAAGACCTAATGTCAACCCGCTTTGGGGATGCATTACCAGATTGCCTCCCACACTCCAGATAAGTAAGGAGCCGCAGGTTACGAAAAAGCTTACCAGCTGCGGAAACAAAGTAGTTATTCTTGCGGCTTTTATATCGGTCTTCAGCCATTCTTCGTTGTATTTATCAAACTTGTCAATGGCTCCCTTTTCGTTGGTAAATGCCTTTATAACTCTCACTCCGGGTATGGTATCGGTCAGAATGGAGGACACTTTTGACCATTTTCTCCATATCCTTCTGTAATAAGGCAGTATCTTCTTTCCGAATATTCTGGAACCTATTACAACCAGAGGAACGGGAATAAGCGAAAGCAATGTAAGCCTTCTGTCCATGACAAACATAATCACTATTATCCCTATAAGCAGAAAGAACTGCACTATTACTTCCTGGGTTACCCTTAAGGTAAAGGACTGCAATGTGGCGGTATCGCTGCTTATTCTGGTTATGACCGAGCCGGTAGATGTCTTGTCATAGAACTTCATGGGAAGATACTGAGCTTTTGTATAAATATCGCTTCTTAAACCGGCCACTATCCTGTCTCCGCTTACCCTTAACAGATAAGAACGCAATGCACCTACCGAATACTGTATGACATAAGTACAAAACAGCACAAATACCACCGTTAAAAGCAGCTTTTTGTTATTGTCGGGTATAATGTCATCCACCATCATCTTGGTTATATATGGCGGGACCAACGACATGGCTGTGGTTATTATGGAGAATATGAGGCAGATTATGAGCAACTTCTTCTGGGGAAGCACATACTTCATAAGTTTTTTGGCTATTTTACCTTTGGACTGACAGTTAAGGCATTCGGCACCGGGACGCACAAGAGTCCTTCCGCATCTGGGGCAGTTGGAAAGCTGCTTTTCAAAAACGGCTGTAACCATTTCCATTAATCTGTCAATATTCTCACCTTTTTTTATCTGCTCGGAAAAATCAGCTGCGGCTTCACATAAATTGGCAACCGAATAGGTAAAACGGAAAAAGTCGAAAGTGCCTTCTTTTTCTGCGGATATTTCCATTATGGCATTGCCGTACAGCCTTTTTATTTCTATTTTTTCAATATTTTCATGAGTTACATATTTATATCCGTCATCATAGGTCCTGTCAAAACAGTACATACCCTTGTCGGTAACCGCAAGAACAGATTCGCTGTATAAGCTGTCTTTGGACAGGTCTCCGACAATAAAAAAAAGCAGGCGCTGCACATCCGCCGACTTTTCAAGTCTTTCTGCTATCTCTTCCGGTACAGGTTTGTTGGTTAATATATGAGTGATGTCCTCTGTCATATTTTTACCTCCTCCACCCCTTACCCGGTTATTATCGGTTACCCGGCAATTAAAGTCAACATCAAAAACAACATTTTATTTCTATTGTTAAAATAACATTGATTTGGTAGAATAGACAAAAATAAAAATATCGCGGCAAGAATAATAATTATATTAACGCCAACTGCCGACGATTGAACGGAGCGCACTTTGAGTAAATATAAATGCCTTATATTTGACGTTGACAATACAATTTTACAATATGACGCATCGGCGGCTAAGGCACTGGAAGATTTGCTTTTAAACCATAATGTCGAGTACACACCAAAAATTGAAGAGTTGTTCAGAACGGTCTGTTATGATTTGTGGAAGTCTTATAATATGAATCTTTTAGATGACCCGGTTATGCAGGAAAAATACCATGAAGTATATAAAATATACGGCTACAAACGCTTTGAAGTATTTTTGGATAAATTGAATATAGGAAGTTTAAGAAAAGAGCATGCTTCAGATATTGCCGATGAGTATAACGAGATATTCAATAACACTCATATATTTGAAAATCATGCAATTGATGTTCTCAAACATTGCTCAAAAACACATATAGTGGCGGCTGCTACAAACGGAATAAAAGAAATACAGCAATCGCGATTGAGTCCGGTAAAGGAGTATTTGTCCCATCTTTTCATATCCGAGGAAATGGGTTGTGTAAAACCCATGAAACAGTTCTACAACCATATGCTTGAAACATTGAATCTTTCCGGTAACCAATGTCTTTTCATAGGAGATTTGTATACCACCGACATCTTAGGCGCCATAAACGTACAGATGGATGCCCTATGGTACATAAATAAGGAAAGACAAAGCGAAACTGCCGAGTGGCTGGAATCATCCAATCAGTATGAAATAACCGTACCTGTCATCCATTCGCTTTTGGAAATATATCGGTATATTTAGAATACTATAAGCATACTTATGTTGTATAGGGCTAATTTTCCAGATACACAACAATATCCAGTGTTGCTCCCTCAACAGGAGGTATTGTATTATCCTTAAACCGTGTTTCCTTACCGTTCATTAATATCCTTGTTATCCTGTTGTTATGCCCTTTACCTTTTTGTATGTACTTTATGTTATAAGTGCATCCTCTGAACAGTTTGGTTATGGAACACTCTTTCCAGGAAGGCGGCGGACAGGGATTGAGTTTCAAGCCTTCGGGCTCGGGAACCAAACCGAAAATATACTTGACCGTAGACTGTAAAAGCCATGCGTTGGTTCCCGTTCTCCACGACTGTCCGGGAGTTCCTCCCCTGTATCCGTGATAATCTAAATAGTAGCAGTTGAACATACAGTAAGGCTCACCTTTTGTCGGGTAATAGGTCTGATCGAAAGGCAGCATCTTTTTAAGGTTTTCTTCCACTTTATCATTGCGTTTCAATAACGAGTCGGCCGCAAGTTTCCATGCTGCGGGATGTAAATATACGCCTCCGTTGTCCTGTACTCCGCCGGGTTTTTCCGCCATGGAACCGATGTAATGATACTGTCTTGTATAAGCGGGTGCGGATAACAGTATTCCTTCAGGGGATTGCAACAGTTTTTCCGCCATATCCATGGACTTTATATGCCTGTCATCTTTATCCAATCCCGCAAAAACCGCCCAAATCTGCGGGTTTAAGAAAATCTTACCCTCTTCCTGAGTATGTGATCCCATGGTAATATCTTCATCGGTTCTTGCATACATGTAGTATTCTCCATCCCAGCCGTGCTCATCAATCCTGTCACGCATTATATGGTACTTTTCCGTGTAATCTTTTTTATCCTGCTCATAACCCAGCATGCCTGCCAGTTCACAAAGCTGTTTTGCCGCCGCACACCATGCGATGGAAAGCCATACCGATACGCCTTTACCTTCCAGTCCGGCAAAGTTGATGCAGTCATTCCAGTCTCCGCCCCATATCCTGATAAGCCCGTAAAGACCGGTGAAGTTGAATAAAAACTCCACACTTCTTTTTATGTGCTCATATACCGAAGCGGATGTGCCGTTATTGAACGGAACCTGCTCATGCAACAGTTCCGGCTTGTTAAGCTCCTTTATACAGCTGTAGACTGTGTAGGTCAGCCATACGGTATTGTCGGAAAATTTCCTGTCTTTCAGTTCCCCGTCAATTATGGTTCTCGGAGCATATCCGTTTTCATACTGGTAGGACAATACCCTCTTTATTCTCTCCCATGCCAGTTCGGGGTTGAGAACAGACAGACCGTCGGTATCCTGACACATATCACGGTAACCGTTATGTCGCACTCGCGCCCATCTGCTTCCCATATCGGTGGCATATACCATCCAGCCGTTGATTAAATTATCAAAGTTCTCCCAGGGAGTTTTTATCTTAATCCTTCTTAAGCGGTCCTCATATTTGTCAGCCATGGCGGCAAATTGCTGCTGCACCCATTTATCCTTCGGCGTTATTATTTTCTCCTCACCGAAAGCCAGACCCACAACATAATGAATTGTTTTTTCCTCACCGGGCTTAAGTGTAACGGAGTTTTCCAAGGCCAGGCATAACTTCTCCACCATACAATCACTGTTTGTGCAGCCTTTGGTCTCTTCCAAAGCTTTGGGCCTCTGATCATCGTTATATGCCCCTATAAAAGCCGTCCTTCTCGAATCATACCCTTTTATGCTCTCTGAAGAAGACATATAACCGTATATCGGAATGTTTCTTTCGGTATTGAATTGTGTATAGAAAAATCCGTACACACAGTTTTTATCTTTGAAGGCACTTCCCCTTGCTATGTTATAGCCCTGGGGTTTATACGGAGCGTCAATATCGGTCTTTGCATATGCAACAAGCGACAGTTTTCTTGTCCTGTCCGATTGATTCTTCAAGGTTATGCTCCATATTTCCATATGACCGGTGTTTGGAACAAATATCCTGACCTTTGAGGATATATCCTTGTATTTAAGAGCTATTACCGACCATCCCGCCGTATGAGTGCAGGAGTAATCGGTATATCCGTATCCGATAGGAAGACCGGCCAATGACCAGTAATCATCCTCACACAGAAAGAAGTTACGGTTTACAACCAAAGGTATACGTCTTCCCATTTTGTCCTGTGCAAATCCTTCTCCGAATCCTACCTGTGATGTGAAAGTTATATATTCATCGTTATACAGATAGTTATACCAATGCCTCGGTGTATCCGGTGTTGTTATTACATAATTCTTACCCTCATTGTCAAAATGTCCGCACCATTTATATGCCATTTCCAATCCTCCTTTATTCAATACCGTAAGTGATGCAGGAAATCAGACCCGAAACAGCCTGACAGCCATGTGTACATTATGCCATTTTTGTTGTATCAAGGCAACACTTACCGACTAACATCGTCAATGAAACAAAAGGATTTTTCAAAGAGTTAGCGGCTGCTCATTGACTTGCCGATAATCTTAAGATATTCTATCATTGGTATGCAAATTTACATGTTTAGGCATGTATCAGAACATACCGGATATGGAGAAATTGTATGACATTGGACAAACTCGGCGTCGGTAAATCAGGGAGAATAATTGCGGTCAGAGGTCACGGCAGATTACGCCATCGCCTTCTGGATATGGGTCTTACCCCAAGGGTTATCGTGCATATGCAAAGGAAAGCCCCTATGGGCGATCCGGTATGTATATATTTAAGAGGTTATGAACTGACATTAAGGCTGGAAGATGCGTCCATGATTGATATTGAGGAGATAAGCGTATGATTATAGCGCTGGCAGGCAATCAGAATTCCGGTAAAACCACTCTCTTCAATCAGCTGACAGGTTCCAATCAGCGTGTGGGCAATTTCCCCGGCGTCACAGTGGATGTAAAAGAAGGTATATATAAAGCCGATAAGAGTATAAAGATAATTGACCTTCCGGGCATATACTCTTTATCTCCCTATTCTCCCGAAGAAATACTTACGCGGGACTATCTCATAAAACAGCGACCTGACGGCATTATAAATATAATTGACGGCACCTCACTGGAGAGAGGTCTTTATCTTTCCTTACAATTATTGCTGCTCAACATCCCTATGGTTATAGCGATAAATATGATGGACGAAGTGTATGCAAACGGAATAGTCATAAAGACCGATATCCTCAGTGAATATTTAAAGGTTCCTATCATACCCGTATGTGCGAATAAAAATGAAGGCATAACCGATCTTATGCAGGCATTGAAAGATCTGGTAGATAACAGATGCACCCCTCCCAAACAGGATTTCTGTACGGGTGCGGTTCACAGGACATTGCATGCAACGGCACATATTCTGGAAGACCATGCTCAAAGAGCAAATGTGCCCGCAAGTTTTGCGGCCGTCAAGATTATTGAAGGCGATGAACCCATGATGGCAGACCTCGCTTTAGGGGAAAATGAAATAGAGATGATAGAGCATGCTATAACCGAAATGGAAAACGAACTATCCTTAGACAGGATGGCGGCAATTGCCGATATGCGATATCAATACATAGAGGATGTATGTAAAAAAGCAGTCACCCGCCCCAAGTGTGATAAACACCATGACAGGACTATAAAAATTGACAATGTACTGACTCACAAGATATTCGGTATTCCCATATTCTTAGGCATAATGCTGCTCATTTTCTGGCTGACATTCGGAGTTGTGGGCAGTTACCTTTCCGACCTTTTATCGGGAGCGATAGATTCTCTGGCAGCTATAGTGTCAAAAGGTCTGACCGACTTCGGTATAAATCCCGTTGTGGAATCGCTGGTAATTGACGGGGTTTTTGCGGGTGTTGGAAGCGTACTTTCCTTTATCCCTACAATCATTGTTCTGTTTTTTCTTTTATCATTACTGGAAGATTCGGGATACATGGCAAGAGTTGCATTTATTATGGATAAACTGCTACGAAAAATCGGATTATCCGGAAAAAGTATAGTTCCCATGCTTATAGGTTTCGGCTGTACGGTACCTGCCATAATGGCTACAAGGACACTGACTTCCGACAGAGACAAAAAGATGACGATTTTTCTTACTCCTTTCATGAGCTGTTCGGCAAAGTTGCCCATATATGCGGTTTTTACAATGGCTTTTTTCACCGAACATCGCGCTTTGGTTATGACCGCAATGTATTTAATAGGTATATTGCTTGCCATATTAGTAGCTCTCATATCCAAAAAGTTCCTATTCAAAGGAAATCCCATTCCCTTTGTAATGGAGCTTCCCAACTACAGACTGCCCACGGTAAAGAATACCTTTCTTTTATTATGGGAAAAGACAAAAGACTTCATAACAAGAGCATTTACCATAATATTTGTCGCATCCATAGTGATATGGTTTTTGAATAAATTCGATATCCGATTCAATGTTGTTTCCGACAGTAAAGACAGTATGCTTGCCGCAATAGGCTCGCTTATAGCTCCTGTTTTCACTCCTTTGGGATTCGGCAACTGGAAGGCTTCCACTGCCCTTTTAACCGGTTTTATGGCAAAAGAAGCGGTAGTATCCACATTAGCGGTATTATTAAGTACGGGAATAGAAAAACTGTCGGCACCGTTAGCTACCCTTTTCACTCCGATCTCCGCATTTTCCTTTCTGTTGTTTACTCTTCTTTATACGCCGTGTGTTGCGGCGGTTGCCGCGGTCAGACGTGAATTGGGAACCAAGTATATGTTTATATCCATAGTCTTTCAGACGGGTTTTGCATATATCGTAGCTATGGTGTTTTATCAGATTGCAATGTTAGCGGGGTGACAAATGAAACCTTTAGATTATATTTTAATAGCAATTGTTGCTTTAATAGTTATATCAATAGTCTTGTACCTTATAAAAAGCAGAAAAAAGGGCGGCTCACACAATAAGTGCTCGGCATGCCCGTACAGCGGACAATGCAGTGATGAAAAGAAAAAAGAAGAAGAGAAGTAAAACTAAAAACACCAACACCATAAAAGCCGTCACAATGCTTGTAGCGGCGTTGTGCTTTGCATTTCTGACAGCGGTTCTGGTTACAATATTAAAGAGAGTTCCCGGTTTCACAAACGGTATCTATACCAAGTGGTCTGTCTTTGCAATGCATACTTTAGCAAACTTTTTTTCTTTCGTGAAGTTTTCCGTAG